>Ga0209630_10005506_pt1 | contig 10696 bp, 7 predicted proteins | sample COG_01_FD_184745 | JGI IMG/M metagenome (GOLD analysis project Ga0209630, IMG submission 184745) | Pelagic Microbial community sample from North Sea - COGITO 998_met_01 (SPAdes) (version 2) | ecosystem: Environmental > Aquatic > Marine > Neritic zone/Coastal water | place: Helgoland, sampling... | reverse complement strand
CGTCTCGTTGACCTGGTGGACCTGGTGGACCTGGTGGACCTGGTGGAAGTCGTTCTTCCATTCGTTCGTGCGACGAAAGATGCGACAGGCCGGCGATTCTGTCACGGTAGTAGCCGCGTGTGTTGGCGTCGACAGGTCTCTTGTCAACGCTCTGTCTGCTGAGTCCATCGCCAGCGAACGTTTTCTCTACGAAGGAAATGATGTCATCGAAGCCGTGCGTGTAGTCATGATGGATCAGCAGTCGCGAGTATTTAGCTTCTATCCCCGTAAAATATCTGCACGTTGCTTTAGTCATGCTGCAGGGCATGAGTACATTCGTTCCTTTGTATATGTACCGCACGATCTTGGCTACATCGAGCACGTCGGTGTCCGAAATATTGTAGTTTCTGGACATGTGATAAAGCAGTGTGACAAACAGGTGTTTCACATCTTGCACGTCGCTGTAGATGCGGTGCTGTGAAGATGGACAGAGAACGTGTCCGCTGGCGGTGACTCCCCTTGATCGACCAAAGTCGACTATAACAGGGCCGTTCGGACCCATGATTATGTTTCCCAGAGTCAGATCATAGTGCACGAAGCGTCTCAACCGTTGTGCTTCTCGGAGCGCTCGCAGCACCGTGTTTATCGTCTTTACGAGAACTTGTTTGGTGTATGACCGCCCGGTTATCCATGAGAGCATTGTTTCTCCAGACTGGTACTGCGACAGCACGCACACTCCCTTTTCATTGCCGTGCCATGAATCAAACGTGAAATTGAACACTGGAGACTTGAAATAGTTTACTACCTCTCGTCCGATAACGGCTTCATGTTGGCTGGCTCCACGCTTCAATGCAAATGCATGCCCGAAGTGTTCAACTATCTCAACTGACGTGCGCGAATTTTTGAACACCTGCTGAACAACCTTCATGTCCGATGTCGTGCAGCAGGTGTTCAAAAAACGCCCAACGGTGTTCAGACACAGATGCGACGGGCGGTCAGTCTCGCCCAACCATTTCAGAGTTCCCTTAGCACGCGTTCGTACTGTCTCTTTGCTGCCCGTCCGACTGGCGCGACTAAGTTCGACTTTTGGATGCCAAGTGTACATGGCCGCTTTTGCGATACAACGGAGGGTGTTGCTCATGTAGTCTAGGATACCATTTTTCCCGAGGTTGGTCTTAAAAAAGCGCACCCCGTTGGATGCGATCTGCATCGCACGCTTATCGTTTTTCCTCAACCAGTCGATCTGCAAGATCAAATCGGACAAGTCATTCTTGACTGGAACATAGTGCACCCATGGTTTGAGATGGCTTTCAAACCACAGAGAATATTCCGAATCGACCTTCAAAATTACGCTCCCGAGTCCCAGCTCTGCGCCCAACCGATAGGCGGATACGTGACCGTTAATGTGAACAATGTACTTGTAGCGCGCCTGGTCGGAAAAAGATATGGGATCGACCAGCTTCAGCCCCCTGGTGTTTATCGTTCTGTAACCGGTCATTGTTTCAGATGTGCGAATACGGGTGTTCCATCGGGTGATTCCCGCATCCAAACTCTCCTCGGTCATTGCCATGTAGGCTATTTTGAGGCGCTGGTTGGTGTGACGATTCGTCCCAACGCCGGTGCTCGATCCGCGCCATACGGCGACATCTTTCTTTTGTTCCCAGTCGATCCTTTCGGGAAAGGGATGATAATCGTTGCTCGCCTGCGGGAAAAAACGTCCCTCGGACGAAGACACGCGAATCCAATCATCGACCGTCGGAAGATGGATGTCAGAGTACCTCGATGCTTTGCTCGCCGTGAGTATGGGGACGTATTTACTGTACGCGTGTGACCTCAGCGGGTGCACTTTACTCTTGTACAGATGGTTGTAGGGTTCATATTTCCCATCGACCAACAGCGGAAAGTCTCGCTTGTTGATGAAAAAATCAACGTCTGGAACTGTCCGATTCATCGCAAGCTCCTTCATGAAGTTCTGAAGAACCAGCAGGTTCGTCCCATTCTCTGCGATAGGAAACTCGTTGCGCACCAAACTATTGTTCGCATACCACCGTTCAACTATGCCATTTATTCTCTTCTTGTTGTACCTTTTACCAGCAAGTTTACTCGACATGCGCATCTCTCGGTAACTGTCATGCAAGTTTCCAAGCTTGTCTGTGTACTCATTTATGTAATGAGCATTGGAAAACGGCAAGAAACAGGCCAGCCGATTGTTTCGAAAACTCACAAATATCCCCTTCTTAAACTTGTAGAAAATGTACTTGAAGGTGTTCACTATATCTTGGTAGTCGATGTTTGTGTAGAGGGTCGGCACATCTATCGATCCCCAGTCTGACGATACATCCGGAATATTACGGTTCAGCGGAACTTGCATGACCTTTTTCAACTCGTCCTCGAACTGTTCGTAATCGCCAGCTGTATAAATGCGTTGGTTGAAGTTGGGATACCTTGGGTTCATTCTGTTTTTTTCCCATTGCCGAGCATCCCGTTCCTCTCTGGTTGCAAAAAACTTTGTGCACATATTTTTATGTGTATTCACTTCCCCTTAGAATCGTTTGTTTTTACTTTTTTCACATACTGATACTTGGGCGGCAGTGTGACTTCAACCCCCTCCGCCTTTAGTTTCATGTAGTGTTCCGCCAACATAGAAATAAGCTGACCCTTTGATGAGCCCTCGCAATCAAGGTTCGCATCTGCTGCATACCCAGCTAAAAGAGGCTTCGGCGCCGGTCTGAAATAACTCATGTGTTGCGCCAAGGTTACAACCGCCTTTGGTTTTCTCTTTTTGTATTTACGTTTTTCACGAACCGGCGACGGTTCGGGCTCGTCTTCGGGTTCCGGTTCGTCTTCGGGTTCGTCTTCGGGTTCGTCTTCGGGTTCGGGCTCGTCTTCGGGTTCGTCTTCGGGTTCGGGCTCGTCTTCGGGTTCCGGTTCGTCTTCGGGTTTGTCTTCGGGTTTGTCTTCGGGTTCGGGTTCGGGTTCGTGACACGGGGCTATTTCCGGTTCTACTTCTGGGGGGTCAAGATTTTTTCGCCTGCGACTGTTCCATTTGCATGGCATGTCAGCCGTGTCTACTACGACAGACACATTTTTATGTGATTCTTTGACAGTATGCGGCAATCTCCGTTTCCGCAGTCCTGATACAAGCATATGTCTTATGCGATCATAGTTCATGAAGTTTTTAGCGTCTATATCAAAGGTGATTTCTGCGCATCCGTCTTCCTCCAGTTCTTCTATGATATCGTCAGAGAGGCCAGTAAGAAGGATGTATCCCATTACACTTTTATACCTGGTTCCATGTAATGAGTCTATATGCTGGAGCAAATGTCTGTTTGCTTGCATATTCAACGCGTAGCATGTGTGAATATTTGCCTTTTCAAGGTCTTCAAACATCGATGATAATGATGTGTTGGATGTAGTGCTAACCATTTTGAACCCAGGACATGTATCTTTAAATTCACTTACATCGCATTGCGATAGATATACACCTTTGCGTAAATGATTTTTTTCTGTGTAATAAAACAGGATGAGTTGCACGAAAGCAAGATCAAACTATTCCCAAATTAACCATGTTGGACCCGCCGCATCCAGCGCTCCTGTTAACAATCCACTCAGTACCGCTCTCAGTTCGGGGCTTGACAACATGCTTATGCATGGGAGCAACCGAATTGATGTAGACAGCGAGGTTACACAGGCTTATATGGCAGAATATCTGGCTAAACATTTCGACACCGACCCTATGTGCAAGTTGGTGTGCATGAACAATGAGCCCCAGTATTTTCCCAACCAGTACCACTCGTCCTCCAATATCGGAAACAACAATAATGCATTGGCCCCGCGATCCAAGATGAAACCTAATCCCCGTGTGCAACAGAGCAAAGGCGACGTCTTTTTGCTCAACGCTGCCCGTGCTAAGTATTTGAGTCGCATGCGTAACGGACAGCTGCAGCGTGTTCCGTTCGACGACACGGTCGCTAATTCTCCCAAGGTATCTATATGGACAGGCCTGTGCATGATTCCGGAGTATTCTATCCCAGCAACGGTTAACCCGGACACGTGCGGCATCCTTTGCCAGTTGATGAAACGACCGTGGATAGCTTTGCCGTTCATGCAGAACGTGTACGAGACGATGAGATCGAACCAGTCGTTGGGAAATATCGCTGGCACGCGTATTGGCAACTACTTCAACTTCACGTTTGAAGACAGCAATCCTGGAACCGACCTGGGGAAGTTTTTGAACAGCACCCTCCAGCCCCCGCAAGGCGGATCTAAATGGTCGGTGCACTAAGTCTGGTCTTCATAGTCTGTATTTTTACATGCGTTGTATGTAAAAATGTAAAAATGTAAAAATGTAAAAATCATCTATTTCCTCGCGGTCGACGGTGCGGGTGACGGTGGTTTCTGTGCGGTCGACGATGGTGTCTCCGTGGGCGTCTGCGCCACGGCCAGTGTCGCGGGTGATATCCCCAGTATGTAGGTCCATACATTGTCTGCGGGTAGTACACGGGCTGCGGCACGCCGATATACTGCACTTCGGTTTGAACTTCTGGTTCATCCTTTGGTTTCTCTTCGACATCGACCTCCTCTTGTTCAACGACAAGCATAGTTTTGGGTTTGGGATCTGCCGGCGACGACCGAGATATCGACATCAACACGGCGCCAATTATTACCAGTAGAAGTATAACGAGTATAACTTGTATCATTTATTTATCATCATTTTTTTTTGACGCTACACTACCCGTCTGTATGCGATTGTGTCGTCGTTTCTGTGGATTTCAATGATATTGCCTTTCCTGAAGTTGAAATATCTTGCAATCGGATCGGTTACCAACATGCGAGGTATTTTGAGGGTCCATTTCTTCGCATCGAAGGTCGATCGAGTCTTTGCGTCGATGACCTTGAAATGTTTCGGTTGAAACACATGGGTTGTTATGTTTACGGCGAGAACTTTGGCTGCAAAGATTTCAATGTCGACACCTACGCACGTGAGGAGCACTCTTTTTGCAAACCCGGTGATCGACTCTCTGTACACTACAATAGCGTGTGCGACGCCTTCGTTCTTGAACATAGTGACATAGTCTTCTGCAAGCCTCACATTGAACTTTGATGACGGCGTGTATACGAGCGCGTACTTTTCACCGTCCAGTTCAGTCGATACATGCACCGTTCCATCGTCCATCGTCTTGACTGTCGGATCGGGGTATTTCCGAGCCTTGAACATCTCCAAAAATCTCTTTATCATGGTTGCGGTTGTCATTTTTACTGCGACAAGTTGACAAGGCGGAATACACATCGTTTTTGGCATCCAACGTAAAAAAAACCCCTGTAGAACAGGGGTTTTTAATTGTTTTATGATTGTTTATAGTTTGTTTGTACCTTTCGATTACGCCTTAGCCTTCCTCACAACCCGTCTGACCTTTCGTACGACTTTCTTCTTAGGCGGAGGAGGAGCTTCCTCTTCCTCTTCTTCATCAGATCCCTGGATACTGCCGTCGTCATCATCATCATCAGCTGTCGATGGCGTGTGTCCAAGGATAGACGTTGCAGGAGGTGCGCGTGCCGTGACAAGGAGTCGTTGACGTCCAGTCGAAACCTCTTCAACTTCCGCCTCGTAAATTTTTACTTGGAGTGAAATCTTGTTTCCGATGAAGATGCTTTCAATCTTGACAGCAGCTCTTGTGTAACAGTATTTGCCTGTGAGCGCGAGCGGGTCTAGCTCCGTACCGTCCAGCTTGTTGAAGAAACTCGTCACAAACTTTCCATTCTTCTTGGAGTAGATCAGCTTCGCGTAGAGCGTTGGTCCTCCTACGTTCTTGAGCGTTGTTTTGCCAGTCTTTTTACAGGTTGTCTTCTCCTTCTTGTAATACAATGGGTTGAACTTTTTGAGATCGCTCATCTCCAGATCGAACCTATCGATTTCTTCACGGTTATCGACAAGGTGTTCCTTGCACCTGTCGACGATCGAATTGAAGGTGTTGACAAACTCCGTTTCAGACTGCGTCGCGCCGTCCCTAGAATGCAGACAGAGGGGCATTGTCCATCCGCTCACCTTTCCCGTTTCTTGCGACTTGTTTTCGCTCACACCGAAGCTGAACAGGCGTTCTGTTCCCAGGACAAGGTCGCCTACCGTGCCATCTGGGTTCTTTGTCATGATGTTGATGCGCCTGAACTCAATCTTCGGAGTGCTGTCAGGGATCGATCCGGTGACCGGTTCTGAGAAGATCATGTTGGAAACATCGAAAGTAGACACGTTGGTTAGCATAGTATTGGTTGACATGATATTGGTGATATTCTATCCTTTACATTTTTATAAATCGTTTTTACTCGGGTAGATAATTCCGCACACCTTCAGTGTAAAAACGATTATTTGATAGTCGAGTGCAGGTAATCAAACAAACATGAAGTTAGACTTGCATGAGATCTCAAAAATTCGGTTCGGCGTTTACTCCCATGAAGAAATTGTGAACCTGAGTGTAGTGAAGCTGACATCTGGCAAGAAACACGGCAGGGGAACTGTGTACGATCCGCTTATGGGCGCAATCGGGGCAGATTTATGCGGAACGTGTGGTCATGATGCGATAAAGTGTCCGGGTCATTTTGGTCACATAGAGCTCAACGAAGCCATCCTCCACCCGCTGTACATAAAACGGGTGCTTGCATACTTGAGGTGCATGTGCATCGACTGTCACAACCTGTTGTTCACGACCGAACACCTGCAGCTTCACGGGATCGATGGTCATACGGGAGAGAAAAAGTTCAAGATGATCCAAAAGTTGTGTTCCAAGCTGGACATCTGCACGCGGTGCACGTCGCCCCAGCCGCAGTTCAAGCATAATATCACTGACTCGAGCATATCAATGACCTTTGTAGACGAGAACAAGAAAAAGGCGACGCTGGACGTCCTGGCACAGGACATCAAAAAAATGTTCGACAATCTCACAGACGACGATGTTCGGCTCATGGGGTTCGATCCGACGCTGGTCCATCCCCGCAATCTCGTGCTGACGTCGATCCTCGTGCTCCCTCCATGCGGACGACCGTACGTAAAGGCGGCGGGAAACCTGTGCGACGACGATCTATCGAATCAGTATGCCGAAATCATCAAGGCAAACAACAAGCTGTCAGCTGAAAAAAACGACATTTCTCCGACCAAACGCATGAAAGCTCTTCAGACGCTCAAGTTTCGGATTCACACGACCTTCAACAACTCGTCTGGAAAGGCAAAGCATACGACGAACGGTCGACCGGTCAAATGTATCAAGACCCGAATCAGCGGCAAAGACGGCCAGATGCGAGCCAACATCATGGGGAGGAGAGCAGATCAGACGGCTCGCACAGTGATTGGCCCGGACACTACGTTGAAGAACGATGAGATGATCGTCCCCCGGCAGGTCGCCAAGATACTTACTATCCCGGTCCGCGTCACGTCCTTCAACAAAACACAGATGGAAAACATTGTGAACACGGGCAAAGCAATGTATCTTCTCCGCGACAAGGGTCCTCTCGGAAACAAAACACAGGTGCGTATAAATTTGGCGCACGCGCTCGTCGACAGAGGCACACCGTTGCACGAAACCGACAAGATTATCCTCAAAAACGGAACCGAAGTCATGCTGAACTCAGATAGCATGGTATCGTCTGACAGGCTGAGAAATGGGTTGTTGCCAGGAGAACGACTGTTCAAGCGCCGTCCGAACGGCACTGATGAATATGAAGAAGTACACGACGTTCGGTATCGAGGGAAGAAATATTTCCAGATAGAGATCGGGGATATCGTAGAACGATGCTTGCGCGACGGCGACTATGTCCTTCTCAACCGGCAGCCGACGCTTCACAAAGCGTCCATGATGGCGTTCAAAATCTTCGTGCGCGACGCGAAAACCTTTCGTTTCAACCTCGCGTGCGCCAAGGCGTTCAACGCTGATTTCGACGGTGACGAAATGAACATACACGTGCCGCAGTCTCTAGAGGCGCAGGTCGAGATCAAATACTTGTCGTCTGTCCCCAACAATTTTATAAACTGTCAGTCGAGCAAACTGAATATTGTCATCGTGCAAGACGGCGTCCTCGGAGCCTACATGATGACGAGGAAACGTGCACGCAAGTTGAGTCGGGGTGAGTTTTTCCAAGCGACGATGCGCCTGTCTATGTCTTCTGGTCAAGTGCTCGACCGCATGAAGGAAATCGAACGGGTCATCGCAGCCGAAAACGAGACGGGAACGACGAGCACTACCCTGTACAGCGGGCGCGGGTTGATTTCACTGATTCTGCCCAACGATTTCAACTACTCGGCGCGCATAGGCAAGGAAGAGGACGAGCCGGTTCTCACGATCAAGGAGGGCGTGATTCTGACCGGATGCTTGAGCAAGACTGCCATTGGGTCTGCGCACAACTGCATCCCGCATCACATTTACAGCGAGTATGGAATAGATTCTGCAATGGAGGTGATAAACAGCATACAGTTCCTGGCGAACGAGTGGCTGCAGCTCACGTCGTTCTCTATAGGCATAGGCGATTGTTTGGTGACTGAAAAAACGACCGAGACGGTAGAAGACTCGGTGAACAAATGTTTCATGGAGGCAGAGGTCATCGCCAAGAGCACTCGCAACCCTCATGTGAGGGAAAGTCGAATCAACTCGGCGCTTGGCAAAGCAAAGGATATCGGCCTGCGCATTGCTAAAGACGCCCTCGACCCGACAAACAACTTTATCAGCACAGTGACGGGCGGATCCAAGGGTGACTTCTTCAACATCGCCCAAATCACTGGACTGCTCGGTCAACAAAATTTGTCCGGAAAAAGAATCCCCCTCTTCCTGAACAACCAAACGCGCAGTCTTCCACATTATCCGATGAAAGACCTAACCGTGCAGGAACGGTACGAGAGCCGGGGGATGATCCGGTCGAGCTTCATCAAAGGCCTCAACCCGCGGGAATTCTTCTTCCACGCGTGTTCCGGGCGAGAAGGCATGTCCGACACGGCGGTTGGGACAGCGGTGTCCGGCTACATCCAGCGGCGCATCGTCAAACTCCAAGAAGACATAAAGATCAACTACGACGGCACAGTGCGCGATGAAACCGGAAGGATTTTCCAGCTGCAGTACGGAGTCCATGGATACGATCCAAGCAAGACGATCCGGAGCGCGGCGAAGGACCAAACGTTTGTAGACATTCACCGACTCGCCGACTCACTCAACCGAAAGTTCGAAAAATGACACTTGTTCAGACGACCGGAGTTGAGTCACGCGACGCCGAGCTTGGCAGCCATCGCAGCCAGCTGTTTCTGGGTGTTTTCAAGCGCCGCGATGTCCCTGTTTTGGGCTGAAATCACGGCAGCCGGATCTACGTAGTTCGGACCTCTTAATGAATGGCTTAATGAATCTGCATAGCCAGAAACCGAACAGTGACATGCGCCAAATGCAATCACCAATCCGCCCATAAACAGGACAAGAGACACGACGTTGTACATCGTTTTATACTTGCAAAAATGTTTCACCAACGCATCGTCGGACGGACACTCCGTCCCAGCGGAGTCGGTGATCGGAGCTTTGGACGCCGAATAACTTACAACGGCGAACAGTGACCCGCCAATAACACTCATCAAAAACCCAATAAATTCACATTTAGCTTTATTAGTCAGCATTGTCTTATTGTCTTTATTTACCGTGATACTTTCCGTACACTTTTAACTAAAGACACAGCCGCTATGTATAAATGAAACATGACACCGAAGACGCCGAAGAAAACGCAGTATCAAACGTTGATGACCTCGTCGTCGCCGAAGACCTCGACGACACGGAAGACAGGATCGAATTCTTGTTCGAATATTTCAGGCAATCACCTCTGAAGGCAGAAAACGTCCTGGGGACATACGATCAAGCATACAGATGTTCAGGCGTAAGTTCGTTGAGGAAATTTCTCACTGGAGTAGCGACTCGGCCAAACTTTCCACCTGACATGCAGCTGCGGGCAGTCGAATCCCTTCTGTCGTTTCAGGAACATCCGGAGACAATCGACGACGATGACAGTGACTCGTTCAAACAGATAAAAGCGGATGCCAACGCATGCGTCTCCCAGAGAAACGCCGGACGAGTCGCTGGCGCGGTACAAGTGCTGATCGGGCTGATCGGACGGACCAACTGTTCATGGGGCGACGGTTGCATGCCTACTCTGTTGAAATACAAGGCGATCGTGATGCTGGCACGGCACGGCGGAAAAGCGACGGATGAAAAGGTTGAACGCTTCATGAACGATCTGATCACGACCAACCGGTTGGAAGCAGAGTTCAGGTACAAGCTCGTGCGTCGGCTGGAACATGAAAAATATGTATCAACCGATATCTACGGCAACATGCTGCTGTCTTTTCTGGGACATACTCCAAACCCGACGACATTCCGTATTTTGAGTGCCCAAAATCTGTTGGCGGGCGACTTTGATAAAACGATATCAAAGGACGTGATCCTCATCCAGGTCCTCATATTTGCCTGCGATGAAGAACTGGACACATTTGTGCGTGCCGATGCGGCCGACACGTTGATCGGTTTCGGAAATGAGGACGATGCGGCGGAGGGGAGGCGAATCCTCGACGAACTAGGGACCCGTCACGGCGGATTGGGCATCTACAACAATCATCAGAATGTGCACGCGGAGTCTATAGAATCTTCCATCGACGGAGGCATCGAAAAGCTCAAGGTCATCGCCGACGGACCGCTAGAAAGCTTCG
>Ga0209630_10005504_pt1 | contig 10696 bp, 6 predicted proteins | sample COG_01_FD_184745 | JGI IMG/M metagenome (GOLD analysis project Ga0209630, IMG submission 184745) | Pelagic Microbial community sample from North Sea - COGITO 998_met_01 (SPAdes) (version 2) | ecosystem: Environmental > Aquatic > Marine > Neritic zone/Coastal water | place: Helgoland, sampling... | reverse complement strand
ACCATGGACTTCACCTCCGAAGCGGCCATCGTCGCGGAGTTCCACAAGTTCAAGAACTCGGGCCAGCTCTATCGCGGCTCCAAGCCGGTGATGTGGTCGCCGGTCGAGCGCACCGCCCTAGCCGACGCCGAGATCGAGTATCACGACCACGTCTCGCCGACGATCTGGGTCAAGTTCCCCGTCATCGCCGCCTCGGACGACCATTCCGACGACCTGCTGAGCTTCAGGAACGCCACCCCGTCGATCGTCATCTGGACGACCACGCCCTGGACCATCCCGGCCAACCGCGCGATCAGCTACGGCCCCGAGATCGCCTATGGCCTCTATGAGGTCACGGCGATGGAGACCGGGCTGGAGTTCGAGCCCTGGGCCAAGCCGGGCGACCGCCTGATCGTCGCTGACAAGCTGGCCGAGGACGTGTTCAAGGCCGCGAAGATCGCCTCCTGGACCCGCGTCGACGACCTGAATCCCTCTGGCCTCGAGTGCGCCCACCCGCTGGCGGCGCTGGATCCCGGCTACGGCTTCTCCGTGCCCCTGCTCTCGGGCGACCACGTCACCGACGACGCCGGTACGGGCTTCGTTCACACGGCACCGGGCCACGGCGCGGACGACTTCGAGGTCTGGAAGGCCCACGGTCATCATGAAGTGCCGGACACCGTCGATCCCGACGGCGCCTACTATCCGACCGTGCCCCTGTTCGCGGGCCTCAAGGTGCTGGAGACCGAAGGCAAGAAGACCGGCAAGTTCGGTCCCGCCAACGGCGCGGTGATGGAAAAGCTGATCGAGGCCGGGACGCTTCTGGCCCGCGGCCGGCTGGAGCACTCCTATCCGCACAGCTGGCGCTCCAAGGCGCCGGTCATCTTCCGCAACACGCCGCAGTGGTTCATCCGCATGGACCAGCCGCTGGACGCCGCCGCCAGCAACGGCGCGACCCTGCGCGAGATCGCCCTGGCCTCCATCGACCAGACGGCCTTCCACCCGGCCTCGGGCAGGAACCGCATCCGCTCGATGGTCGAGGGCCGTCCCGACTGGCTGGTCAGCCGCCAGCGCGCCTGGGGCACGCCTCTGGCCATGTTCATCGACAAGCAGACCGGTCAGCCGCTGCACGACCCGGAAGTCGATGCCCGCATCGTCGCGGCCATCGCCGACGGCGGGGCCGACGTCTGGTTCACCGCGCCTGACGCGGACTTCCTCGGCGCCCACGACCCGGCCCGGTTCGAGAAGGTCGAGGACATCCTCGACGTCTGGTTCGACTCCGGCTCGACCCACGCCTTCACCATCGACCCGCGCACGGCCGAGAGCGGCTATACGGGCGACCGTCCGTCGCACTGGCCGGCCGATCTCTATCTGGAAGGCTCCGATCAGCACCGCGGCTGGTTCCAGTCGTCGCTGCTGGAGGGCTCGGGCACGCGCGGCCGGGCGCCCTTCGAGGCGGTCCTGACCCACGGCTTCACCCTCGATGAGAAGGGGGAGAAGATGTCCAAGTCCAAGGGCAACACCACCGATCCCCTGACCATCATCAAGGAATCGGGCGCCGACATCCTGCGCCTCTGGGTCGCGCTGGTGGACTATTCCGAGGACCAGCGGATCGGGAAACAGATCCTGCAGACCACGGTCGACGCCTATCGCAAGCTGCGCAACACCGTCCGCTATCTGCTGGGCGCCCTGGCCGACTTCGACGAGGCCGAACGCCTGCCGCTGGACCAGATGCCGCCGCTTGAAAAGTTCATCCTGCATCGTCTGCACGAGCTGGATGGCCAGGTCCGCAAGGCCTATGGCGAATACCGCTTCCAGGACGTGGTGCGGCCGGTGCTGGAGTTCTGCTCCAACGACCTGTCGGCCCTCTACTTCGATGTCCGCAAGGACAGCCTCTACTGTGACCGGCCCGACGCGATCCGTCGTCGTGCGGCCCGCACGGTGATGGATGAGGTCTTCGCCCGCCTGACCGCCTGGCTGGCCCCGCTGACGCCCTTCACCATGGAGGAGGCCTGGCAGACCCGTTTCCCGGGTTCGCAGACCAACTGCGCCCGGGTGATCCCCGAGACGCCGGACAGCTGGAAGAACGAAGCCGAGGCGGCGCGTTGGGCGGCGGTCAAGCGTATCCTCGAGCAGGTGACTGCGGCGATCGAGACGGCCCGGAGCGAGAAGGTTATCGGCGGGGCGATCGACGCGGCTGTTTACCTGCAGGCCGGTGAGCTTTCGCTTGCGAGCTTCGAGGTCGATGGCCAGAGCAGGGACGAGTTTGCGGCCGAAGTCTTCCGGACCTCTCAAGCCTTCCTGAGTGATGGACCGCTTGGAGATGTTCTCGACAAGAACCCGGCGAAGTATCCGCAAATCCGCGTGGAGGCCTTGACGACCCCCAAATGCGCCCGCTCGTGGCGGCGTGTTCCGGATGTGGGTTCGGATGCGGCCTATCCCGAGCTCAGCGCCCGCGACGCCGATGCGGTCCGCTACTGGGACGAGCGGCACGTCGGCTGAGCCGGATGCATCGCTGAAAGCAAAACCGGCCCGGAGCGCATGCTCCGGGCCGGCTCTCGTTTAACCCGGTCGATGGATCAGGCGGCTTCGCCGAACTGGTTCATCGTATTGTGGACGCCGCCGGCCTTCAGGGCGGCTTCGCCGGCGAAGTATTCCTTGTGGTCGTCGCCGATGTCCGAGCCGGACATGTTCTGGTGCTTCACGCAGGCGATGCCCTGACGGATCTCCTTGCGCTGGACGCCCGCGACATAGCCCAGCATCCCGGCCTCGCCGAAATACTCCCTTGCCAGATTGTCCGTGGACAGGGCGGCCGTGTGGTAGGTCGGCAGGGTGATCAGGTGGTGGAAGATGCCCGCCCGCTTGGCGCCGTCCGCCTGGAAGGTGCGGATGCGTTCGTCGGCCTCGAGCGCCAGCGGGGTCTCGTCATAGGCCGCGCTCATCAGCTTGGCGCGGTCATAGCCCGAGACGTCCTGACCGTCGGCAGCCATGGCGTCGAACACCTGCTGGCGGAAGTTGAGCGTCCAGTTGAACGACGGCGAGTTGTTGTAGACCAGCTTGGCGTTGGGGATGACCTCGCGGACGCGGTCCATCATGCCGGCGATCTGCTCGACGTGGGGCTTCTCGGTCTCGATCCACAGCAGGTCGGCGCCGTTCTGCAGCGAGGTGATGCTGTCCAGGACGCAGCGGTCCTCGCCCGTTCCGGCGCGGAACTGGAACAGGTTGGACGGCAGGCGCTTCGGGCGCAGCAGCTTGCCGTCGCGGTTCAGGATGACGTCGCCGTTCTTCAGGTCCGAGGGCGCGATTTCCTCGCAGTCCAGGAAGCTGTTGTACTGGTCGCCCAGATCGCCGGGTTCGTTGGAGACCGCGATCTGCTTGGTCAGGCCGGCGCCGAGCGAGTCGGTGCGGGTCACGATGACGCCGTCCTCGACGCCCAGCTCCAGGAAGGCGTAGCGGCAGGCGCGGACCTTGGCCAGGAAGTCCTCATGCGGGACCGTGACCTTGCCGTCCTGGTGACCGCACTGCTTCTCGTCGGAGACCTGGTTCTCGATCTGCAGGGCGCAGGCGCCCGCCTCGATCATCTTCTTGGCCAGCAGATAGGTCGCCTCGGCGTTGCCGAAGCCGGCGTCGATGTCGGCGATGATCGGCACGACGTGGGTCTGGTGGCCCTCGATGGCCGCCAGAGCGGTCTTCTCGGCGGTGGCGTCGCCAGCGTCGCGGGCGGCGTCCAGATCGCGGAACAGCATGCCCAGCTCGCGGGCGTCGGCCTGACGCAGGAAGGTGTAGAGCTCCTCGATCAGGGCCGGGACCGAGGTCTTCTCATGCATCGACTGGTCGGGCAGGGGGCCGAACTCCGAGCGCAGGGCGGCGATCATCCAGCCGGACAGGTAGAGGTATTTCCGGTCGGTGGTGCCGAAGTGCTTCTTGATGGAGATCATCTTCTGCTGGCCGATGAAGCCGTGCCAGCAGCCCAGCGACTGGGTGTACTTGGACGGATCGGCGTCATAGGCCGCCATGTCCTTGCGCATGATCGCCGCCGTGTAGCGGGCGATATCGAGGCCGGTCTTGAACCGGTTCTGCAGCCGCATCCGGGCCACGGCCTCGGCCGAGATGCCGGACCAGGGGGCGGCCTTGGCCTCGATCAGCGAAGCGACCTGGGTGATGTGATCCTGATAGGACATGGGGTGTTCCTCGACGCACGGAGATGACGTTGAGCGCATCCGTAACCGCGAGGTTCAGGCTCGGGCAGGGGCTTTGCGGTGTAGCTGTCAAACTTTACAAGATTTTCCTGTAATGATGTAATGTCTAGACTGACGCTGACTTTTCAGGCCCTTCCATGCCCGCACAACGCCGCCTCTATGTCGGGCCCAGCCTCAGGCGGCTGAGGCGTGACCTCGGCCTGACCCAGGCGGACATGGCGTCCGATCTGGAGGTTTCGGCGTCTTATGTGGCCCTGCTGGAGCGGAACCACCGGCCGCTCAGCGCCGAGATGCTGCTCAGGCTGGCCCAGACCTACAAGCTGGACATGGCGACCCTGGCGGGGGACGCCTCGTCCGATATCGCGGCCCGGCTGCAGTCGGCGCTGAAGGACCCGATGTTCGCCGACATCGACCTGCCGCCGCTGGAGAACGCCGACCTCGTCACCAACTTCCCGGGCGTGACCGAGGCCCTGCTGAGGCTCTACACCGCCTATCAGGAAGAGCATCTGGCGCTGGCGGACCGGAGCGTGGAGGCGATCGATTCGGACGGGGCCGACAGCGCCGATCCGGTGGCCGAGTCGCGGCGGTTTCTGGCGGCGAGGCGCAACAGCTTTCCGGTGCTGGACGAGGCGGCCGAGCGGCTGGCGGCGGGGGTCGCGGAGACCGGGGGTCTGGAGGGCTATCTGAGCCAGAAGCACGGCCTGCGGACCCGGCGGATGCCGCCCGACGTCATGGTAGGGTCGATCCGGCGCTATGACCTGCACCGGCGCGAGGTGCTGCTGGACGACACCCTGGACGGCGCCAGCCGCCAGTTCCAGCTGGCCCTGCAGATCGCCTGGCTGGACCTGAGGGCCGACATCGAGGCCGTCGCTGGCAGCGGGGTCTTCGCGACCGAGGGCGGGGAGCGGCTGACCAAGCGGGCCTTGGCGTCCTACGCGGCGGCGGCCATGGTCATGCCCTACACGGCCTTCGCGCGGGCGGCGGAGACGCGGCGCTATGACGTGGAGGCGCTTGCAAGGCAGTTCGGGACCAGCTTCGAACAGACGGCGCACCGGCTGACGACCTTGCAGAAGCCGGGGCAGGAGCGGGTGCCCTTCTTCTTCATCCGGGTCGACCCGGCGGGCAATGTCTCCAAGCGTCTGGACGGGGCGGGCTTCTCCTTCGCGCGGCACGGCGGGGGGTGTCCGCTATGGTCGGTGCATTCGGCCTTCCGGACGCCGCGCGAGATCGTCACCCAATGGCTGGAGCTGCCCGACGGCCAGCGCTTCTTCTCCATCGCCCGGACGGTGACGGCGGGCGGCGGCGCCTATGGGACCCAGAGGGTCGAGCGGGCCATTGCGCTCGGTTGCGCGGCCGAGCACGCCCACAAACTGATCTATACGCAAGGGGCGCCCGAGCCCGATCCGACGCCGATCGGGGTCACCTGCCGGCTGTGCCAGAGGATGGAGTGCACGGCCCGGTCGGCGCCGCCGATCGGCCGCCAGATCCTGCCCGACGACATCCGGCGGACCAGTACGCCCTTCGGATTCTCGGACGGGTGAGGTAGGCCGAGCCATGACCAAGGATCGATCATGACGGGCTTGCCTCTGTTGCCCGACCGGACCTGTGGCGGCTGCGTGGAGTGCTGCCGCTATATTCCGCTCGACCTGCCCGAACTGGCCAAGCCGACGGGAGAGCTCTGCGCCTATTGCGTGGACGGGGCGGGTTGCGGCGTGCATGCGATCCGGCCGCAGACCTGCCGGACCTGGTTCTGCGTCTGGCGGGTGGTGGAGCTGTCCGACGACTGGCGGCCCGACCGCAGCGGGGTGATCGTGCGGCCTGACGGGCTCAGCGACGGGGAGATCACCCTCTATGTCATCGAGCGCTCCGACTTCCTTCTATCCGACGACTTCTTCGACACCGTGGTCCACTGGATCGACAACGGCATCCGGATCGCCCTGAGCATTCCCGGGCCGGTCGGGACCTATCCGGTGCGGGCGGTGGTGACCGACTATCTGAAGCAGGCGATCACGGCGGGGGACCGGGGGCTGTTCGACCGGCTGGTCGACCGGTCGCTGAACAGCCTGGCCGAACACGACTGGCAGCCGGACGGCGTCGTCGCCCGCTATGCTGTCGGGGAGACGCCGTCGTGATCGGGCCGCGTCGGATGGCGGATCGGTCAGTCCCGCGCGCGCCGAGGTCCCTGTCGAACGACCCGGGCACCAACCGCATCCGCTGGATCGGGGCGATCGTCCTGGCGGTCCTGGGCTACTGGACCTGGAGCCATCAGAAGCCGGGATTCACCCAGCGCGCCGAGGCGGCGGCGAAGGCGGCGGGGGCGACCGAGGTCCATTTCGATCCGGCGCGGCAGCGGCAGGGCAAGACGGTGGTCTGCGGCGTCGCGGATGGAAAACTGGTCCTCTATCGCGAGCCGCAGGGGCTGGCGAAGGACGACGGCTCTCTGGCCTTCATCACCCTGTTCCGCGACGGCTGCGGCTGAGGGCATTTGGCCGCGCCCGGAAAACGCGGCCAAACCGTGCCAAATCGTGCCAGGCTGGCCAGGGATGTTGCGCCTTATCAGTGGCTTGGCAATTCCGAGTGACTCGACCCGGCCAGATTATGTGAAATCCGGCGGCCAGGCGTCGGGGCGGCGAAGAGGCGGGCTGGACCTGTCAAAGACCGTTCGGGCGACATGGCGACAGCTCTGATCCGACGCAAGACGAGAAGAGGAATAAATTCCTGATCGCGATGCGTCACCTGTCAGACGCGGCGCCCTCCATTGCCTGCGGCCCCGCTTTGGCCTAAGGCCCGCGTCGCGACAGGTTCCCCGGCGACGGGGATGAAAAGGGAACTCGGGTGAAAATCCCGGACTGCCCACGCAACTGTAAGCGGCGAGCCCGCGCACCACAGGCCACTGGATTCCAAAGGCGAAAGCCGGAGGGCCGGGAAGGCGGTGCGCACCGGTGTTGACCCGTGAGCCAGGAGACCTGCCCGTCGTGGTCGTCCTTCGCGCGGACGTGGTGTGCCGGGCGGAACGGGTCTTTTCCCGAATGACGACGTCTTCTTGTGCCGCGTTCGCGCGGCCGTGACGGGGCGCGTCCGTATCCGGTCATGGCTGTGCGGGCCCGGCTCGTCATCGCGTTGGGATTGGACCCGTTATGAGACCTGCACTTTACCTGGGCGCCGCCACGGCCGCGCTGCTTCTGACCGCCGGCGGAGCCGCCGCGCAAACCGTGAGCCCCGCCGACGATGCGACCCTGCCGGGCGACGTCGTCATCACCGCCAACCGCTCGGCCCAGAAGGCTGACCGCGTCGGCCAGTCGGTCACCGTCCTGACCGCCGAACAGATCCAGGCCAACCAGACGGTGGCGGTCGCCGACCTTCTGGCCCGCACGCCCGGCGTCAGCGTCACCAGCACCGGCGGCCTGGGCTCGGTCACCGCCCTGCGCATCCGCGGCGCCGAGGCCGACCAGACCCTGTTCGTCATCGACGGCGTCAAGATGAACGACCCCTCGGCGACCGGCGCCGGCTATAACCCCGGCAATCTGCTGGTCGGCGACGTGGCCCGGATCGAGGTGCTGCGCGGCGCCCAGTCGACCCTGTGGGGCTCCCAGGCCATCGGCGGGGTGGTGAACCTGATCACCGCCGAGCCGACCCGTCCGTTCCAGGCGTCGCTGGACGCCGAGGCCGGGTCGCGCGGGACCTCGTACCTGCGTGGCGGCCTGGGCGGGGTCAGCGACCGCATCCTGTGGCGTGTGGCGGCCTCCCACTATCAGACCGACGGCTTCTCGACCTATGCGGCCGGGACCGAGAAGGACGGCTATGAGAACACGGGCCTGAGCGGCCGTCTGAACATCAAGCTGACGGACGACGTCTCGATCGATCTGCGCTCGGTCTATTCCAGCGCCCGCGTCGATTTCGACGGCTTCCCGCCGCCCTTCTACAGCTTCAACGACACGCGCGAATACGGCACGACCAAGGATCTGGTCGCCTATGCCGGCGTGAACTTCGACCTGTTCAAAGCCCGGCTGAAGAACCGCGTCGCCTATGGCTACACCCGCACGGACCGCCAGAATTTCGACCCGACATTCCCGGCGTCGCCCCTGACCTATGACTCGACCGGCAAGAACGAGCGGTACGAATACCAGGGCGTGTTCGACATCACCTCGGGCTGGGTCGCCACCTTCGGCGCCGAGCATGAGGATTCCGAGTTCACCGCGGCCCCGACCTCGGCCTCGGTCGGCCTCGACGGCTATTATCTGCAGGTCCAGGGCGAGGTCGTCGACGGCCTGACCCTGACGGGCGGCGTGCGTCGCGACGAGCACGATACGTTCGGCGGCAAGACCCTGGGTCAGGCGGCGGCGGCCTGGGCGCTGAACGGCGGCGCGACCGTGCTGCGCGCCAGCTATGGTCAGGGCTTCAAGGCGCCGAGCCTGTACCAACTCTACAGCGACTACGGGAACACCGGCCTATCGCCGGAAGAGGCGGACGCCTGGGACGCCGGGGTCGAACAGCATCTGTTGGACGGCCGCGTGACCGTGTCGGCGACCTGGTTCGACCGGGAGACGACCAACCAGATCGACTTCTTCTCCTGCACGGGCACGGAGACGATCACCTCGGCGCCCCTGTGCTTCAAGAACGGCGTCCGCCGCTTCGGCTATTACGCCAATGTCGCCGAGACGAAGACGACCGGCGTTGAGTTGGCCGCCGCCGCCACGGTCGGCCCGGTCGAGGTCGAGGCCAACTACACTTACACGGACGCGACGAATGAGTCGGCCGGCGCCAACAACGGCAAGCAGCTGGTTCGCCGTCCGCAGGACATGGCCAATCTGTCGGCGACCTATGTCTGGCCCTTCCGTCTGTCGACGACGGTGGCGGTGCGCTATGCGGGCGAGAGCTTCGACAACGTCTCGAACACGACCCGTCTGGACGCCTACACCCTGGTCGATCTGCGGGCCTCGTATCCGGTCAATGACACGGTCGAGATCTATGGCCGGGTCGAGAACGTCGGCGACGAGAAGTATGCGACCACGGCCAACTACGGCGTCGCGGGTCGCGGGACCTTCATCGGCGTGCGGGCCCGCTTCTAGGGCGGGAACTGGCGCGGTCGCCTGTTCCGATGCAAACGGAACGGGCGGCTGTGACCGCGAGGAGACCGGGATGGATCTCGACAGGCGTGTGCTGATCGCGGGCGGGGCGGTCGCCGTGACGGCGGCCGTGACGGCTTCGGCAGTGGCCGCCGTCGGCCGGGCCGGGGCTGCGGCGGTGATCGCGCCCGCCGCTCCGACGCTGCCGCGACGGATCGTGTCGCTGAATCCGTGCCTCGACGTGATCCTGGTCCAGCTGGTGGATCACGAGCGGATCGCGGCCCTGAGCCACTATTCGCGCGAGGCCTATGGTTCGACCATCGCACCCGTGGCCCGGACCCTGCCGTTCACCTGGGGGACGGCCGAGGAGATCATCGCCAGGGCGCCGGATCTGGTGATCACCGGCCGGTTCTCGGCGGCGACGGGGCGGGCGCTGGACCGGCTCGGCGTGCACACGGCTGTCTTCGACGTGCCCGAGACGGTCGAGGCCAGTCTGGCGCAGGTGCGCGAGGTGGCGCGGCTCGTCGGGGCGCCCGAACGGGGCGAGGCCATGGTCGCGCGGATCGAGGCAGCCCTGACCGAGGCGGCGCCGAAGCCGGGAACGCCCCGGCTTTCGACCCTGGTCTTCATGCCCGGCGGATTCGCCTCGGGGCCGGGGACGCTGATGGATGAGATGATGACGCGGATGGGGCTCGACAACGCCGCGACCAAATACGGCCTGCGCCAGTCGATGAGCGTGCCGCTCGAACAGGTCATCGCCGATCCGCCGGACCTGCTGCTGTCCGGAGAGGTGTCGCCGGGCGCGCCGAGCCGGGCCTTGCGGGTCATGAGCCATCCGGCGCTGCGTCACCTCGCCGGCCATATGAGCCATGCCACCTTCCCCGAACGGCTGCTGTTCTGTGGCGGTCCGGTGCTGATCCAGACGGCCCAGGCTCTGGCGCGGGCGCGGGAGACGGCTTTGAGAGGACGAGGATGAAGCCCCTTAGCCGACCCCTTCTCTATGCGATCCTGATCGCCCTGCTGCTGGTCCTGTCGGGGATCAGTCTGATGGCCGGCAAGGTCTGGGTGCCGTTCAGCGCCTGGACGCAGCCGGAGCTCGATCCGCGCTGGGCCATCATCTTCGAACTGCGTCTGCCGAGGACCCTGCTGGGGATCGCGGTGGGCGCGTCGCTGGGGCTCTCGGGCGCGGTGCTGCAGGGTTATACGCGCAATCCGCTGGCCGATCCGGGCGTGCTGGGCGTGTCGTCCATGGCGGCGCTGGGGGCGGTGCTGACCCTCTACTACGGCCTGACGGCCGCGACGCCCTGGGCCCTGCCGGTGGCGGCGATCAGCGGGGCGTTGATCGGAGTGGCGATCCTGATGGGGCTGTCGGGCTCGGCGTCCAGTCTGGTGACCTTTGTGCTGGCGGGGGCGATCCTGAACATCCTGGCCACGGCGGGGGTGTCGCTGGCCCTG
>Ga0209630_10005497_pt1 | contig 10709 bp, 10 predicted proteins | sample COG_01_FD_184745 | JGI IMG/M metagenome (GOLD analysis project Ga0209630, IMG submission 184745) | Pelagic Microbial community sample from North Sea - COGITO 998_met_01 (SPAdes) (version 2) | ecosystem: Environmental > Aquatic > Marine > Neritic zone/Coastal water | place: Helgoland, sampling... | reverse complement strand
TCCTTCGTCCTTATCAAGTTCATATATAAGTCCTAATTTACTTCTTTTTACTTTTCCAAACTCAATAAGATGTCCAAATATATACTGGGCCTGATTGCCACTTACACTAAAGTTAATACCAATACTACCAGCACTTCCGATTGGTGAGAATATAAAACTATTCACACCTACAACTTCACCATTACTGTTAAATAGCGGCCCGCCGCTATTGCCTACGTTTATACTAACGTCACTCTGTATAACTGACTGCCAGGTATTCTGTAGTCGTCTACCATTAAAACTAACGATTCCTTTGGTTACACTCCAGATCATTCCCATGGGATGACCAATAGCATACACATCATCACCACTACGTAACGTATCGCTATCGCCCCAAGTAATAGCCGGATTATTATCTATTAATTGTTGGCCTTGTGTAGTTAACATTTCTAATATTGCGAGATCACTAAGTTTATCATTTGCAATTAACTTTGCATTATGATGTTTGATATTTCCTTTAAATGTAATTTTATATTTTCTATCGTTATCTAATGCTACATGTTCATTAGTTGCAATATACTTTTTATTATTCATATCAATAATAAAGCATGTACCACTGCCCGAGTCAGGGTCTTGCTGTTGCTGTTGCTTTAAATACTGATCAAAAGGATTGGTTTCGAAGTCTTCTTTACGTTGACCTTCGCTATCAATTACTGTAGTATTACTACTGGGAGTTTTAAAGGTAATTAAACAAACACTATCACTTGTTTTTTCTACAGTTTGAGAAAACGATGATCCCAGGGCCTGAGAGTTATAGCTTAAAAGTGCCCAAAGGCTTGCCGCTACTAGCGTCGAACTTATCCACATAGTTGTTCACTTTCCGTTGTTCTGCACTTTTTAACTGAGCTCTACTCTTGGTATAGCAGTCTGTGCAATAATGCGTTTGACTTTTATGCTTGAATTGCTTGCTTTGTCTAGTAAATTGGTTATTACAACTATCACATTCCAGTCTATAATATGTTGCTAGAGTTCTTACATTTTCAGGTTTGCCATTACGAGTGCGAGTATGTGTGCTAATTCCTGTGTAGGTTTCTACTAACATAAATATATTTAGCATGCGGCTTCGTTGATAACTAAAATAAATACTATATAATGTGAAAGGACACACAATGGCCAAGCAAACAATTAATATCGGTAGTAGTGCCAATGACGGATCAGGTGATCCGCTCCGTACTGCCTTCGATAAAGTAAATGATAACTTTGGAGAGCTATATGCAGTTTCAGGTGCAGGCAGTGGACAAAATATTGCTATTAGCGGACAAAAAATTATCAGTGAAAATACAAACGGTAATATCCAACTAGATCCAAATGGTACTGGTGAAGTACAGTTCTTGAGTGACACCACAATGGGTGATAGTTTCAAACACCAAATGGGTGACGGAGATGACTTTAAAATTTACCACGATGGCAGCCACAGCTATATTTCAGACGAAGGCACAGGTAACCTAAAGATTCAGGGTAGTCAAATTGACATCCTGGGTGGCGCAGATGGTGCTGAAACAATGGCAACATTTGTAGATAACGGCGCAGTAACACTCTATTATGATAACAGTGCTAAGATGTCAACTGTTACAGCAGGCATAGATATTACTGGCGACTTAAACGTTGATACAATTAACACAGGCGGTCAAGCTCTGTCAATTAGTGCAAGTACCACAACATTTACTAGTGATGTTACTGTTCAACCAGGTAATAACCTAGAAGCAGGATTTATCAGAGTTGATAGTAATCTTACATTAAATGGTAACAAAATATCAACAGCATTATCTAATAGTGACATTGATCTTGAGCCAGCAGGTACAGCCACAGTTAACTTGCGTGTCCCAGAACAGACAACAGTTGGTAGTGCAGGCGGTGCAGCGGCAGTGCCAGCGTCACCAACGAAATATATTAAGATTAAATTAAACGGCACAGAATACGTAATACCAGCATTTGCAGTATCTTAAGGAGGTAACTAATGGCTAAACAAACTGTTAACATTGGTACCAACCAGGATGATGGCACGGGTGATGTACTAAGAGATGCGTTCAATAAGATTAACCAAAACTTTGATGAGGTGTATACTGAGCTTGGCGGCACTAGTCTCTCAGGTTTAAATTTTTCCGGAACAACTATCGGTACAGACACCGCGGGTTCCAGCGTCACGGTTGATGTAACAGTTGGCGGACAGATTATACTTGCAGGACCCGTTAGTGTAAGTGAAACACTTTCTGTTACAGGCAATACTTCCTTAACTGGCACACTTGATGTAGATGGTAATACAACGTTAGATACAGTTAGTATTGGTGAGACTCTTGCTGTTACAGGTGCTACAACACTAAGCAGTGCACTATCTGGTACAAGCGCAACAATGTCTGGTGCAGTTACTATTGGAGGAACAACCACACTAAATGGCAGTGTTGATATCGGAGACAGTAGTAGCGATACAGTTACAATTACGTCCCGAGTTGACAGTAGTGTTGTTCCAAGTAGTAACGAAACAAACAACTTAGGAAGTAGTACGTTACGCTGGGCTAGTGTATACGCCAAAGATGGTGATTTCTCAGGTAATATCACCTTAGGTGGCAATATTACCGTTGGGGATGGTGACTCAGATAGTATTACAATTAATGCTGATCTAACAAGTAATCTAGTTCCCAATGCTGATATTACATTCGATATTGGTACCATTAGTAAAAAGTGGAGAACCGTATACGCCGATACAGTTAACACAAGTAGTATAACTGGCGCCACAAGTTTTGCTATTGGCAACTTATCTTTTAGTGGTAATAGTATTTCAAACACCACAACTAATGAAAATGTTACACTAGACACCCTTGGTACTGGCAGAGTGGTTGTTAGTGATATTACTATTAGTAATAGATCTGCAAACGAAGTATTATTTGCAGGCGTAGGCGGAGCCGTAACTAGCTATAGTGGATTTACCCATAGTGGAACAACTACCACAATGGAACATTTAATTATTAACGATTTAACAATTGATGCAAATAATATTACTAGTAGCAGTAATATTGAACTCCAGCCAGGCAGTGGTATTATTGATGTGAAAAACGCTGTTATAGATAATTTAGCTAATCCAACACTAGGTGATCATGCAGCTACAAAAGATTATGTTGATACAGCAACAAATCAGCCTATTACTTTAGCTGGAGACGATAGTACAGCAATTGAAGCTAGACTAGGTGAAACAATACAAGTACTAGGCACAAATGGTATTGGAACTTCAGTTGGAGTTCAGAGCATAACTATAACAAATAATGATACCTGGGATACATTTTTAACAAGAGTAGGAACAACAGTTCCTGGATTATCTGGTTTAAGTATGAGCAGCCTTACTATAGATAGCACTCTTACTATTAATAATAATAATATTTCAACAATAGTTAGTAACGCTGATCTTGTGTTAGATGCCAGTGGAACAGGTAGAATAGTTGTTAGATCAAGCCTAGATGTAGACGAAACAATTAACGTAACCGGCGCAGCAACACTAAGTTCAACATTAGGTGTTACTGGAGATGCTACGTTTAGCGGCGACATTACTAATGGCAGAATTACTATTACTGATAATTTAATACATTCTATTAATACAAATGAAGAGCTACTATTAGGTACTTCTGGTCTTGGAAATGTCATAGTTCAGGATCATTTAGGCCTGGATGCACAAATAGGAAATCCAGTTGCTAATGCTGACAGAGCATACATTTATTCACGCAAAATTAGTGGCACTACTAATCGTGCGTTTACAATGGATGGTACTGGTAATTACTATGCTATTGCTCCCAGAGCGTATACCCCCGCTAGTGCAGTGGGCGCCGCTGGTGATAAAAGAGGCGATCAAGCATTTGATACCGATTACCAGTATCAGTGTCTAGCAGATTATGACGGCAGTACTGCAATATGGAAACGGGCAGCACACGCAACCTGGTAATAGCGATAAATACTCACAAGTAGAGGAGCCGCTATGACCGCGCCTATTTGGATAACACCGCCCGGTAATTTGGGTACTATTGTAGAGCAAGAGTTCTATCAAGTACAGTTAAACGCAGGAAACGCTGATCACTATGAATGGATTAGCGGCAAATTGCCCAACGGTATTCGTATTACGCCGTTTGGTAGGTGCGAAGGCTACCCTGATGCAAAAGATTACATACAAGGCGTGCCTGTTGAAGTTGCATTTAACGTAACAAGTAGATTTGTTGTACGTGCAACAAATACAGTAGAAAGTTCTGTAGCAGACAGAGTATTTGAACTAACGGTTACTGGCAATGATGCTCCTACTATAGATTCTTCGCCCCCGACTGATCTTGGTGCATCCTGGGATGGTGACTATTTTGAACAGCAACTTACAGCATTTGACCCGGACCCTGGAGATGTAGTAACCTGGAGACTGCAGAGCGGAAAATTACCTGCAGGATTAACGATAAGCACCACTGGACTTATTAGCGGATATATTTCACCAACTCCAACACTTACAGGTACATCAGGATTTGATATTAATAATTATGATATTGGATCCTTTGACTTTAGTACAGTTGCTGAAAGCAAGCTCTATGAATGGGTCGTAGAAGCTTCAGATGGTAAAGATATTGATCTTAAAAACTACAGATTATTTGTTGCTAGCAGAAATTCAGCAACAGCAGACACAGATGAAATAACTGCTGATAGCTTTAAAGACACAGCACTTGAAAACACAATTAACTTTCTTGTTGATGCTAGTTCGAGTATTGAAAGACCACCGTCTTTACTTACCCAGCCTGCAGATTTTGGAACTATTACCCATGACAATTTCTTTGCAACTCAGTTTACAGGATACGATCCTGACGGAGATCCGATTGAATATAGTATAAGTGTTGGTGCCGCAATTGGCTTTGATGCAACTGGATCAAATTATGATGAGGACTTGTTTGACAGGGGGACACAAGAGCTGCCACCTGGACTTGTTCTGGATAGTGAAACCGGGTGGCTTACTGGTTATATTCCAATCATAAACACAACTACTCAAAACTATGAGTTTGCGGTGCAAGTTTATAAAAAAGACAAGCCAACTATACGAAGCGAGTTTGTTTACTTCACCCTCACAATTGAAGGAGACATTGATAAAAATATAACTTGGCCTGCCTCCGATCTTGGCACTATTAGGACCGGAGATATTAGTGAACTTGATATACGTGCAACTATTAGAAGTGGCGCAGCAGTACAATACGAACTAAGAAGTGGTACACTTGCAGGGACGGGCAGCGAGGGTAAAATTCCTCAGGGTCTAAGAGTTACGGCAGACGGTTTTATACAGGGTCGTGTAAATTTTGAGCATTTGATGTTTGACACTGGCGAAACAACATTTGACGTAAGCCTGTTTGATAAAGGAGAGTTTTCAGACTTTACCACGTTTGAACTAACCTATAAATTCACTGTAAGAGCATTTAGTAGTGACGGTATAATTGACACTTATAATACATTTAATTTGGAAGTATTGCCAGAAACATTGGATCCGTATGAAAGCCTGTATATACGTGCACTTCCAAAACAAGCACAACGGGATATATATACCAGTCTAATTAACAATAGCGATGATATTCCTACGCAAGATGTATATCGTCCTACAGATTTTAACTTTGGTTTACAAAAAGACATTAGAGCACTCATTGCTACTGGATTAGCACCCAAAGAAGCAACCAAATATATTGAAGCAACTGCTAAAAACCATTTTAACAACACACTGACGTTTGGAGACATCAAAGTAGCAACATCCTATGATGAAAACAACGTTGCAAAGTACGATATCGTTTATATGGAGTTAATAGATAGCGCAATGGGCATTGATCCTACCACTAATAACAAAGCGCCAGCCAGCAACACCATAAATCTAAAATTACAAAAGTCTATTACTGCCATGTTTAACTTTATTAAACCTATGACAGTTGATAGTGGATGGCCCAAAACGAGTACAGGCAATCAACATGCAGATCAGGGCAATGAAATAGAAGTCTATCCCAATGCTATTCAAAATATGCGTAATAGAATGAAGACATCAATTGGTAGTACTGTACTTGAACGATTTGTACTGCCTAACTGGATGCAAGACAAACAGACTGATGGTAATGTATTAGGTTGGACACTTGCTGCACCAATTGTATATATGAAACCAGGCACAGGCGATCGCACAGCATACAGATTAAAACAACGTAGTGAATTTGATCTCAAGAATATTAGTTTTGAAGTAGATAGATTTGTACTTGATAATAATTTAAGTAACTTTTATGACAAACAAGACCGGAGTTATAGTACAACAGCAGAAACAACATTTGATTTGTCAGATATTGCTAGCAACGTAGTAGCAACAGTAAATCATAGTGTGCCTGGCAATATTACATTTGATAGTTTAAACAAGAAATTAGCAAGTGAAGTTGTTGCAAGTGGCGCGATCACAGGACTTACAGATGTAGCTCAGCTAAATGGTTCAACTGTAATCTGGTTAAAGCATGAAGGCATGGTAGACTTCGACAATGATAACGATGGTTGGAATGAAGTATTAGACATATACGACAATGTAGGTTATGATTATGAAAATAGCGGCGCAGGAAGATATGCAGGTGAGCAAGAAATTCCTGGATATGTAGATAAGTTAACAGGAAATGCTACACAAAATAAACAAGCAGGCGTGTGGACTATCAGTGTGGACGCACAAAATATTACTACATTTACCTTTACTCGCGAAGTTAACAACGGAGATCAGGTAAAAGTAACTTTCGATAATAAAATTTACTATTATGAACGTAATGCAACAGGCGGAAGAGCACCTGAATATACTGATGTTAAGGATGTTGATCTAAGCAATGCAGGTGTTACTTGTACGTTTGATGGTAATGACACCCGCTTTTACGCAGACACAATCACGCACACAGGACTTGATACAAATGATGTTTGGATTAAATTCCCAAGAATAAATGCTTTCAGAGATAATATACAAAGATAAATAACTGAAGTACCACGGAGATATTTTAAATGGCCAGCAATATCAATGCAAACAATATAGATGGAACATTTCCTATCGCAGGACAGGATAATGATTCACAAGGGTTCCGAGACAATTTTACAAATACGAAGACAAACTTTAACAATGCCAAAACAGAAATTGAAGATCTACAAAGTAAAGTAGTACTCAAAAGTGCCCTAACAGGTACCAGTCTCTCTAATGCTGGTGCTGGCGCACTAATGACAGACTTTGAACTAAGAGACATGAGTGAGACTCGTGTTAGTAAAGGTACAACTAGTGGTACAGTTACCCTTGCCTACACTGAAGGATCTTATGTAACAGTAACCACAAGCGGAAGTGTTTCACTAGCATTTAGTAGCTTCCCAGCAAGCGGTAAACTTGGCCGTATCCGTTTAGAAATTGATGTTCAAAGTGTAGCCCATACGTTAACGCTACCAAGTGTAGTATCTATTGGACTTGCAAGTTTGATGGGAATTAATAGCAATACTAGAGTTATTACTTTTGACGAAGTTGGCACATATATATTTGAATTTACAACAGACGATCAGGGTACGACTGTCGCAATTAGTGATTTAACACGTAACCGGTCAATGATGGAACAAAGAACGCCAGTAAATATCGGACAATCCGGCGATAAGGCAGGATTAATGGTAGTTGATACTGGTTATGTATACGTATGTACTGGATCTTACGATGGCAGTACTGTTATATGGAAAAGGGTCGCAGTTAGCGCATATTAGGAATAGATTATGGATTATAAGAAATTACAAGAAAAGATTGATACAATCGCCCGGAATGAACCTCTTCCACAAGTAAACGAAAATAGTAATTATGAAATTATAATGGGCTTTATTGACCAGTGGACTGAAGCCGGTCAACCAGACGACTATATGGATGACCTTGTTGCATATGTTAAAAAGACTATTCCTGATTCAAAGGATTGGAATTATGCGGCATCATTAATAAAGAATGGTGTAGAAAGTTATCAGAACCGCGAGTATGGAACAAGTAGTTTAATGGGACTACGAAATAATACAGAATCTGTAGAAGAAGCAGTTGAAGAAGCAGTTGAAACAACAACGACTCCAGAAAGTTATGGTCAAGATTTTTTTAGAAGTGTACTAGATGAATTAGATCAAAATGATGCCACAGAAGCAGAAGAAGCAACAGTCTCTGAAGCAACACAAGGCCCAGGAGTAGATGCAGTAATGGAACTTATAGACATGGGCGTCAGTAAAGAAGACTTATTTGATCAAATGATGCGTGATCACAGTGATGACGAGCTTTTGGCATTTGCAGACGATTACCGACGTATGAATGACTTCCCTGGAATGGAAGATTAAAGTACTAAAATATAATAAAACATATTGATTTTAATAACTCTTGTTAGTATAATATAAACATACTAACAGGAGTTTTTATGACTAACATTGATTTACACAAGTACGCAGAATTTGTAGATGCTGTTACTAGCGAAGAGAGTAAGAAAAGTTCTGCACTTGAGCCTGTCATGCGAGAACTATCCAAACATGCTATTATGCCACGGTTACTAACTGCAGGAATTGGGCTATCCAGTGAAACTGGCGAATTTAACGAAATTATTAAGAAATGTATGTTCCAAGGCAAGCCTATGGATGAGGATACGCTCTTTCATATGAAGCGCGAGCTAGGTGATGTCATCTGGTACTGGATGCAAGCATGTTTTGCATTAAATGCAGATCCCAATGATATTATTCAAATGAATATTGACAAACTAGAAGCACGTTATCCTGGCGGCAAGTTTGATGCACACTATAGCGAGAATCGTGTAGATGGTGATGTATGAACCATCCACTTACTGGAAACTTGCAGGCCCTTGAAGATAATGTATTAGATACCCGTATCAAGGACTTGGCAAAAAAAATTAACTTTGCATACCGTAGTAGCCCTAGCGTGATTCCACAAATGCAAATGATGATGAGTGATCTTCAGGCTGAACGTAGCCGCAGAGACAAAGAAAAAATGGAAAAGGTCATGCAACAAGCTAAAGAAGCCAATGGCGACTCTAGCAGTTGGGATGATATTATAGACATATGATTACAGTTAAAGAAAAATTTGGTGCTACACTTATACTAGACGACATGTTGGTGCTTCCCAATTTCTGGGACGTTACCGTAACCATGGAACCCAATCCAGCATTTGCGGATGAGCTTAGTAGTTATAATACGGCTGTGGACAGAGTGCAAGTTTTTATACAAAGTATACTGGATAACAGTATATTCGTAAGTCCTGAACACATTAATAATTTTATGAATGAGTTGCCCCTAACTGGGGTTGTACATACAACTCCTGATGTACCTTATGATCATATTTTAACCATGTGCTTGTATACAAAATTTAGTGGTATTGTGGAAGGCAGATGTATAGTTCAAAATGTAACATTAGAAAGTTATCAAGCGGGAGGAGTACAACACAGCCACGGATTAGATGATGGAAATCCTGAAACACTGCGTGATATATTTGCAGAAGAGGATCCAGCATTTGCAGAGTATTGGTATGACAGTAGAGTTAAGTACTTTAATCTTAGTCCACAAGGAATGAAGTTAAATGTAGCTGGTTGGGAAAAATTTGACCTATCGTTTGACACCCGCCCTGGAGATGTTGTACAATTAGATACATTTAGAAGCAAAAAAACTAAACCAAAGGATGACGATGACGGAACAGATATCGCTTGATGAATTTGATAGGCAAATTCATACACAGGAGGATGCAGTGAAGGCATTGTATATTAATCCAGGTATAGATTTAGCTAAATTAGATTTGCAAGACGTAGAACAGTTTAATAGTGCAAACCAGTTACTGTATGCAGGATATACAGAACTTAAACTAGCAAGTACACCTGATTGTACCCCTGCTGAGTATCATAAGCAGAATCAAAAGCTATGGAACATGCCTGCAGAATATGCTGAATTTGATATTGCCAAATGGTTGTTGGATCAGTGTGAAAATGATGAACAACAGCAACGTGTAGGACAAGAACTATTATTGTATGTTGATAGAGGGTTAGAAGATTTGTTAAAATTTCTACGTTATATGGTTCAGGTAATGCGCGATAATAACATTGTCTGGGGTGTAGGAAGAGGTAGCAGTGTAGCTAGTTATGTGCTATACTTAATAGGTGTTCATAAGATTGATAGCCTGTACTATGATTTAGACGTCACAGATTTTTTACGATAAATATTATATACGCATATTAAGGAGATTAAAATGGCACAGAAGAAATACAGAACTTCACAAGGCAAAATGGTAGATTTTAGCGCAATGCTTACAAATAATGAATTAACACCTGCACTAGGAAATATGAACGTAAACGCTAGAGGCGATGAAATTCAACCAGACGGAACAATTGTTAAGTCACGGGAAGATGTTATGCGTGAGTATTATAAAATGAATACCACCGTGCCTGAAGAGGCTCCAATCCCTGAAGGTAATGTTGCAACTGCTGACAACATTCCTGAAGATAACTGGGCAGACTGGGAGCCTAAACAAGAAGCAACCACAGAACAACCAGTCCAAGAGAAAATTGAAGAAGCAATTGCGCCACCAACCCCAAAGGTAACTAACGTTGCACAAATGGTAGAAGAGACTGGCGGGCAAAAAGTCACTCCAACCGGAAGTCTAGCAAGTAGCGTAGCGG
>Ga0209630_10005492_pt1 | contig 10715 bp, 13 predicted proteins | sample COG_01_FD_184745 | JGI IMG/M metagenome (GOLD analysis project Ga0209630, IMG submission 184745) | Pelagic Microbial community sample from North Sea - COGITO 998_met_01 (SPAdes) (version 2) | ecosystem: Environmental > Aquatic > Marine > Neritic zone/Coastal water | place: Helgoland, sampling... | reverse complement strand
ACAGGCCGTCTGATCTTTGCCTGAGCAATAATCTGAAATCTCACACCGGGCCGTTAGCTCAGCCGGTAGAGCAGTGGATTTTTAATCCATTGGTCGGGCGTTCGAATCGCCCACGGCCCACCATTTTCATTAGTAAATACAATAAGATATAGAGCCTTCTAGAATTAGAGGAATCTATGATCCTGTATAGGTAACGTATAGGTAACAAAAAGTTCGATTTAAGCAGCTTTTTGAATTACTTTGTTTCTTGTTACCTAAATCCATTTTAGGTGTCTCCAGTGCTTTGTGATTAGCTCTAGTCTGAGGAAAAGCTAGGTTAAAGAAGGTGGGGGGGGGAAATAAAATCATATGCAATCGTAGTTATCCCACGTCCACATTTTTCAAAGAAATAACTTAACGCTAGTAGTACACCACCCCTTGCCGAGTATCGTGTCAGTGCTATTGCTTAGGCTTGATTAAACGAAAATGAAACAAATGGAGGGGGTATCAAATATCTACAGACTGAATAATTGGCGACCGACTGTGCTCATTTCTTTATTTTTTTAGGATTTAGCATTTCAAAATTTTAGTTCTACTTTCGGTATAAATTGTGGAAACGCATCATGCGGCCAGAAGCGGTCATTTTATTAAATTGCATTTTACTTCTGTTAAAATACTGTCTACTGGATGCGCTTGTTAGATGCGATATTTTTCAACATCTAATCTCTCACCTTGCTTACCCATTTTTCTTAGATCTGCAGGTGTTAATTCAGTTGCTTGGAAAAAGTGTACCAAATATTCGACCCAAGCCTCTTGATATACATAATCATTGTGAGGTTCATCATATAAACAAAACTCTGAGTTTGTATCAAATGGATCATCTGCACCATTTGGCGGTCTCACCCTAAATAGTTTATATAAAACAACATGAAGGTTTAAGGTTAAACTTTCATCGCCCAAAGTATCATTGACTCTATTTACAACTTCAGTCGGTTTAATTCTTTTTACATTTGAGCCTTCAACAGTTACGCGTTTATCCTTAATAATTACTGATATTTGATCGTAAGCAGCCTTATCATCATCACTCAACTCATCCCACTTAACAAATTCAATAGCAGCATCTGCTCTGTTTGTGTTAGTAATTTTAGGGATTTGAATAAGTTTAATGCTGTACTCGAGCGAGTTATATACATCATCAGATAGGTTGTTTCTATACTTTTCAACAAATGACACTATATCGGCTAGGTCTTTTGATAAGGCAGACTTACTTGCCTTTTCTTGTTGTTTTGTACGCAGCTGTGAAAACTGAAGACTATAAACCAGCGCCTCATTAATTGAGTAGTAATCGCCAAAGAATTCTACTAATTGATTCTCAAAATTGAACAGTAAAGACTGACATTCTCCAAATATCAGTGTATCTACCTCTCTCCGATCAATGTGGCGGTGCTCTATTTTATTTCTCAGCTTGATAAAGAACTCTAAATTTGTCTTAACAGGGCCGCTAAGTCTCCTGTATTTTTTTATACATGTAGATAACGCCCATGATTTCCGCTCTCCATCTATAACCTCATATCGGCCATTTGGTTTTTTATCGTAATATTTATCGCCGATCGTGTTGTTAAAGTATGCGAGAAAAAGCCTTGTCCACGCCATAATCATTAGCGATATAAAGGCTTCACTTCTGAATGTGGTTCTTGGCTTATTATAGACCTCAACAGCCAACAAGGCCGAATCAATAGAAGCCTCGAGTATGGATTTTGTTTTTCCTTTCCTTAGTGTCACAGAAATTCCTTACAAGCATCTAACAGTTTATTTTACGGCCATGGCAATGTTATTTTGCGAATAAAAATCAATAGGGAACATTATCAATTGATTCATAACTTCCGTTTTGGGTCGGTAGCAGAATAAAGACACTATACTAAATTTCAGAAAGCAGATATAAATTTACCGGAAATTTACTCTATTTAGAGTAGTTGTTATGCATGAACATCTACCCAATACAGATGATTTTATTCATTCATTGACAACAAAAATAGCTCTACCTGTAGCAGTCTTAGTCTGCTCATCACTCCAAATAGAACCCTCAGAGCTAGTACCCGTAATTAATACGCCATTAGCGCCAATTTTTGCAGCTTGTACTTTAAGTTCTTCAATAGTGCGATCACGGGCGGCTTGCGAAGAAAGCTCAACATCACTAGACGACTCTACAATTCCAATTGTTTCGTATTCTTGTGGTGGATCGAGATAAAGTTTAACTACATTTGGATCTATGGCTGATCTAGCATTACCAGTGACGGTGGACGATCCAGTTGCACAGCCTATTAAGGTTAAGAGGCAAACGATTAATACTATAACGCTATTAGTTTTCATTACGTTTTTACTATAGTGAATACTTTCAGAATACCTAAAAGTGATTAATAGTACCGTAAACATATTTACTCAATCAAGACGATTTAATTTTTAGGTAAGTCATTCCTGTTTAGTGTACTGTTCTTAATTGCCTATATGTTAAAAATACAACTTGTCTAAACAGATTATTAGATTAAATGGCTTCGATGAAGAAAGACAACAATAAACAAATTCGCCCTCCTTTGAAATGGGTGGGTAGTAAATATCGTATCCTGAATGAAATAATTAAGCGGCTGCCAAAAGGTAACCGGTTAATAGAACCGTTTGCCGGTTCAGCAGTGGTTTCCTTAAATGCCGATTATCCCGAATATATTATTAATGACCTTAACGAAGACTTGATCAATTTCTACACAACGATTCAAAATAACGTTGATGATTTTATAGAATATTCTAAAAAGTTATTTAGTGACAACAGGAATCAAGAGAACGCATTTTATCTTCTTCGAGATATTTTCAACCATACCTCTGACAATGTGCTCAAAGCATCGATATTTTTATATATTAACAAGCATGGGTACAACGGCTTATGCCGATATAATGCATCTGGCGGCTTAAATGTGCCTTTTGGCAGATACACGGCACCTTATTTTCCAGAAAAAGAAATTCGTCTATTTTCTGAAAAACTAGCTAACGCAACATTCGCGTCATCAGATTTCAAAGTTGTTTTGAAAAATGCAAAAAAAGGTGATGTGGTTTACTGCGACCCACCTTATGTCCCTCTATCAACCACATCTAACTTTACCGCATACAGTGCAGGCGGGTTTGGACAAGAGCAACAAGAAAGATTAGCAGAGCTCTCATTAAAGTTATCGCTAAAAGGAATACCCGTTATCATTTCCAATCACTATACCCCTATGACGAAAATCCTTTATAAAGATGCAAGAAAATACAAAGTGGATGTGCGTCGATTAATAAGTTGTGATGGTAAAAACAGAAACATAGTGAAAGAAGTGATTGCGGTATACTCAATAAAATCATAATTAAAGGAGGGATTATGAGTCAGGGAAGCAAAGCAAACAAAACCGGAACTGTCTTAGAGAGCATAGTTACATCAACTTTGAGTGCACATGGGTTTATAATTGTCCCGTTCAGAGATTTCATTAGGAAGCCCGGAGCCTACGGCCAAGAGTTACTACTAAAACATGTCCCCTACAAAACTTTATATGGATCTAATGGCTATACGGAGTTTTTACTAAAATCTGCGAAACATAATTTAGAAATTCGCATTGAATGTAAATGGCAACAATCATCGGGATCTGTTGATGAAAAATTGCCCTATACATATTTAAGCTTAATCAACAACGTGCCTGAAGACGAAGTTATTATATTGATAGATGGCGATGGCTTTAGAGATGGCGCAAAAGAATGGCTAAGGAAAGCAGCTAAAGAAAGAAGGTACATACCTGAAGATAATGAAAATAAGTACGTTCACGTATTTAATTCAACTGAATTTATGACTTGGGTTAATAACATCTTTCACAGTTGATTAGCTCTTTTTCTCACATACTTTTGTTCATCTAGTGAAGTGAGGCCGTTGCGACTATTTAAGAAAATCAATTATGCCCTTTGACATTTGTTCGTCTGGGTTTTCTTGAGAATTAATTCCCATAGTTAGCTTTCCCTGTTAATGGGCAATATGCTTTAATGTTTAATTAATAAGAAAAAAAGGATTTTGCCTTGAAAAATACTGTTATATCATTTTTATTTACAATCATTCTGACAAGCTGCTCAGAGACTGAAATAAACTCATTTGAAGTTCTCTGTGAAAAAATAGAACAAAGCAAACTTGAATATAATAACGCTGAAATTTGGACTGGTAATAGCTCAATATTATTCGACCCCACTCAGATTAAAAAGAGTTACGTCCAATTTTTTAATAAAGCTTATCTAGAAAGGATTGAAAACCGCGCAAAAACTATGGCATGGAAAGAAGATAATGCGTTTCACATAGTTAATTTATCAGCTTTCCTGTACGTTGAGCCCGAAGAAATAATTAAAGAATGGGAAAATGGTGTAGCGTTAGCACGTGCATCAGCACATCAAGACCCTTATAGCGCCTGTTTATATGCGACACTAACGAATATGTTTGACTCCGTTTCTATACATACAATGGAAACAGACCCTTTAGGAGTTAAATGGACTGAAGATGTGAGAGTAATTCGTTTTTAATAACCTAGAAAGCAGACATCATTTACTAGAAACCTACTTTGTTTTGAGTAGTTGTTATGTATAAGTATTGACTCAATCGAGATGATTTAATTTTATGAAAAGTCATCTAAACTAAATATGTTATTAACGTGAATAAGGATACTCACATGATTGCAGATTCCCTCACCCTTACCATTCGCTTAATTGAGCAATACCAGAAAGATTGTCCAATAGCCTATGGCTCCATTAAGACTGAATTAAACTGTCTTACAGATCATATGCGTTTAGTAATCAATTACCTTGATCCTATAAATGAGAAAGATCTGAATATATCACTGCCTAAAACAGTAGAGGAAGTGTTACGGGCTATGTCTGTTATTTCAACAAGATAACAATAAGTTATCATTCAAATTGATTATATAAATGTGGTGGATATACTCTATATGGATAACATCTGCCCTCACCTTCACGCCTAGATATTTAACACTATAAAAAAGGAGTCTCTTTAGGGGGGGTGGTCAAATCTCTACAGCCTTTCGATGTCACGACCGTATAGATACTGAAAAATGTTTTTTTAGGTTTCAACATTTGAATATTCTTTAAAAGCATACGTATCAACTAATAAAGCGGAGCTAAACGGATTGACTCATAATCTATTCAAGATGCGTATCCCTGTATTTAATTGAGTAAAACGCTTTCCTGAAAACCATGTATTTATTAAATTAGCAGAGTATTTATATATAATTAGATTAAAATAAACACTTCGCGCACACGAGAGGTAGATTATAGAATGGATGATAATCAAGGCTGTCTCCCTTTAATATTAATAGTACTCGCTTTACTTTGGTTGTTCGGTTGGAAACCATTTTATTCAAATGAATTAACCGCTTACTACATGCAGTGTGAGGCGGCTTCATTTGACGAAGTTAATGGATGCGATGGAAAAATAATATTCCGAAGAGTCGAACATAAAATACACGAAAGTACTCAACAAGTTATTTACTGGTATCCAGACGATGACTCGATATCTGATATGACTTTGAGAGCTGACAATTGTATTGTTCGAGATAGAAATAATTGGTCTTGTAATGACATGGACATGGGAGTTGTCGATGGAATGTATGTTGATGGACGACCGTATAACAAACATGTAACCAAATATTATTGGTGGTTTAAGAGGATTAAATCATTTCTTAATTAGTTATGAATAGTCAGGACAAACTTGAGAAGTTTCACTGGTTACCCGATATTAATATCTCTGTTAATCAGCATGATTATAGCTAGGGATTCACTATGACTGCATTACAGTTTCATTATCTTATGTTAATTATAACGGCAGTATCTTCTTTTTCTTTGCATCTAGTCCATAAAAAAACAAAGGAAATCTTTCCTGAGTTTATGGCTATTATTTTAATGTTTGCAGCTTTGTATCATTTTTTTGCTGTTATGGGAGGATTTTTCTTTGATGGTGGCGTTGAAGAAGTTAATCAAGGTATTCAGGAGCGGATATATAAGTTTTGGCATTGAAAGTATCAGCCATGACTTCACTATGTACACGATGGGTGCATAAGTTACTGTGAAATGATGATGGTATAACTATCTTTTTTATATGGTTATATATTACTGGAGTATTAAGGTACTTCTCTGCTACCACCTTTGGTACTCAGAACTACCACCTTTTAGTATTTATGTTGAATAAAGTAGCCGTAATTTCTCCATTGTTGACCCTTCCCTTTATGAGTGTATCGACCAATCCAACCCTGTTCGACTGCCGTATCTAAGTTTCTCTGAATGGTTTTTTCATGGTATCCCGTAGTAGCTGCAATATCTGGTATTGTGGGAAAGCAACTTCGACCTTCTTTGTTCATCCAACATGTAATATCTAGCAAGATATGTCTGATAGTTGCAGGTACAGGACTATCAGTTGAGCGTATCCAATCTCGATAACGGTATAACAATTCCTCAGGTGCATTTCCTTTGCGATAACGCCCCAAGCTGTCGGCTATCTTTATTACTTCTTCCGCATGTAGAGGTGGAACACATAACAACTGATTGTCTTCAAGTAAGTATGTGAGTATTTCCTGTTTATTCTTTCCTTCACGCCTTAAACTGCCACCTGTAGACATCAAATAATTATTTCTATTACCTTCGGATATAGTGTCAGGGTTTTTATTCTTATCTGTCTCTTTATCAGTTCTTAATAGTATTAATAACCACTCTGGCATATCAGCTAATTCAGTTTCATTTAGTTCAGATTGCCATGAATAAGAACCACCTGAAATATGATTAGAAGGTGCTGCTACGATATAACCACCATCTCCCCTTATATCGATACCTTTTCCTAACTTACTGACACTATTGCCTATAGGTTCATGGGGATATTTAAAAAGGTAATGTTTACCACCACTACCTGTTATTTGTGACAGTGTTTCGGGTAAGGGGGTATGCAGATCAATCAAGTCTTGCAAGCTTTCATATCCACCTTTATCAGTGTCAATATCAAGCACAACTAGACCAGATACTTTACCAGTAACAATCCCGATGTTGGCATACGACCATTTAGACCACCACTGGGCAATTATTGCTTTATCAGTAGTCGCATCTTTTAAGCCGTGCCGTGTTAAAGGATGTTTACCTGAACTTGCACAGTTGGGTTTTTTACAAGTGCATTTATCTTGTTTAATTCCATGAATGGGTAAAACAGGCCAACCCCTCGCAGCGTATTCAAGGGCAGTGTCCAACAAGAATATCTCGGCATCAGACACAAATGAAATGGATTGAGTCATTCGGCTCTAAGTTTGGAAAAACACGATTTGAAACGTACTGTTTATGCGGCTTTCAGAGGCGAACTTAAACATACCCTATACCCTAGCCTTGAGTAGTGTATATACAGCTTTTGTCTTGGCTGGTAATGGACGTTTTCCTCGCTCTCCAAGTGATAGAGTTTGCACGGAAATACCTAATAATTTAGCCATCTCACTCTGAGTTAATTTGTGTTTCTTCCTGACACCAACAACATCAAAGATTTCTAAATAGTTTGGGTTGTCTTTAGTTGGGGAATGTATCTTGGTTATCGGTTTATCTTGAGGATGAACGCAAAAATGTTTAGCCAGTTTATTAGCGCGTTCCATATCTCCCATATCTTTGAGATGAAGATAAATTACCTTTTTCTGTACACGTGAAAGACTTGTAAGTATCTGAACGCAACCCGCACATACACCATTTTTCTCATCACCACACAATGAACAGACTGAATAAAACTTATTTTGCCTAGTCACTGGTGTTGATGTTACGAAGAAATGACTCATCAAACGTCGGAATATGTCCTTGCCTTCGATCATGCCTCACTCCCCTGTTGACTGATAAACGATTCGATGTTGCTTCGTTTCCAATATCGTCTAGTTGCTATGGTGATAGGTTTGGGAAAGTTAAGGTCTTTATAGTTCTCGTCATGTAACCAACGCCAGATAGTCATATCTGATACGTTGCCGAGTATTTCTCGTACTGTTCGTGCGGGGATTAAGTTGTTGTCTTGCATTTAACACACTCCAAATGATTGAAAGTGTGCTAACGATATATATTGAGTTAAACGATTATAAGGAATGTAAAAAAATAAATTTTATCCGGAATTTTTTACTATGTATTTATTTCCACTTTTCACTTTTTCTGAATCAAAACATTCTTTATCTTCTTCAAGCGATCCTTGGGCTGAAAGTCTCCTAATAGTAATATCAGATATCAATTCAGGTATTTTTTTTCTTGTTATTTTTCTAAGTCTATCTATTGGAGAGATGTCTTCGGCGTCAATTGCTCCATCAGGCCAGAGTATTTTTGCCACAGCAGAATCAGTAATTTTTATGTTATAACACTTAGCCCATGCATCTAAATCAAAAACTTCTAATATTTTGTACTTCTTCCATTTGTCATAGTCATCTTTCGTAAATGGTCGTTTTGCTTTAACCCCCTTATCCTCTCTTTCTTTTTTCAACCAAGCAGAAAAACTTTCAATCAGTGTTCTGTCACTATACGCCAAATTAACAGTAATAGGATTTCCGTTTAACAACCTATGTCCACTTAGTAATTTATGTTTATTTGCATATTCATCTAAAGCAGGTGTCTCGAAAACCTCATAATCCTCGTCTTTGGTAAATTCTTCGGACACCATCTCTCCAGCAGTATATTCAAACAATGCTTTGTTCATACCTAAACGGTCATCACTACTCGATTCATTTCTACTTTTCCCATATATGTTTAGACATTCGTGTAGTGTTTTTTTTATTTTTTCACATAATGGATTCCATATAAATGAAGAAAGTGCAACGACTTCAAAAACAGTTAACTCGTTTATTGGCGTAAATATTTCATCTAGCTCTACCACTGATTTTTCAAAGGGCTTTGCAGTCAAATAATAATTAACCTCTTCTTCTTTAATATTATTTTTTGAATTATCAAGAATACGTGCATTAAAATATCGCCTAAAGTTAAATTCATCCGCCCAACTTATTGCATTATCTGGCACATTATAATCTTTCTCGAAAAACCATTTAGGTAAATCACTAGGGTTCTTAATAATTTTTTTAGCCATCACATCCTTCCTTGTGAAATTCCTTCATGAAGAAACTAAGACAAGCCGGTGAAGGTATCCGACCTTTCAGGAGCTACCCTAGGCTTGGGTCTTGATTTCTACAACATTTGATTCTTTATCTTCTAATAGGCCCTGAATAAACTCATCCCATTTCAGTAAGGCTTCTCTTTTCTCAGGCATGTATGAATAACGATCATAGACCTGATCTATGCCAGCTATCTTATGGCCTATGGTTAGTTTTGCAATAAAGGGGCTGACGCCAAGGCGGGGCAGATTAGTTCTGCATGTACGTCTTAAATCTTGAAACACCCAGTTTTTAATTTTGCTCAATTTATCCATGTCTATCTTTGCTCGTGAGTATCCAGAAATAGGTGTCTTTCCAGTGGTCGTGAATACCAAGTCACTACCTTCAATGCGATAGTTATCATTGATGTTTTGAAGTAGTTCGATTGCCAGATCAGACAGTGGCACGACAGAAGGACTGCCCGTCTTGTCTATCTCAGACCTTACATGCCATTCCTTGGTTTTGAAGTTTATGTCAGACCATTCGATCTTGGAAACCGATCCTTCTCGTCTACCAGTGAGTAACATTAACTGGAAACAGAGTCCAAAAGGGTATCCCTTGGATTCACACGCTTTCCAGAACATAGGGATTTCACCATCAGTTAGTGTCCTGTCTCTGGAATTCTCCTTTTCCTTTGGAATATCAGTAGCGGGGTTATGAGATATTAGTCGCTTTTGTATGGCCCACTTAAACAACTTTTTAATCAAGGCTGCGTGCCTATTAGCCGTAATGTGGCCATGATTCTGTTTTATATACTCAATACGATCTAGTACGTCATCCCGTGTAATGTTTTTAGCACCCTTATCATTCCAAACAGAGAATTTAGTATCTAATTTCTGCTTATCTTCATTCCATGTACGCTTGTTAGGCTTGGCATAATCATCAATATAAAAATCAGCCAGTTCCTTGAATGTAATACCCTTGATACGATTACGCTTCTTCTCAAGCGAAGGATCTCCGCCTTTAGATGCTTGTTTAAGATAATCACTACCCTCCTCTCTAGCTTCCTTGAGGCTCTTCTCGGTTGGGTATGTGCCTATTTTGATACGTCCTTGTTTCCTGCCTACTCGGTATCGTTGGTAAAACACCTTTTTACCACTTGTGCCGACTCTCACTGAAAGACCAATTTGATTTGTGTCGTAGTATTCGTCTTGCTGACCTTTCTTTGTGGGAGGCTTTATCGCATCAATGGTCTTAATAGTGAGTGCCTTATGATGAGTTGTCATGCTCTCTGCTCCTGTAGGTAACGTATAGGTAACAAAAAGGTGTGATAGTGCCTGTTACCTAATGTTATTGATTATAGCAGAAGAATAGATAATTATTAGTAATAATAAGGCTTTTAGGGCTGCATAGCAGATGATTATGTGATGCTCTGATAGGGGCATTTATACTATAGCAGAGGCTTTTTAATCCATTGGTCGGGCGTTCGAATCGCCCACGGCCCACCATTTCATTGCCTCTTAAGCATTTTTCGTCGACAATAGCTTGTGTGCGTGGATAACTTTACCTGTCAGTTTTGTACTGTAGCCC
>Ga0209630_10005489_pt1 | contig 10719 bp, 11 predicted proteins | sample COG_01_FD_184745 | JGI IMG/M metagenome (GOLD analysis project Ga0209630, IMG submission 184745) | Pelagic Microbial community sample from North Sea - COGITO 998_met_01 (SPAdes) (version 2) | ecosystem: Environmental > Aquatic > Marine > Neritic zone/Coastal water | place: Helgoland, sampling... | reverse complement strand
GTTCATTTCTAAATCAATGTAGTGACATCTTGACATAAGTGCTTCTAAGTGATCCTTAATCTTTTTAGAACGAACGTTTTCAAAATCAACGTTAGTAATAAAGATTGCTGATCCTTCAAAGTCAAACCTATCTGGAATACCTTCCCTTCTCAATGCGTGGGATTCTGACTTCCAACTTACACTTCTTTTCTTGCCTGAGTCTAAAACTGCCTTTAACATATTTAGGCAAACTTCATCAAACAATACTGTATCACAGTCATCAAATATAATAACATCTCCTTTAGCAGAGTTGTTAAACAATGTTTGGTACAAACCAATTGGAGTCATTGAACCTTTACAGAATTCTGTTTTTGGTCCTTTGCCTTTCAGTTTGTTAAACATATCGTATTTGTCCATTTCAGTTTCAACACCAAAACTCTTACCAACACCTGGAGGGCCACTTAATATAAGTCCTCTCACAGTACCTTTGATAACTGCTCTAGTCATCTCAGTTAGTATATCGAATCTTGTTTTGATTCTGTCTAGTGCCTGTTCATCAGTTTCTTGCAGTTCTGCAGGAGTGCTTTTTTGCACTATTGCCTGTGCTTCAAACTCGTGTTCTGAAACTTTTTCAAAAGACGTAATGTCGTTGACAATAATTCTTGCACTTGGATACTTAGGTCCTAGTACTTTACTAGCATCAACTGTTAGAAACATTCCTTTCTTTCCAAAAGTAATGTCTTTGATTAATGGGAAAATGGCGTTCTTTATTGTGTTACCACGATATTTGCCAGATTTAATTTTAACGTAAGTTTGCATATAACCTCCTAAAGTATGTATGTTTTAACTTATATATACTATTATACGCCTATTTAGGCAAAAGTCAACCGACTATTTAAAAAAACTTTTAACTTTTATACCAAATAACTTCTTGTAATACTTGGCAATGCGTTCTTTAAATATAGGTTTTCTTTCTGGGTTATACTTCTTCTTGAGGGAAAGATAGTACTCTTCGCTGGATTCTATGTAAAGTTCTTCATTGGGTTCTAATTCATAACCGTTATATTCGCCACCGTTATCTCCGGAGATTATTAGATATCCTCCGTGTTTGTATGTTATAACCATACAACCATTTTGAGCCAGTAACGAACTTGTACTTTCATACTGTTCTATTTCTGCAAAATCTTTCGCAATACGATTAATTTTATCAGTATACTGACTCATCGTAGTTTATTTTGAATGAGGAGGTAGTTTCGCTTCAACAAACCACTCGTGCTTTCTTTTTGCAGGGTTATACTTTTTAAGTCGTAACTTTCTGTTTTCCATTACAAGTGTTCTTGTTTTAACTGCCGTATAATGATATGTATGGTGGTCTCTAGTCTCACCTTCTGGTATCATATAAACTAACGTCCTTCTTTTGTCTTTCTTTGCCATAGTAACTTATTTACCAATTATACTGCAAAGTAATTAACACTTCCCTGCCACGGTTATCATACCCTGGTAGAACCTCTACAACGTCGTCTAAAGCATTGTTTACTTTAAATGTTAAGTTGTACTTACCCCAAGTATTTGATACACTTAAATCTAATCTATTTAAATCCTCTAAGTAATCTTCTCCTTCTGGTATTATGTCATACTGCCCTGGTGCTCTTTCTAAGTTTACTGCATACCTGCCTGCAACTGTAACACCATTGAACATTTGCTTGTATGTGATTGCTCCCATATACTTGGGCACTCTAGGTTGCTCTGTATCAGTATATGCTAACATTACACCAAACGGACCATAGTTATTAGCAAATCTAAAACCTTGTGTGGAGTATTCTCCGCCATTTTCATACGTGGCATTTGTAAAAATATCTTCTGTTACAGCAGGAGTTACAGTAACTTCTCCTGTGTCAGGATCTGTTGTGGTTACTTCTGGCGTAACTATTATTGTTGTGGTATAACTTGGTTGGTACTCAATTGTTTCTTCGAAATCATATTTGAATACACTTATTGCGCCAAACCCAATCTCATACCCTACGCCTTCTTCTGGCATTAAATCTTCATTACCATCAACCCAAGCATCACCAAACCTTTCATACAAGTTTGCTTTTCTAAAACTGTTTCCAATGTTAAAGAAGAACTCGCCTTTTGATAAACCAAATCTCATTGCATTTTGGTCATCGTTGCCAAATCTCAAACCAAAGTTGTAGTTTAAGGCGAACGAGGCATTAACATTTAAGTATCCTCCAAAGTTTTCATCTTCGTATTTGTTTTCAGTAGCACCCATAGAGTTTATACTTTCTGTATTGTAAATGTTTCTTTCACCATCTACACCAAATGCAACATTTAGTTTATTGGAAAGATCCAAATTATTACCAAATCTCACAAAGTCTCTATAACTTTCATTTGCATAAGTAGGATCTTCTACTGTAAAATATTCAGCACTGGTATAGTTTCTGCCTACTGTGATATAATCATTTCTAATTGCTACGTTATATCTTTCACCTAATTCTGTACATTCGTTGCTTTGACCCCAATTGTAATCATAACAGTTATCATAATCATATTCATAATCAACAAATTTAGCAATTACTTCAAAGTCCATTGCATCTATAATAATTTTTGCTGACTGTTGTTCATAAGTATCTTCTTCATCATTATCATTTCTTGCACTAGCAATAGTATCTTTGAATGATGCTACTTCTAAATTGTTTGATGATAGTTTTATAAATTGATTTTCTATTCCACTATCTACAATATTTCTCATTGTCAATCCTCTAGTGATTGTGTCTTCAATAAGAACTGTTCCAGCCATTGCTCCAGAGCCATACATAACTCCGTTAGCACCACTAATAACTTTAATTTTTTCTCCTGATGCAATATCGTGTCCAAAATTATACCAAGAGCCGCCTGGTTCATTAGCAGGGATACCATTTCTAAATACTGCGGTATGAACTGTTTGAGCACCTCTTTCATTATAAAATGCTGAGCCGCCATACCCTCCAGCATTGTATGTGAATGCTGGCAAAATCGCTGTCAATATATTAGTATCAGTAGCAGGGTTTGTTTTAACTGTTCTTTCTTGTTGACCCACTACTACAACTTCTTCAATATCTGAAGCGAAAGCGAATGCTACCCATAATGGTAAGGTAACAATAATCGTAAATTTTATTATATGTTTGTGAAAAAAATCTTCCATTTTAATTCCTGTTTTTAATAGATAATATAGTGTTGGATGCTGGTAAAAAGTCTTTAAACAATTTATCAACATTCAACACCCGTTTTTTATTATTGTAAGACATCCATATCCACTTATCTAATTCATCTGTTGTTGAAAGCACCAAGCAATTTTCTAAGAGTGCTTTGTTAAACAGTTTTTCTAAATATGTATTTGCTACTAACAATAAATTATATTCTTTTGCAGAGTTAATAATATCTATTGCGTGGTCTTCGTTATCATACTTAATAATTTTTAAATTCAAATCAATTTGGTCTAGAGTGAAATCTATATCGTTTGGTAAAATTAAAACGTCCTTGTAATCAACATAGCCTTTTGTTTCTTCAAAAGTTTTTGCTAAATCAATTCCGTATTCGATTGCTTGTTGCAAATCTTGTACTTCAATATTAACCAACTGATATATCTTCCATTCCTGCTGTTCTTAACCTTACAATGTGACCAATTTGCCATTGCTTGGTATCTAAACCTTTCATTATGCCTAAGTATTTGTTTCTTAAAAGACTTATTTGGTTTACTAAACTTGTTAGTTGTACCACTTCATCTTCACCGTCAACAAACTTATCTGCATCTCTACTTGTTAATTGTCTATTATAATTTTCAAGGAACTTTCGGAAGACCTTACTTCTGGTCTTCCTAAGTTCAATGTTAAGGTGTTCGAGAATTGCTTCTATTTCCTGTAACTGGTTGAATCTGTGTTCAGTAATACCTGGTAGTGCCGCAGATAATCTTTCGACATTACCTTTTACTCCACATTCAAACTTGGCTTCTGCTAGTTCTTTCTCATAGTAATCAATACAGTTTACTATTTCTGCTAAACTATCATTTACCTTGTTATACCAACCTGCCATAATTTAGTCCCAATCCTCGTCTTCTTCTTCCTCGCCAAGACCTAAGTCCTCACGATATAAAGCCAATGCCTCTTTTAAATGTTTATCACAATCTGTAAACATTTTAATTTCATCTGGATCGAGCATTCCATTTTCTTCAAATACTCTAACTAGATTTTCAGCGGCTTCGACTTTAAGTTTGGCATCTATGTTTATAGAAACACTATCCCAAACTTCACTCAGTAGTTGTAGATTGTCCATCTAAAGTCTCCTCATCAACATCATCAAAGTTATCTTCTAAAGGATGATAATCTCTGTTTGGGTTAGTTCCCCATTCATCCATTACCATTTGTAGTTTTTCAGCATCGTTCCATTGCTTTCTAAAATGCTTATGCTCTTCTCCTGTTACTGGACTTACATAAAGCAGTTTATTTCCTACTTTAGTAAATATTTCTTTGCTTTCAAAGATATCTACTAGTCCACTAATTGGTTCTAAGCCTGTGTCATATGGTATTTTCAATTGAACTTGTTCAAACGGTTTGCTGTAACGAGACTTCATTACTTTGCATTTCGCTCTAATACCTTTAACATCAGTAACTTTGTTGCCGTCTAAATCTTCTTTTAGTTTTAACTTTTGAAGTGCTACAACAATGCTACTTGCATATATAAAGCCTTGACCACCTGATATTTTATCATCTGGATCAAACATATCTTGTGATGCATAAGTGTGGTTAGTTGCCACAAGTGCTATCGGATAAGGTGCTAATTGGTTAACAGTATTTCTAATCAATGCTGTTAGAGCCTTAGGTTTTCTACCTAAGTCGCCTTTTAGGTCACCCTTATCAAATTGTGCTACATCAGTAGGTGTTAATAACATACCTAGACTATCTATTACAAATACAAGTTTAGGCATCTCTTCATATTCTAAGTCGCCATAGTTTGATTTGTAGTCTTTCAAAAAATCACCAAGTGTCTTAGCAACGTCATCAATCATAGACACACTAATTCTTAATAATTTTTCAGGTGATGTATCAACATCTAATGCTTTTAACCAGTCCTCATCTAGAGCATTCTCGGAATCAAATAAAACTACTTGACACCCCATATTTTGTGCTTGGTGAACCAAACTTCCGGAGCATAAGAAACTTTTACCTGAGCCGGACTCTCCAGCAAAAACACTCACCTTACCAAGAGGGATTCCTTTATTGAAATCCCCGCTGATAAGATAATTGAGTGCAAAGTTACCCGTACTGATCCAATCTTGTGGATCGTGGAATCCAGCACTAATGCCTGATATACTTTTAGTTACACTGGTCCTAAATTTACTTAAATCAAAAGGTTTTTGCATTGCACAACCTCCTTAAGATTCAGTAGAACGGTTTCTAATCATTGCCAAAATATCTTCAGTAGAACTGTTGCCGTTGCTGGCAGAAGCATTTTCCTCTACTGGAGTACTTGGAGTTGGATTAGATACACTTTGCACTACGGCTTCATTACTAGTTTCAGAGGCTACGGATTCTTCGCTAGTAGATGAACTTGTTGTAGGAGTTGCTGGTGCAGGTGCTGGAGCCTGTGCAGGTGCTGATGCAGTTTGAACACTAGTTGTATTCAATTGCATTCCTGCTGGCTTGTAAAAACTACCCCATCTCTCTGGATCGTATAGTTCTCCATTAACACTTGCCTCAAACATTTCCTTGATAACTTGTAGTTCTTTGTCTCCTGGTTGCTTAGGTAAGAACGATTTTAAATCGTGTAAACCGTGTGTATCAACAGCAGATAGTTCTTCTTCTGTTAGAGCAGATTCTTTTCTTGCCCATTTAGAAGTACTGTAGTCTGCATATTGACCTTTGGTTGTTTTTGATAAACGGAAGTCTGTTCCATTTACATAATCTGTTGGAATGTTTTCCATATCTGGATCCATTAGTGCACCTTTGATAATATTAAATATCTGTGGTCCAATAATAAATCTTCTAATTGGATTCTCTGGTTTAGTATCTTCTTGTAAAGCATCTTCTTTCACAAATCCTTGAAAGATATAACTTTTCTTTTTCCAATACTTTCTACCCATATCTTCTAGACTTGGATCTTTGAACCAAGGTCTAACTTCCTGTAGTACTGGACATTGTCCACCATACATTTCTACGCACGGTACTTGTACGATAACGGGTCTGGAGTCTCCTCCTTTTATACCAGGGAATGGTAATCTAATCATTAACCTTTCTGTCCAGAACAAAATGTTGTCCGGGTCATTGTCAGGTAAAAATCTTAGTGTTGTGGACTGACCTTCTGCGATATTCCAGAACGGATATACTGCGTTGTCCATTTGTGAGTTGCTACCGCCTGGTTTTGATTCCATCGATGCTAACTTTTGTCTTATTTCAGCCAATGTTGCCATAATATTTTTCTCCTATTTTGCCTTGTTTGTATGGAAACTTTCCATACTGTTGCCTTAATTATATTGCCAAGATAGATAAATGTCAACCTATTTTTTAAAAAAGTTTTTAATTATCTAACAGTATTATTTATATATCTTTAGTCAAATCTTCTATAAAATCGGTAAATTCTTTACTTTCATTTATACTTTCATTTATCTGCGAACCTTGTCCAGACATAATTTTTTTGATTGTGTTTGTTTCAAATTCGCTTAAAGATACATTATTTTTAATCTTTCTAACACTATTGAGTAGTAAGTATTTTAGACTATCGCCTTGTACCATACTAGTCATTTCAGTTAACCATTCTGTTAGATTGGATTCTGGATTAAGTGTTTTAAAGAAACTTTTTGAAATAGCAGTGGTGTCTAGTTCTTCATTTACTCTGCTTTCAAAATGTTGTTTTTGTTTGTTATATTTGTTTAGTGTGCCTAATACACTTTCTATTCTTGAGTCAACGAATGTTTCTTTGAAATAATTCATTAGATCTTCGTTGTCTTCTTCTATGATTTCGTTTTGTGAAAATACTGCAAGTTCACTTATTGCTCTGGTGTATGTTTTTGCACCTGCTAAAGATTTAAGTATGTCTCTGCTGTTACTTAAATTTTCAACTGCAAGTTTTACATATTCTTCGTTTTCTTCGTTCATTAAGTTTTTGCTCTTTACAGCATTTAAAAATTGTCTTACTGTGGATAGGTTGCTAGTCATTTCTACAATTTGCTCGCCTATTGTGTCGTGGACTTCTCCGCCATTACTCATATGACGTGCCATTGCTCTAGCACCTATCATTGAATTTACTGGAAACTTAAATCTTTCTCCAGCACGTTCTATAAAAATCTTGCTGATGTTTCTGCTTCTAGATCCTTTGACGTCTTCGTCTACTTCTTTCTTGTGTCTCACGACAATTTTAACGTCTTGGTCTAATGGTTGGTAACTTGTTTTTCTTGAACCTGATAATTTGCCAAAGCCTTCTTCAACTTTTTTCTTTCTATCTTTTTCTGGCTTATCGTGTTTATCTATTCTTTTTGTATCGAATGTATCTTCGATTCTGCCTTCGTCTTTCTTCTTTTTATCTTTAGCGGCTTTCTTCATTGGCTCTTCTTTATCGCCGTCGCCATCTAAGTCTAAAAAGTCAGGCTTTGATTCTTCTAGTCCTGCTAATTTTCTTAATTCGTCTAATCCTTCCATTGTTTCTCTCTTAATTTGATAGGCTTGATCTTTTGGTGTAATATTTTTGTTAAATATTTTGTACTCGAACTTCATAAGTGAATCGCCTGCTAGTTCTTTAATTCTTTTTCTGATAGGTTCCATTTCTTCTACAGAGTGGGCACCGCCTCTAGCAAGTTTTATAATATTGTCTTCTGGTTCGATTGATATCATTATGTTAGGACTTTCACTGTAAAATCTAGTACTCTCTTCTGCATCAGTACTGATTTTGCCGTCTTCGTTAAACATCTTAATACGAAATCCTAATCCGTTTAAAATATCAAATATATCATTTCCTACTTTCATATAACTATTTATCTAAAGCATCAAGATTGGAAGTGCTTCATCACCGCCTTCATCGTCGTCGTAATCGCCTAAACTCAATGTTACTGAGTCATATACGCCTTCATCAAATGTAGCAACATACTTGATTAGCCTAGCATTTATTATCATACTCATAACCAAATCGTCTGTTTCACCTGGTTTAGCACTAAAACTATTACCTCTACTAACAAAAGTTTTAAGTTCTCTAACTAAGTTTTTACTTTTAATTTTTAATTTACTGCTTTCAATCCAACGTTTTACTTCTAAGCAAGTTTCGACTTTGTTTCTATTTGTGGTATGGAATCCTTTTCTAGACTTTCTAGGTCCTGGTGCTCGTTTGGGTTCACTACAAAACATACCTGGAAACTTTTCTTCGCCTGTTTCTCTAATAACAACTAGAGCGGCTTCACCTATAGCATTATTTTCTACTGTCCAATAAATCTCATCACACCCAGTATCTCTTATTTCTGTGAGTATTTGTCTCATAGTTTTCATCTGTTGTTCTATTGGTGCTTTGTTGTTTTGCCATTCTGCAACTTGTTCCATACTGGGCAATTCAAAAACTGTGATTGCGGCAAAGTCTCCTCCTGTTCCTGTACTTGGATCTAATGCTATACAATAAATGCTGTCTTTGTTAGGCTTCTTGTACCACCTTACTTGTCCCATACGTTCTATAGGATCTATGCCTTTCATATCTATAAGTACTAAACTGTCTATTAGTGTTTCATCATATATAATAAATTCGCATTCGTGTTCACGTCTAAAACGTTCTTCACCTATTCTACCACGTTCTTCTGTTGCCCATTCCTCGTTCCTGTCTGGATGCTCTTTCCAATGAACTTTGAATGCCTTAAACCCATTGGTTCCTAATTCTTGTTCATCGCCTTTATGGTCTAAAGTATTACAAGCCTGACTCCAAATATTAGCAAATGTATCGTCATCGCTGTTTGGTGTGCTGGTAATAATACACTTACCACCTGTTGCTAGTGTAGGAGATAGTGAAGTCCAAAACTCCTTGGCTATTCTAGACGGCACAAATGCAAACTCGTCTAAATATATTAATGAAAGCGACATACCTCGACCAGTATTTTCTGTAGTAGTTGTAGCAACAATTCTACTACCATTATCAAATTGTACACTTCCTTTGTTGTATTCCACAACACCTGCTCGTATGTGATTGGGTACTCCTTCATAGGCATAACGTACCCTGGTCATTATCTCACTGGAACCTGTATGTTTATGTGCCGCAATAAGTATTGTGCTATCAGGTACAAACATTGCGTACCAAAGCAGATAACCTGCCGCACAGGTTGTTTTTCCTGTTTGTCTAGGTAGCATATTGATACTAAATCTATACTGATGATAGTTATCAACTAGAAAGTTTTGAAAGTTGAAAGGTTCAAATGCCATCTCTCCTTTTGTAGGATGCTGTATTTTCATAAAATTCTGCATAAAGTATATAGGTCCTGTCTTTGGATCTAAACATAATGTCAGTTCTTCCATCTCCTCAGGAGTATACGGAGTCTTACTGTATGGCTTCTTTATTAGTTCTGTATTTGCTGTTCCTTTAGGCATAATAGTATTTACCGTATTTTGCTGTTAAAATCATTAACTATGTGTTTAATTATTTTATGATTTACAGTAGGCCCTTGATGTGCTGTGTCTCTCGCTCTATTTTTTCTGTCCCAAAAGTATTTCTCGCCTACTATGTCTATAAGAAAAGGAATTTTTAGATGTGTAGCAAGACTTCCATCAACTGAATAATGTAACACAGGACAATCGAAGTAAGAATCAATTAATTGCTTACACCAAGTTGTATAAAAATGCGATGTAGCATAATCCTGTGACAGTTGCTCGAATAATATTCTCTCATCATCTACTGACCATTTACCTATATTTCTTTGTGTGTCGTCATCTTTGAACAATGTAAAACGTGTAGGATATGTCATACAGTTTATTACTGCTTTTGGTTTTATGCTCTTTGCGTGTAGTATCTCACAATTTCTTACAGTGAACCAATTACTCACAGCAGGCATTCCTAAATTTATACTGGGTATGCCTGTTTTGGCAGTAAACATAGATGCCATAGTGTCACTATCGTCAACTCCTACTCCGTAGACCCAACTGCAACCAAAAAACAAAACACTATTTTTCCAATCACAGTCTTCGAACTCTTTTGCTCTATAGCCTTGACTGTTCAAAGTATAAGAAACTTTTTTGTCTAACCATTCCCAATTAGGAATTGTCTTATTTTTAAACACATAATTTTCCGTATTGTCGTTGCTGTCAAACGGAAACACACCTGGGTATTGATTATGACTCGTGGATTTGCATAAAGCAGGGAATAACATAAATGTTATTTATTGGCTTTTGTAACTGTCTCTTAAATAATTGAGTAGTGCTTTCTTATTATTACCATAAGGATCAAAAGGTTTTTCGCCTTGCTCTGGTTGAGTAACTGTTATTGCAACAGGCTCTGCCATTACTTCGCCGTCTGGTCCGTTGTCTACTTCCCCATCTGAATGTGGAGACATTTCTTTTGGTAAGTCGTGTCCAATTAAGGCAAGTAAACGTTTCATTTCTTCCATAGAATCTGCACTTGCTTCTATGCTAACTGAACCTGTATCTGAGGATTTTTCTTTTCTGAAGTGAACACTTTCTTTGTCACTTTGCTCTTCTTCTTGGCAACCGCCACAGGCTTCTTCTAATCCGGCTCTTTTTCTTATAT
>Ga0209630_10005486_pt1 | contig 10719 bp, 7 predicted proteins | sample COG_01_FD_184745 | JGI IMG/M metagenome (GOLD analysis project Ga0209630, IMG submission 184745) | Pelagic Microbial community sample from North Sea - COGITO 998_met_01 (SPAdes) (version 2) | ecosystem: Environmental > Aquatic > Marine > Neritic zone/Coastal water | place: Helgoland, sampling... | reverse complement strand
CAGGGGCCCCGCGCCTTCGAGAACGACGCGGATCACGAACCGCGGCGGGCCGCCGCCGCCGGCGAACGCGCCCCCGCGCGGCGTCAAGGAGTCGTCCTCGAAGTACGACGTCCGCGTCGCCGTGTACGTCTCCCCCGCGCCCGACGCCGTGACCTCGCTCTCCGTCGCGGAAACCTCCGAGAATTCGCTGCCCTCCATCGACGCCCGCTCCGGGACGGTGGCGAGCTCGGACTTTTCCTTCGTCTCCGGCGCCGCCGGCGGCGGCTGCCCGGGCGTGACGTAGGGCATCTGCCCGGGCGGCGGGTAGCCGTACGGCGGCGGATACCCGTAAGGCATCGGCGGAGGGTAGCCCGCGTACGGCGGCGGCGGCGGCGGAAAGTGGTCCTCGTGCCGGCCCCCCGACCGCGGGCGCGGGCCCTCTTTCAACTGCACCATCTCCGACTGCAACCGAACGAGCTCGACCTCGCGCGATTGCCTCCCTATCTCGAGCTCTTGCTTCAGCATCTCTTTCAGGTGCTGCGCATACAGGTTACGAATCTCCTTGTCGTTCCCGAGCTCCGCGGGGAGGCGAGGGACGGGCATCCCGGGGAGCCCTTCGCCGCCGCCGCCGCCGCCGCCGCCGCCGCCGTTTTTCGAGAGCTCGATCAGCTGCTTCAGGTGATTCCGCATCTCGTCCACGTCGTGCTTTAAATCGTTCGCGTAGTCCGGCGTCCGCGCGTTCCTTCCGCGGGCGTCGTCGTTCCCGCCGTTGCCTCCCCCCGCGCCCATCCCGTTCCCCATCATCATCGGATGCATCCCGCCCATCATCATCGGGTTCATCATCGGGTTCATCATCATCGGATGCATCATCGGATTCATCCCTCCGTACATCCCTCCGGTCCCGGGATACATCCCGGGATACATCCCCGGGTACTGCTGCGGCTGTTGTCCCCAAGCCCCGCCCTGTTGCTGCGCCGCGTTCGGGTTGAGCTTCGGGTCCTCGTACGGCTCCTTCGGCTTCCGCTCCTTCGGATTCGGCGGCGGATTCGAATTCGAATCCTCCGGCTCGCTCTCGCTCTCCACCCCCCCGAGCGCCTCCTCGTCCCTTCTCTGCCGCTCCGCGAGCTCCTTGCGCGCGGCGTCGTCCGCGATCCGCTGCGCTTTCGCCATCTGCCGCTTGTGCTCCGCCTGCGCGTCGTCCAGCCCTTTCCCCCCCTTGAGCGCCGCCAATCTCGCGACGTTGGCGCGTTCCTCCTTCTTCAGACGCTCCACCATCGCGACGCGCTGACCCTCCTTCACCTCCCTCGGCGTGCCGCCGTGGCGGTGCTTGTCCGAGGTGCCGTTCGCGGCGGAGACGCGCGAGAGCTCCTCGCCGACGCCGAGCTGCCTCTGAAGCAGCTCGCGTCGACGCTGCTCCAGCTCCTTCACGCGCTTTTCGTACGCCCTCGCCTGCTCCGGCGGGAGCTTCCCCTTCGCCATCGCGTCCTGCTCCTCCGCGCGTCTACGCAGATCGCTGACGTGCTGGTCCAGGCCTTGCATCCGCTCCTGCGCGGCTTTCATCTTCGCCTCGAGCGCGTCGTCGTCGAGCGACGTTATCGGCTTGCCGTGACGGTCGTTCATGGACCCGAGTCGAACCGTGGAGGTGAGAGGGGGCTTGCCGCTCCCTCCGCCGGACTTTGCCGAGCGCGGAGACGCCACCGCGGGCTCGCTGTCGCTGTCCGTCTCCGACGTGAAGTCGGACGAGTTCGTCTCCGAGTCCGATGAGTCATCGTCGTCGCCCGCGGCCGGCTTCGGCGGCATCGTTCGCGCGGGCGCGATTCGTTCGATCTTCTTCCACCGGTGATGGACGCGGTCAACGGCAACAACGGCCGCTCGGCGAGAGAAAGATTCGACCCCTCTCGCGGCCGCGCGCGCCTCGTCCCTCGCGCCGGCGCGCTCCGCCGCGCGCGTTCAGGCGCGCGAGCCCTCTCGCGATCGCCTCGCGAGAGCGATACGTCCGCGACCGCCGGGTGCTGCGGTCGCGCGGTGCGTGGTGTCGTCCGCGCGGACGGGGAAAAACACAACTCCTCCGGTCGAGCCGCGGCTTCTTCGATCCTTCGAACCGCGCTCGGGACCGCTGCGCCAGCGCCAGGTCGCTGCGCCGCGCGCGCGAAAAAATGTCTCGGCTGGCGCGGGCGGTCGGCCGCGCGCCACTCGAACGCGCGCCGGTTCGCGGCCCGGCGGGGAACCCCCGACGACCGCGATGCGCGCGGCGACAGCGTGCCTCCGCGGCGTCGCGCTCGCGACGCCGCGCGCGCGATGCGCCGCGAGCGCGCGCGACGACGTGAGACGCGCGTCGATCTCGCGGCTCCGGTTGGCACCGCGAAACGATGATACATCATTCGCGCGCGCTCGGGCGGTCCGACGGCGACGCCGAGGGTCCGACGCGCGCGCGATGGCGATGGCGGACGCCGCCGCGGGCGGCGCTTCCATCGTCGATCTCATAATCGGCAGCGGCATCGTCATCGTCATCGGAGAAGCCGGTGCGTCGTCGTCGTCGTCTCCGTTCGTCGTCTCCGTTCGTCCCCCGTCGCCCCTCAACCGTCGTCGATCGATCCGCTCGCTCCTCTCTGACCTCTCGCTCCCCTCTCCGTCCTCGCAGCCGCGCGCGCGCTCCCGGGGACCACCGACGCGACGACGATCGAGTCCCTCGCGCTGTTACCCGAGGACGACGACGACGACGACTCCGACGACGGCCTGCGATGGGGCGTCGCGTCCGTCGTCTCTCTTCTTCCGCTGTTTGGTTTTCTGTCGTTCCTGTTGCCGGCGCTGGCGGAGGAGCCGGAGGAGCCGGACGCGGACGCCGCGGCGACGAAGAACCGCTACCTCTCGCTGTCCGGCCTGTTCTTCGTCGCGTTCGCGTCCAAGGCGTTCGACCCGACGGACGCCGCGACGTGGGGCGTCGCCGCCGCGTGCGCGGCGACGTTACAGCTGGAACGCGTCGCGCGGGACGTCGAGCGCGCGAAGCGAAGCCGCGAGCGCGCCGCGGCGGCGGCGGCGGCGGCGGCGGCGGCGAAGGCGCCGCGGCGACGGAAGAAGAGGGCGCCGTCCGCGCCGAAGACGCGCGCGGTGTTCGACGCGGTGCGTGGAGGGACGCGCGGGCGAGGCGAGGAGGGGAACGAGGGGAACGAGGGGGGAGCGGACGCGAACGCGAGAGGGTGGGGCGGCGGCGCGGAGAGTCTCCCCGGCGGCTTCGGCGGCGTCGTGAAAAATCTCCGCGTCCCCGCGTTGCCCGAGGTGAAGGCGCCGACGGTTCGCGACGTCGGACGGACGCTCGGCGCGGCGCAGATCGCGGCCGTGAAGCTCCGCGGCGAGGTCGAGGAAGGGAAGATACGCGCGCGGATCGAGTTCGAGGAGATGGAGGAGGCGGAACGTCTCGAGGCGGAGGCGGAGTTACAGGCGTCGGAGCGAGAGAAGTGGGACGCGCGGTTTGAAGTGCGGAGCGCGACGATCGACGGGCTGAAAGAGATCGCGCGCGAGCGCGGGCTGAGAGGGTACTCGAAGCTGCGGCGCGCGGAGCTGCTGAAGCTCGTGGAGGAGGAGCTGTGGGGGGACGAGCCGTTCTCCGTCGGCGGCGTCGAGTACGTCGACGAGCCCGAGCCCGAGCCCGAGCCCGAGGGGAAGAACCCGTTCAAGTTTTGGTGACGGCGCGCGTCCATCGACGAAGGAATATCCCACTCAGGTACGCGCGCGTTATGATAGCTAGCTACGATCGATCGCGTACGTGTACGTGTACAACTACAGCGCGCGTCGTCAACCGCTCGCGGCGGGCCACCCGCGGTTCTCGTCGTCCGCGACGCGGCTCCACCCGTCCCACAGCCCGACGTCCCACTTCACGAAGCCCGCGTCGGCGCCCAGTCCGATCAGCTCTCGGTTGCACGACATCACGCTGCTCATGCCGATGATGTGCTTCGGTCGCTCGATCAAACCTTCGCGCACCGCCGCGTTCACGCGCTCGAGGACTTTGTACCCGGTCATCGGCGGGAGGTAGTAGTCCAGGAGGAGGACGTCCACGCGTCCGAACTCGAGAATGGCTTCGATCGGGTCGCGCGAGTCCCATCGCTGCTCGATGTGCGCGTATCGTACGCCCGCGTCGCGGAGCATGGACTCGATCTTGTACGAGTCCTCGAACGCGAGGACGCGGTAGGACGCCGCGTCCGCGGCGGCGCCCGCGGCGGTGCCGTTCCCGCCGCTCGCGCGCGTCGCGAGCCGCGCGGAGGAACGTCGCGTCGTCGTCGTCGTCGTCGTCGTCGTCGTCGTCGTCGTCGTCGAGAGTCGGCGAAGGACGCGCGCGGAGAGCGACGACGCGTGCGCGGAGGACATCGCCGACGACGCGCGACGCGGCGGCGTTCGCTCGCGGCGGCGACGAGCGGGGGGACGGGGGGGGCGGACGAGCCCGCGCGCGCGTGAGTGCGCCCGGAACGCGCGGAGGCTGTTGGTGAGCCATCGATTTATCCACGGCGAAAAGTTTCGGAGCTCCAAAATAAATAAGATAATCTTACACGGCGGCCGGCTGCGGCCGCGGCTAGCGCGCTCATCGCTTGATGACCGCGTTCATGAAATCGCCGCTCCTCCGGCGATCTAGAACCCCCCCGCCCGACCCCGCGCGCGACTCGCTCGGGAGCGGCGAAAACTCCCGGAACCCCTCCCCGCCCGGGTCGCTCACTAGGAACCCTCTCGCGCCGCCGCCGCCGCCGCCGCCGCCGCCCGCGCGCGCGTTCCCCGTCTCCTCGTCGCGCGGCGCCCGCGGCGCCCGCGGCGTCACCACCTCCGCGAACTCGAGCAGTTCCTCGACCTCGTCCTTCTCGCCGCCGTTCCCCCCTAGCCCGCCGCCGCCGGCGCTCCCCCCGCCGGATACGCCTCCAGAAAATAAATCCCCGCCCACCTTGCTCCCGAGCGTCGCCTTCGCGATGACCGTCAGCCGGTACGTCACGAGCGCGGTCACGACCAAACCGAATGTATAGAACGCGATCTCCACGTTCGACGTCTCGCCGTTACCGCCGCCGCCCGCGCCGCCGCCGCCTCGGCTCCGCGTCGTCGCTTTCCTCCCGGTCTCGCCGAGGTACACGTAGACGAAAGACGCCGGGAGGATGCCCACGGCGGAGGCGCCCAGGAACGGCAAGAACCCCACCGCGGTGAGACCGAACATGTACGAGAACGCGACGTAGGGGGATATCGGGGAGAGGCGCGCGAGCAGGACGATCTGCGCGCCGTCGCGCATGACCGCCTGGTCCAGGAGCGCGAACCGCGAGGAGTCTCTGATGAGGGTCGTTCCATACGAAGCGACGTCGGGGTGGAGTTCATAGGCGTCAGAAGCGGAGTTGAAAGGCGTCGAGGGTGGGGATTGAAAGCGAGGGACCCTGGGCGGAGAGAATCGCCGGCGAAAGTCCTTAAGGAACGGCGTTCACCACGCGGACGGGGTCGTATGGGGACCAGTGTATAGAACGCGCCTGACGAAGAGCTTCTCCACGAGAGGCCGCGCGGCGTATCGAGCGATCACGAACGAGACGCCCGCGCCAATGGCGCAGGACGTGCTCACGAGACACACGCCGATCGGGGTGCCGTAGATGACGCCCGCGGCGATGGACGTCCCGCTCGCGGCGCCGGGTATCACCCCGAAGGACGCGACGAGGACGTTGAACAGGAAGAAGTGGAGCGGATCTGCGTGGTGACGGATCGAATCGTTCGACGGTCAGCGACGGGCGCGGCGCGGGGAGGGCGAGGAAGGAGGGAGGGAAGGAATCGAGACAAAACGCACGTCCGAGCCGCTCGATGACGTCCTCGACGTTGCGCATCTTCGTCGAGGCATAGAATATCAAGCTCATGAACGACACGAGGAGGACCGCGAGCGTGAAGGCGCGGCACCACATCGCGAACCCGATTCGAGACTGCTCCGTCGCGCTGCGGACGCGCACGGGCGCGTCCGCGGGCGCAGCCTTCTTCGGCGCCGCCGCGGCCGATCTAAACATGATGCCGACGAGACGAACGCCGCGGGGTCGTCCCCGAAACCGTCGTCAGCGCGCCCGCGCGCGCTCGACCAGTGCCCGCGCGGAGGTCGAACGTCGAGGGTTTCGTCGAGACGCGCAGGCAGGCAGAGAGGCCGCTGCCAGCACTGACTGGACATTTCGCGGCTCGATCGGAGAATGTTCGGACGCGACGCCTCGCCCGGCCGTCCGCTCCTGGACGACTACTACGCTACTCGCTCCGCCGACCCACATCCATCAGCTTCACCCCGAAGGAAGCACCTACTCGTGCGCGCGCTACTCGCGACTCGCTCCCCCCGCCCCCCCGCCGCCGCCGCTCGGCGCCGGCGCCGCCATCGACCCCGTCCCTCGGAACCTCCCTTCGATGTGCCGCATCGCCGCCGCCAGCGCGTCGCGGTCGACGTACCCTTCCCCGAGCACGGCGTCGAACACTCGCACGACGCTGTCCTCTCCCCCCGCGACCATCCTGCTGTGATCAAACGCGACGGAGAGCACCCCCAGCGGCGTCGCCGTCGTCGTCGGCGCCTCGGCGAGGTAGATCTCCGGCAACCGCGCGACGGCGATCGCGCAGTCGTCCCCGCCGGTGACGATCCTGCGCAGCGTCGCGCTCATCCGCACGCAGTTCACGCAGTCGTCGTGGATCCGCCGCGGCGGCACCACCGGCGTCGATGGGAACCGCGCGTCGTGCACGTGGAGCGTCCCCGCGGCGCCGCCGAACGCGAACAGCCCGCCGTCCGCGTCGACGCACCGCGCCGGCTTCGTCCTGCGCGCGTCCCGCGGGTCCCCCCTCGTCGTCGCGGCGACGTCGGGTTTGGACGACGAATCGCGGACGTCCCAGCGTCGGACGATCCCGTCCGAACACGCCGCGTGGACGACGTGGCGATCGACGTCGCCGCCGCCCCAAGCGACGCCGTACGTCTCCGCGTCGCCGAAGCCGTCGGTTCTATACGAGCAAACGTCGGGGTGGAGTTGAAAGGCGTCGGTTGGAGTTGAAAGGCGTCGAGGTGTGTCGGGAGGATTGAAAGCGAGGGGTGATGGGCGGAGAGAAACGAACGCCGGGAGAGAAAGTCCTTAAGAAACAGCGTTCACCACGCGAACGGGGTCGTATGGGGACCAGAGTACAGTAGAACGCGCCTCAGGCGCCTGACGGGCGCGCCAAAGCGCGACATGTCGTACACGTGCACGCCCGCGCCGGGGCGGTCGCCCGCGCTCGCGAACAGGTCGGGAGCGCCGCCGCCGGAGCCCGCGCGGGAGCGTCGGAGGGCGAAGAATTGCGAGTGCGGCTGCGACGTCTCCGGCGTCGTGAGGAGCTTCGTGGCGACGCACCGCGCGTCGACGACGACGCCCGCGGACTCCGCGGCGGCGGCGCCGTCGTCGCCGCGCGCGTTGTCGCGCTCGTCGCGCGTCCCCTCCCACGGGTCGAGCCCCACGGCGGAGATGTCCCACAGTTTGATCTCCCCGGTCGCGGTGCTGCTCACGAGTCGGTCGGGGACGTCGTTCCCGCCGAAACCAAAGCCGAAACCGTCCCCGTCCCCGTCCCCGTCCCCGTCCCCGAGACGCAACAGCGCGCAGCACGTCACCGCGGCCTCGTGCCCGACGCATCGACCCAACACGCGCTGCCAGCCCCCCGGTCGTCTCGCGATCGCCCCGCGCCGCGCCCGCGGAGGCAACCCGATGAGTTTCACCTCGTGATCCGCCGAGCCGGAGCACGCGACGTCGCCGCGCATGTCCACGCACTGCGCGTACTCGCTGTGCGCGCGGTGCTGAATCTTCCGGAACCGCCCGCGGCGCCACTGCGCGTCGACGTGGGTCCCCGCGCGGAACGCCGCGCGCCACGTCGGCGGCGAACCGCCGCCGCCCAAACCGCCGCCGTCGTCGTCGGGCGAGACTTTCCACGCCGGGTGCCGCCGCGCGCGACGTTGTAACCCTTCCCACAACGCGTCGTCCGTCTCCGCGAGGTTCCTGAGGGTCGTTCCATACGAGCGAACGTCGGGGTGGAGTTCAAAGGCGTCAGAAGCGGAGTTGAAAGGCGTCGAGGTGTGTCGGGATTGAAACCGAGGGACCCTGGGCGGAGAGATGCGCCGGCAAAAGTCCTTAAGGATCGGCGTTCACCACGCCGACGCGGTCGTATGGGGACCAGTGTGAGATAGAACGCGCCTGAAGCGCGTCGACGCGCACGTCGTCGCGGCCACCTCGTGCGGCCCCATGACGCGCATCACCGCGCCCGCGACCTCGTCCGGGAGCGCGTCGAAGTCGAAGCGCATGCGCACGCTCGCGGCCGCGAGCCTCGCGCGCTCGCGCGCGGACAACAGATCCGAGCCGCGCGGGCATCGCGTCGCTTCGCGCGCCTCCGCCTCGCGCCGTCGCGATTTGTCGTCCTCCTCCTTCGTAGCCTCGGCTCTCGCGGACGCGAATCGCGCCGCCTCCCGCGCGCGCAGCTCCGCGAGTCGCGCTTCCTCTCGCGCGGCGACCTCCGCCTCTCTCGCCTCGCGTGTCGCCTCGCGCGCGGCGTGCTTCGTCGCCTCCGACCGCACCTCTCTCGCCATCGCCGACGCCATCGCGGCGTCGTCTTCGCTCACGTCCGCCACCGCCCTCGCGACGCGCTCGAACTTCTCCGCGAGCTCGATCGAGGGCGGGCCCGCGTACGCGAACGACGGGTTCCTGTGGCACCAGCTGCGACGACGACGACGGGCGGGGTGGGGTGGGGGGTTCAGCGGCGCGGCAGACGACGACGACGACGGCGGCGGGACCGGACGCGGATCTGGCGGACCGACGACGAGGGCGCGCGACGGACGCGGACGGGACGGGACGCACTCTTTCTGGTGGTACCGCAGCTCGTGGCACAGGTTCTCGAACTCGTCGCACAGCGCGACTAAGCGCGCGTGGTCGGCGTCGTCATCGTCGTCGTCCTCGTCGTGCCCCATGCCGGGGACGCGCGAGGACGACTGACGACGGGCGTCGCGGCGTCAGTTGGAAAAGGAACAAAGATTATTATTCGGAGACGCGAGACGAATGCAGTCATCAGTTTGGTCGCGACGGCGTCCGGCGGGCGGGGCGGGGCGGGGAAAACACTAGCTCTCGTTACATACTCTCGCTGCTACAAACAAAACAAAACGTCGCGCGATGGGTTCGCGTCGTCAGGTCGCCCCCACCGTCGTGCACGGTATCTTCATACGGTCCGCGTTCGCGCGCCGGCCGGCAAAAAAGTCGTCTCATCAATTTAATCGAATCGATCCTTCGCGCTCCCGCCTCTCACATTACTTCTTCTCGAACTCCTCGATGTAGTACGACAGGCTCTTCCCCGTCTTCTCGAACCCCACGAACTCCTGGTTCCCCGCCTCGAACCCGTTCAGGGTCTGCGTCGCGAAGTACACCCCCGCGAGGATGCCGCACGCGAGGAGAATACCCGGGATGCCGCCGAGTCCCCGCTTCGCGTACTTGTCCGAGGTGGGCGACTCGGTGTACAGCTGCTTGGGCTCGATCGCGAAGATGTTCCCGGACCCGGAGTTGTCCGCGTTGATGTAGCCGGTCGTGCGGTCGATCGTCTCCTTCGCGGTCGTGATCACGGAGACGCGCGCTCTCGTTTGGAGCGGCCTGCGAGGCGGGGAGAGGCGGGGAGAGGGAGGGAGAATAAATAAAACAAGATCCGTCGGTCGCCGCGCGCGGCGGGTCGAGATGACGTGCCAGGGTGGCGGGGGCGCGCGGACGCGCGCGCGGGGAACGGCGCGCCCGCGGACGCGACCGTCGTCGATCCGCGCGCGTATCGTTTCCGCGAGGGACGCGCGCGCTCGGGACCGCGCGGCCGCGGACGGCGCGACGACAACCGGCGGGGGATCCGACGCCGCGGACGGAGGGTTATCCCCGACCGCGCGTTCGCGCGCGGATGTCTACGTGGACACGGACCTGGACGCGAGCGCGCGCGTGGTCTTGCGCGACGTCAGAGACGTCGTCGCGACCTTGGGCGCGGCGTAGACGGCGTTGGAGCTGGCGAGGGCGTTCATCGTGTTCGGTGCGTGGCTCGTGTGGCGCGCGCGGGAGTGCAGTGCGCGCGACGCCGCGTCGTCCCACGCCCTGCTCGAGCCTGCGGTCGCCAAACGCCAATCATTGGCGCGCGAATTTCGGCTCCGGGACGTCGGTGGAAAACGGCCGGTGAACCGGGTGAGATTTGTTTCCGTCGATCGGTCGTTCGGTTCAGTCGAGGCGTTCACCGGCTGTGTTGAAACCAAAAAAACTACAGCTGGGGTGCCCTAAGTTCGTACAGTCTACGCTCACGTCGCGGCGGCGTCCCTCCCGCGTTACCCGTCGTCCTCTCGCTTCGGCCGCGCGCCGCCTTTCAACCCCTTGAACCGCAGCTTCGTGTACCGCCGCCGCCCCACGCGCGTGACCCGCGTCGTCTCCTCGCCGATCCCTTTCGAAGCCGGCGGGACGACGTCCTCGTCGACGACTTCGCCCTGGACCACCTCGGCGGCGCGCGGATTCGAATTCGAATTCGGATCCCCCCCGGCGGCGTCGGCGTCGGCGTCGGTCCCGGACCCGGTGTCGCCCACCTCCGCGCCGCGCTCGCCGTCCTTCTCCTTCTCGATGAACGCCGCCGCGGCGCCCGGCCACCCGGGCCCGGACCACGGTTTCCGTCCCGGCGGGCGGCGCCGCGGCGGCGGTTTCTTCGGCGAGGGCGACGGCCCCGGGCCGTACCCCGGACGAGGCGGCGCCGGCGGAC
>Ga0209630_10005478_pt1 | contig 10732 bp, 9 predicted proteins | sample COG_01_FD_184745 | JGI IMG/M metagenome (GOLD analysis project Ga0209630, IMG submission 184745) | Pelagic Microbial community sample from North Sea - COGITO 998_met_01 (SPAdes) (version 2) | ecosystem: Environmental > Aquatic > Marine > Neritic zone/Coastal water | place: Helgoland, sampling... | reverse complement strand
GCAGCGGTTTTTCCGGTCTAAGCGGCCCCCTTGCTGGTAAGCAAGACCACCCAATGCCCAAAGCCTGATCCATACCTGGCCACCTCCACGTTTCCACCCAGTGAGGGCATGTCCCAGCTCATGCACCAGCACGGAAACAAAACCAGCCATCATGAAAAGAACCACCCCCAAGTAATCTCCAGGGTAATTTCTCTGCAAGGCGTTGAGCCCACCACCAAGGAAAGCCATCGTCAGCCAAAACCATGGCTCAACGACGATAGGAATGCCAAATAAAGTAAAACGTAACATGAACTTAGTGACTTAGATTAACTCTTAGTAGCAGCCAATAGGTTAGCTGCAGAAACCAGCGCCTTGAGGCCGGCCATTTCGATGGATGGATCGACACCACAGCCCCATACTAAGGTTTGATCATCCAGACTCTTCAGTTGAATGTATGCCGCGGAATCAGCATCAGATCCACCGCGAACCGCATGAGACCTGTAATCAGTCAGCGTGAAAGTTTTTAGATCCACTTGTTCAAGCGCATGCACAAATGCGTTGATCGGACCATTACCTAAACCACTGATTTTTTTGAGTTCCCCGTTGATTAAGATATCAGCATGGCATGCCACCTCACCTTTATTTCCAGCATGATGATCTAGCTCATAGTCACGCAAGGCCAAGGGCTCATCAAGATTGACAAACTTATCGAAAAACACCTCACGAATCTCATCTGGCGTTAGTTCACGTCCCAACTCATCAGCCAATGCATACACTAACATGCCAACCGTCGGGTGCATTGTTTTGGGCAGGTCAAAGCCGTGCTCACGATCTAGCACATAGGCCACGCCCCCTTTACCGGACTGGGAGTTAATACGGATAATCGCCTCGTAGGAACGGCCGATATCCTGAGGGTCAATCGTCAGGTAAGGGACAGCCCACGGTGTATCAGCATCTTCCCCAACTTCCTTCTTACGGAGATCTAAGCCCTTTTTAATAGCGTCCTGATGGGATCCAGAAAATGCGGTGAAAACCAGTTCCCCTGCGTACGGATAACGTTCAGGAACACTCATGCGCGTAACCCGCTCGTATACGGCACGGATCTCTGGCAGATCAGAAAAATCAAGCCCTGTCTCAATACCGTGGCTGTTCATGTTGAGTGCCACGTTGGCAATATCGAGGTTACCGGTGCGCTCGCCATTGCCGAAGAGCGTGCCTTCAACACGGTCTGCTCCAGCCATCAAGCCGAGCTCTGTGGCTGCCGTTCCGGTGCCACGGTCGTTATGGGTATGCAGAGAAACAAGAACCGAGTCCCTGCGCTTAAGGTTTCGGCCCATCCACTCGATCATGTCTGCATGAATATTGGGCGTGGTCCACTGCACGGTATCGGGCAGGTTGATAATCATCTTGTGCTCTGGGCTAGGCTGCCAGACATCAATCACGGCGTTACAACACTCCAAGGCAAAATCCAGTTCGGTATCAGAAAATGACTCTGGAGAATACTGCAGCATGATTTCCGTTTCTGGAATCGACGGGGCTAATTCTTTAACCAGCTTCGCGCCATCCACAGCAAGCTGTTTGATTTCCTCACGGCTGGCATTGCCAAAAGTAACTCGCCGCTGCAATGGTGAGGTGGAATTATAAATATGCACAATAACACGCTTGGCTCCTTTGATGGCCTCAAAGGATCTGCGGATCAGGTGCTCTCGAGTCTGAACCAAAAGCTGAATGGTTACATCATCGGGGATCAAGTCATTCTCTATTAAGTGACGACAAAAGTTGAACTCGGTGTCAGCGGCAGAAGGAAAACCAATTTCAATTTGCTTAAAACCAATGCGGCAGAGGAGCTGAAAAAACTCGAGCTTTTCCTCGATCGACATCGGCACGGGCAGTGCTTGATTGCCATCACGCAAGTCCACACTGGCCCAGACAGGGGCACTGCTAATGGTCTGATCAGGCCATTTTCTGTCAGGCAGGTCCACCGCTGGAAATGCACGGTATTTGTGGATGCTTTCGCTCTTCATGACGCGGTTTGATGCGGTTTTTTGAGTGAAATTGCAAGCTTCAAGCGCCAGCCTGATAGTATTCTTCCCCTATCGATGCACTTTTCCTACTTGTCGGTATGATAAATGAGGGGCATCCTGCTGGTAGTTATGAAACAGAATCTTCCTTTAACCTTACTCACTATAGGCCTGGCCTGCTTGGGTTTGAGCTCTTGTGGCACCGGACCCTCTATGAGTGGCAGCAGTCTCTCGGCTTATCAATCATACAACCGCCCAGCTAGTCTTCCCAGCAACCGATCCAAGGTCAGGGTCAAGGTATCAACCAGCCACCAGATGGTTTACGTCATGGAGGGATCCAAAGCGCTACTTGTCATGCCGGTCTCGGTCGGCACTGCATCAACCCCTACGCCCAAAGGGCATTTTCGTATTTTCCGAAAGGTTCAAAAACATCGCGCCAATAGCCACGGCTATGCCTACCAGGGCAACAAAGTGCGCCGATGCTACCTGCGCAGCAAGCCCTCAGGCTGGAGTTTCAAGGGCACCCCGATGCCCTACTGGTGTGAGTTCAAAGCCCACTACGGCTTCCATACCGGCTGGATGAAACACAGCCCATGCACCCATGGCTGCATCCGCATGCATGAGAACCTTTCACCCAAATTCTTTAACTTGGTTAAAAATGGCACCCCCGTCTATATTGCTCACTCGCTGCCTGAAGATGCAAGCTTAGGCAAAAATGTGCCCCGCCCGCCAGATGCTGGAGCACTGCCCAACTACCCAACATCAATGATGCTTAGCGATGGCTATTTCAATCGGCACAGCAAGCCGACTTATAATTAGCCCGTTTGGCACGCCAAGGCTAAGGATAGAAAATCTTGGTGCGTTGGCTGCCAGCCCAAGCTCTTGAGTTTAGAGTTGGAAACACGTTTACTGCTATTGCCACGCTTACGCTTCACCTCCCCTTGCCGCTGTTCAGGCATCGGCACTGCAAAGTGTTCTGACAGAGCAAAGAAGCAATCATGCTGACTTACCGGTTCTGCTGTAATATTGTAGATCTCACCACTGGGGAATGATTCCATGGTGGCCAGTAGTATCATGGCATCAGCTACATCATCGCGGTGGACAAAATTCATGATTCGCTCACCGCGACCATCGATCCTAGCTTCACCAGACAAGACACTTTTCAAGACGTGACACCTACCGGGACCATAAAGCCCCGATAAGCGGGCTACTACTCCCCCAGCCTGAAGCACCAATTGCTCAGTTTCCCTGAGAACTTGAGCCGTCGGGCTAGTAGGGTTCGCCTCGCTGGACTCGCTTACTATGGAATGATCTTCCTGAGGATAGACCGACGTGCTTGAGGTGAAGATAAAACGTGTATTGGGATATCGCCTCAATAGGCTACGGCAGCCTTCGAGATAAACCTTTCGATAAGACTCTTCCCCGCCACCACCTGAAGCAGCGCAGTGAATGATCAGGTCATAGCCATCTGGCAAAGCCGCTACGTCATCTGCTGATGAAAGGTCACAGGCAATGGCTCCGTCAGTACCACTTCGGTTCAGCTTGCTCACCTGCCAACCGCCAGCTTCAAACTTGCTTTCGAGAGCACGCCCCAAAAATCCATAACCAGCAATGAGCACCCTTGCCATTAATCTTGCATGTTAATGCCCAACAATTCCTCGGTAGCTTCACGAGGGCGTGCTGTCATGATATCGGGCTTGCCACTTGTTACCAATACGGTGTGCTCAAAGTGGGATGAGTTCTTGCGGTCATTGGTGATGACTGTCCAGCCATCGCTAAGAATGGTAACCCCTGCCACCCCCGCGTTCACCATCGGCTCAATAGCCAAGACCATGCCAGGACGCAGCTTGGGAGATCTTCCCGATGGTCGATAGTTGGGAACTTGTGGCTCCTCGTGCAGATTACGCCCAACACCATGACCGACAAATTCTCTTACCACCGTGAAGCCATGAGGCTTTACGTGAGCCTCAACAGCTCCACAAAGCTCAGCGAGCAAGTTACCCGGCCGCGCTTGATCAATCGCATCGTAAAGAGACTGCTCAGTGGCACACATCAGCCGCTTGGTTTCTAGATCAATCTCACCAGCCGGAACCGTTGTCGCATTGTCTCCAATCCATCCCCCCTTGGTAATACCAACATCAATTTTAAGAATATCACCTGGCTTAATGACCGTATCTGAGCCAATGCCATGAACCACCTCCTCATTGAGAGAAATACAAATTTGACCGGGAAAACCACGGTAGCCGAGAAAAGCGCTTTTGCAGTCACGCTCCCTCATCAGCTCTGCTGCATAAGCATCGATCTCCGCCGTTGTCTTACCGGGTTGCACCGCCTTCGCGCAGAGCTGAAGAATCTCACTGGCAGTCTCACAGGCGATACGCATCTTCTTAATGTCAGCTGCGCTCTTGATCGGTATTCTTATTTTCTTGGCCATAGCTTATTTGGGCGTGTTTGGAATTCCCTGTTTATCTCGTTGAGATGGATGACGAAGGGATACGCTCTTTAACCAGGATGAAAAGAAAAAAGCCAACCGAACTACCTCAGCCCAAACCACACAGAGCAAACTTGAATAGATCTGATTCGATTGTTTTACTTTCGGCGTATAAAGTAATTTAAGTTTTCAAGCTCAAGGGCCAAATCTACGTTGTTCACTGTCACCTCAGCGGGCACTTCAAGTACGACAGGTGAGAAATTAAGAATGCCTTGTATGCCCGCTTGAATGAGATTGTTAGCAACTTGCTGAGCAAAGTTCGCAGGAACGCACAGCACAGCCATTTGAACTTTATTCTCCCTGATAAAATCTTCCATCCCATCTGTCGAATGCAGGGGCACAGGAATATCTCTATCTCGCAAGCTTTCGGCTGCAGAGTCAAATGCCGCTAACATTTCGTAACCCTCTTTTTTAAAGCCGTCGTATCTTAGCAAAGCGCGCCCTAAATTCCCTGCTCCCACCATAATCACGGGCTGAAATTTAGCCCGACCCAGACCTTCGTGGATAGCGTTGCGAAGCGCCTCTACGGGATAACCTCTGCCACGGGTTCCGAAAGTGCCGAAGTATGCCAAATCACGTCTCAGCTGAGATGGCTTCACTCCTGCTGCAGTAGCCAAGGCCGCAGAGCTGACCATTTCCCGGCCATTCTCGTGCAGCCGCTCTAAACAGCGGCCATACAGCGATATCCGGTAAATTGACTTTTGCGGTATTTCAACTTTATCCACAGACTAAGCATGAGCAACGGATCCACCCAGGTCAAGAAGTGAAACGATCCCGAGCTGCACCCGATTTCAATGAATTACCGATTGATTAAATTGGTAATCTCAAGCGCGAGGTCGAGTGCTGCGGCTCCTTGCTGCCCTGAAACTGCGGGTGCAGAACCAACGCGAGCGCATTCGACAAAAGCCGCCAACTCACGTTTAAGGGGTTCACCTTTTTCTACATTCACCTCCACTTTTTCAATACCAGCCGCACCCATGCGATACATTTCAGCGCTCTGCTCTTGGTAGTCGAGTGACAAATAACAATCCCCCTGAAACACTCTGATCTTGCGCATTCTCTCAGGACTGATTCGGCTTGAGGTCACATTCGCCACGCAACCATTCTCAAACCGTATACGCGCATTGGCAATATCCTCACGAGAAGTCATCACCGGCACACCAACCGCATCGACACTCTCAACGGGAGATTTTACCAGGTGTAAAATGATCTCCAAATCATGAATCATGAGATCCAGCACCACGCCGATATCGATGCTTCGGTTTGGAAATGGTGAAAGCCGGTGAGCTTCGATAAACGTTGGCTCTGTCAGTCGGTCCTCCAATTCCTTCATCACTGGATTGAAACGTTCAATATGACCTACCTGAAGTATTTTCCCGCACCGCTGTGAAGTTTCGATCAATGCGCGCGCATCATCCAGTGAATCGGCAATGGGCTTTTCCATAAGGACATGCACGCCTTTTTCCATGAGCTGACAACCTACCTCTCTGTGGGCAATGGTGGGAACGGCAACGGTAGCTGCGTCAACGGCCTCAGCGAACTCATCCAGCGAATCAACAGCCACGGCACCAAATTCGGCCGCAACCGACTCGGCCAGGGACTTATCCCGGTCGTAAATCGCCACCAAATCAACATCATCTAAAAGGGAAAAAACCCTCGCATGGTTCCTGCCCATCGCTCCTGCCCCCGCAACTCCTGCACGTAATTTCATGGGCATAGACCTAATCGAATCTCTCGGCGATGGCAAGGCTCATGGTCAGGCTCTACACATCGCAATCTTCACTTATACCAGACTGGCCAGTATGCCATGGCATACACGCAAAACAAAGTTTCCTAAAAACCATACTTTTACGCTGGAAAAAACACTCAACACGCTTAGTTTTGACATGTATCCCTTTTGCAAGGTATTTTTTTACGACACAATTTCTTGCGACATCATTTAAACTCCCTCCAATATCCTGCGCTTTAATCAATTATGAGCCTACACGCACAACTATCACCAGAAGCCGAGGCACGCCTCCGTGCTCAGCAGCGTAACTCTACCATTACCAGCATCATCATCTCCATTCTATCCGTGGTGCTCATTGGTATTCTCCTGCTCTGGATTCTGCTACCAACGGTTGAGACGTTCACCCCGGAAATCGTCTCCTACCAGTCCGGTGCAGAAGATGAGCAAAAAATCACCAAACGGGAAATGACGCGTGCCGTAGAGCGCAAACCTTCAGCACCATCGAGCTCAATGGCCAAAGTGATCGCCGCCAATACAACCTCCCTCACCGCCGTTCCTATACCTGATGTGGACACGCCCGATCCGTCTGCTGATTTTGGCGATGGCAATGACTTTGGAGATGGCTGGGGAACCGCAGAAGAAGATGGTGCTGGATTTTCGAGCATACCCGCAACCATGCGTGAGCGATGCTCAAAAGAAGACCGCCTGCAACGACTCGCCAACAACGGCGGCAACGAAGAATGTGAGGAAGCCGTGATGAAGGCTCTGCGCTGGATCAAAAGCAAACAAAACCCCGATGGCAGTTGGGAAGGCAAATACAGGGCCGCGATGACAGGTTTTTCCGTCCTTGCCTACCTTGGACATTGCGAAACCCCAAACTCTGAAGAATTTGGTGACTCTGTTACCAGAGGCATTTTATACCTCGTCGATAAAGGCATGAAAGATAATGGCCTGCTCCGCGATGGCACTAAGGGTCATGGATGGGTATATGAACACGGCATCGCTACCTACGCTTTAGCTGAGGCCTACACCTTCTGCAATAAGCTTGGCATCAATATTCCCAATCTCGACACCGTCACCAAACAAGCAGGCGATGCCATCATTGAGGGCCAAGCCCGCAGTGGCGGCTGGGTCTACAGCTTTGATGCAGGCTCAGATGATGGTGATAACTCAGTGGGCTTTTGGCAAATCCAGGCACTGAAAGCCTGTAAACATACAGGACTGTGGGAAAAGAAGTCTTTCGACAAGGTCATTGATAACGCTCTTGATTACCTTGCGGACGTGCAAGGAAGTAACGGAGCCATTGGTTACAGAAAGAGTGCCTCAAGAAGTCCGGAGCTGACAGGCGGAGGTGTGCTTGCCTACCAAATGTGGGACAAGAGCAGTGATTCGGTCGTTCGCGATGGCATTAAATACATCAGAAAAAACACTGAATTTGATTGGGAGGATAAAAGCTCTAACCTCTACTATCATTATTATAACGCTCAGGCGATGATCAACCGAGGTGGCTCTGATTGGGAAGAATACAATGAATTGTTCCGAGATAAATTACTCGCAGCACAAAATGAGGATGGATCATGGTGGCGTGGAGAAAAAATCGCCCACGGAGCTATCAACCCACACATGGCCACCTGCCTGGCAACGTTCATGTTTGAGGTCTATTACCGTTTCCTGCCTGCTACGGGTCTGAAAACACGATAGCCTGACATTGGCCGACTTGGCCTTGTCCCAGCAGCGCTCAAATGGATAGCAACCATATCCCAGTAGCCCTGACCATCGCCGGTTCAGACTGTTCTGGCGGGGCAGGCATCCAAGCGGACCTGAAAACATTTCTCAACCACCGCGTTCAAGGCCTCAGTGCGGTGACTTGCATCGTTGCCGAGACACCACTTGAGGTGCGCCATATCGAACAGGTTCAAGAATCGACACTCGAGGCCCAGCTCAACATTCTCTCAGAGAGTTATCCCATTAGCGCTGCCAAAACGGGACTGCTACCATCACAAGCGAGCATTCATAGTGTGGCAAAGGTATTGATAAAAAGTGGGATTCCGCTCGTTGTCGATCCCGTGATGATCGCCTCAACAGGCTCAAGCCTGACAGAGGAAAACACACTTCACGCCTTGACCCATCAACTACTTCCCTTGGCGTCACTAGTCACCCCCAACATCCCTGAGGCTGAAGTCATTTTACAACGCAGCATTCAATCTGAAGACGAGCTCGTCACTGCAGCTCGTGATATTGCCCAATGCTATGGAATCTCATGTCTTGTCAAAGGCGGGCACTTGCCAAGTGACGACGAGCGCCTCGACGTATTATGGCATGCTGACCACGCTCATCACTATAGGCATCCATACATTGCACTACCCGACGGCATGCACGGCACCGGATGCACCCTATCTGCCGCCATCACCGCGGGCCTAGCCCATGATCAAAGTATGACAGATGCTGTCAGCGCTGCCATCGCCTACGTGCAGCAACTCATTAAAAACGCCCATACATGGGAACATAATGATCACAGCATACGCTGCCTGGCTTGGCTTTAAGGATCATCAGCCAGTCATACCTCGTTGAGATTAAATTTGTTGGGCGGATTTCCGCTGAGAAATTGAGGTTTTTGGCCTCAGAGCATGAAGCTTAAAGGAATAACATTGACCTCATCGTAGGTTCCTTTAAACACCCGCGCGTCAAATCTTTTCCATCATGAGCCAAGAAACCATTATCTACACCCAAACAGACGAGGCCCCGGCACTAGCCACCTACTCTTTCCTGCCTATCGTTCAGGCATTCACTAAACCATCAGGAGTCAACGTAGAGACCCGCGATATTTCACTAGCCGCTAGGATTCTCTCGCAATTTCCAGACAGGTTAAATGAAGAGCAAAAAACCAGCGATGCTCTAGCTGAGCTCGGCGAACTTGCCAAAACACCCGAAGCAAACATCATCAAGCTGCCCAATATCTCAGCCTCTGTTCCACAAATGGAAGCGGCTATCATAGAGCTCCAGGCAAAGGGATTTGATATTCCAAACTATGCAGATGCAGAAGAGGTATACGCCAAGATCAAAGGATCAGCGGTCAACCCCGTACTCAGAGAGGGAAACTCTGACCGTCGTGCGCCCAAAGCCGTCAAGGAATACGCTAAGGCCAACCCGCACCGTATGGGCGCATGGAGCCCTAACTCAAAGTCTCATGTCGCCTGCATGACCAGTGGCGACTTCCGCTCCAATGAAAAATCCGTCACCATTGAAGACGCGACCGATGTCCGCATTGAGCATACTGCGACTGATGGCACCACCACCGTTCTCAAGGAAAGCACCCCACTACTCGCAGGAGAAATCATTGATGCCACTCGCATGAGTAAAAAGGCACTGCTGGCATTCCTCGAGGAGCAAATTGCAGACGCCAAGGACCAAGGGGTTCTCTTTTCGCTTCACATGAAAGCCACCATGATGAAGGTCTCCGACCCTATCATCTTTGGCCACTGTGTTGCAGCCTTCTTCAAAAACGTCTTCGACAAACACGGTGAAACCCTCTGCCAAGCCGGCGTTGATCTGAAAAATGGTTTCGGCGACCTGCTCACCAAAATCCCCTCACTTCCGGAACATGAGCAAGCAGCTATTATAGCCGACATTCAGGAAGCGTATTCAAATGGACCCGCGCTTGCCATGGTCAACTCTGACAAGGGAATCACCAACCTGCATGTGCCAAGTGACATCATTGTGGACGCCTCCATGCCCGCCATGATCCGCACCTCAGGTCAAATGTGGAACGCTGCCGGTGACACTCAAGATACCAAAGCCGTCATTCCCGACTCCTCCTACGCCGGCATCTACCAGGCCACCATCGACTTCTGTAAAGAGCACGGTGCTTTTGACCCTACAAGCATGGGCACGGTTCCCAACGTTGGCCTCATGGCGCAGAAAGCCGAGGAATACGGTTCCCACGATAAGACCTTCGAAATCCCTGCAGATGGTACCGTGCGTATCATCGACTCCGATGGTAATACCCTCATTGAGCACGACGTCGAACAAGGCGACATCTGGCGTGCTTGCCAAACCAAAGACGCCCCGGTCGAAGACTGGGTCAAACTAGCCGTCAATCGCGCCCGTGCCACCAATTTACCTACCGTATTCTGGCTTGATGAGTGCCGCGCTCACGATTCACAAATCATTGCCAAAGTCGGCCAATACCTCGGCGACCACGACACCGATGGTCTAGAAATCCACATCATGACACCTGTTGAAGCAACCGAGTTCACGCTCGCGCGTTGCAAGGCAGGCGAGGATACCATTTCTGTTACTGGCAACGTTTTGCGCGACTACCTCACCGACCTCTTCCCCATCCTTGAGCTCGGCACATCTGCCAAGATGCTATCCATCGTACCGCTCATGAATGGTGGCGGCCTGTTTGAAACAGGAGCAGGTGGTTCTGCACCCAAGCACGTGCAGCAATTCAGCGCAGAAAATTATTTGCGCTGGGATTCCCTCGGAGAATTCTTAGCCCTAGCCGTTTCA
>Ga0209630_10005475_pt1 | contig 10738 bp, 11 predicted proteins | sample COG_01_FD_184745 | JGI IMG/M metagenome (GOLD analysis project Ga0209630, IMG submission 184745) | Pelagic Microbial community sample from North Sea - COGITO 998_met_01 (SPAdes) (version 2) | ecosystem: Environmental > Aquatic > Marine > Neritic zone/Coastal water | place: Helgoland, sampling... | reverse complement strand
CCCCCGAAGAACTGAGTGTTGGGTGGCACGAGGAAATCCTCGCGACGTTTTTTCCAAGACGATTAATTGAGAAAAAAAATTTACTGGTATCCCAAGGAAACTTTGCTGTCCCAAAAAACATCATTGGCCAGAGCACCGAGCGTGAATTCCATGAATCTGCACAAATAGTTATCATAGCGTATGTGTAGACACTCGTTAAAGTGAGCGAATCCATTTGACTCTTATATGTGGTTTGCAAATAATAATATGTAAAAACGTGATATCATTGGGCGATTCTGTGAAACCACGCATTGGGTAAGAACATATATGTACGATTTTCGCACATTGCAAATACGCAAATGAACTGAATGGCCAACCTGAATGAATATAATTCAGACTGAGACACATTGACACCCCGGGGCCCATATTGCACAATGCTTTGGGGACAAAAATTATTTCGTGATTTGTTTTTTGTTAGTCGTCCCACTCAAGAGCCGTTGCCAAAAAAACAGGGTCACGCCTCCTCCCACCTCCCGACCCACGATCATGGCGGGTGTCGCTTCTAAAACCTGGAGAGAGATTTGGATTCGCCCAGAGGTGCGGTCGACCTTTCGACCCTTCCCCCCCCGTCGATCACGACCTTTCCACCCTATCCTTTCCTCCCCGTGGGAACCCTAGAAAAAGTTTTTAAGGAATCCGCCCCGATACGACGACCGCGGGCGGGAAGACGGCTACGGCTGCAGCCACGGCGGTGACGATCACGGCCAATCGCCTTACCCGCCCCAGCCCGAACCTCGGGGCGCATTTTTTCCCTCTCCCTTGCGTTTCCCCTTTTTTCCTCTCCATTTCATGTCCCATTCCCATTCAATTCACCCCTCTAAACACCCTCGCGTTGCTTTTCCTCCTTTCAGGTGTACCCCATCGTGGTCGCCATCGGTGGCGCGGTCGGCCTGTGCTCCTTCTTCTGCGCGCGTCAGATCTCCAGCTCCCCGGGCTTCCGCGTGTGGAAAGATGGGAGGTCGAACGAGGGTATCCCGGAGACGAAAAATCGCGTTCGCGAGGGTACTCAATGGAGAGAGCACTTCGTGAGGACGACCGTGAGGGGAATGAAGCCCGCGATCTTTCCTGGCCTTAACGACGCGATGACCTCGCCCAAGTGAGGGAACTTGTACACTCGTGCGTCTCATAGCCATCCAGTTCCATGACCTGACAGTATTTTATCGCAACTTTTAATTGAACGTCTGCTTGTTCATTCATTTCCTTCTTCCCTTTCTCCTTCCAAATCACTTCATTCCGCCACGACGTGCCCGTCCACGTGCGAACCTTCGGCGCAGGGTTAGGGTTCGCCCTCTTGTCGTGGAGCGTCCATGTCCGCGACGAGGGCGTGCCCCAGCCCGTTTCCCGCGGTCACCGGGCGTTCTAATCGAGGAGGTGGCCAAAGAGGAGGTGCCCCAGCCCGTTTTCCCGTGATCCGCCGTGGTGGAGTGGCCGAGGCGTCCGCCCCCGGGTTCGATAGGGCCGACGCGTCCGCCGACGCGCTCGCCGAATGGCTCGAGTCCAACGGAGGCGGTGCCGTGGTCAGAGCGAAGGTCGGCTCGCGTGGCCGAGGGCTCTTCGCTCTTCGTGATATCCGAAAGGGAGAGGTTGTGATCTCCGTGCCTCTCTCGCTTTGCCTCACCGACGTTGACTCCCGACCCCCGTACCCTGGCTGCCCGTACAGTGTCACGCTCGCCGCGGCCATCCTGACGGAGAGGGACGCGGGTGAATCGTCGCGATGGGCCCGGTACGTTGCCAGCCTTCCCGAGGAGATCGTGGGATACGCCGGCAATCGCGTCGGCTACGACGAAGCCGTCATCGGCGCGGAGGTTGGCGGCGATGAAGCCGTGCGGGAAGAGCTCCAAACGTACGCCGCGCTCGTCGCCGGTTCCCACGCGGCGGTCGGCGCGTGGACCGCGCGGCAGTGGAGGTGGGCAATGAGCGCCGTTCATTCCCGCACGTTTCGGGTTGAACTCGAGCGCGCCGGTCGGAAGCGGCGGACGGCGCGGCTCCTCGCGCCCTTCGCCGACCTCCTCAACCACGACAGCGACCCGAATTTGGTGTGCTGCGAGTGGGACGTAGAACGAGCGGCGGGGGAAGAATCACTAGCTGGGGAAGAATCACTAGCGGGGGAAGAGTCACTAGCGGGGGAAGAGTCACTAGCGGAAGAGTCACTAGCGGGGGAAGAATCGGGCGTGGATGACGTCGACGGCTTCGAATTAGTGGTCCGGGCGTCGAGGAACATTCCAAAGGGGCGCGAGGCGATTGTTTCCTACGGCGAGCGTTCGGATGTGCACTTCTTCCTGTACTACGGTTTCCTGCCCGAGCCGAACCCGCACAATCGCGCGCCGCTGTTCCGCACCCTGGACGAGGCTGCCGTTTGGTACGAGCGACTGTGCGGGGATCCGCCGGAGAGCGAGAAGGCTTGGGCGCGGGCGAGGGCGGATGCCGTCGCGGCGATCGATCCCCGCGGGGGACCGGGGGACGAGGGCGAGGACGGAGACGGAGCGACGTTGGCTGCCGCGAGGGAAGCTGCCTCGCTCGACGTAGGCGAGAATTCAACGGTGGATGACCGGCTGCTTCGATTATATAGCATCCTGAGTGGAGATGAGGACGTCGCGATCGCCGCCATTCGGTTGAGAGCCTCTGGTGTCCTACGCGAAGGGGAGGACGAGAGTGAAGAAGGATCATCCGAGGCTGGCGCGCTCGCTGCGAGGTTTCGGGAGCGGCGGAGAAAGCTGTTGAAGCAGATAGTATAGAAAGAAGGTAAAAGAGTCTGACGAGTAAGAGTTTACCTGTTTTGAACTAACTCTTAAACTACCCTGTACATTTTTGGCAAAAATCGATCAACCCTGACCATTCAGAGCATTCAAAACGCCCGTCCGCGATCGACCTCACAGAAGATAAAATGTCGTCTTCCTGAAATCCTCGCCACGTACGTTTCCAAACCTTCGTTCGACGTGTCCTACTACTCGTAATTCAATTCAATCCGTGCCGTATCCCTCGTCCTCGTCAATCTCAACCTCCGCGTACGCAACAAACCCCGCCGAAGAGTTGCGTGAACACAGCCTTGCTCGCTGCTGGTCCGACGGTGCGACTCTTGGACGACGGCAGTGTGGCGAGCAGATCCGCCGCCGCCGCCGCGTCCGGCGTGCACCGACCGTACGCGCGCCTGAGGTGCCCCGGCGTTGGATACCTCCCGATGATCGCGGTGGCAATCTCAACCCCGAGGCCGCTCACCTGCATCAGCATGGATCCCCACACGTTCTGAACCGTCAGTTTCTGCTGCTTCGTGTGCTTCACGCGCATGTTGAACTCGCGGAGAGTCGGCGGTTTCGCGCCGTCGTCATCCCCAGAGTCGGGTGCGGGGCCCGCGCCTTCGCCGAGGAGGAACTCGGCGGAGTCCTCAAACGTGAGGGGCGCGTACCTATCGGCGATGGCCTTGGTCATGCGGGCGTACAGCTGCAGGGTATCCCTGGTATCGGATGTTCGAATCACCTGGAAGCCGTCGTGCGCCTCCGTCTGGACGGTGGCGGACTTTACAGCCTTGGCGCTCGTCTCGTTGCACTCGTACCGATCCATGTGCCGAAAATCACCCTCGACGAGGTAGGAAACGTCTCGTAACCCCGTGCTCTTCAGATGGTACTTCTGCTCCAGGTACCTGGAGTCCCGGATGGATGTTGACAGGTCGTCCAGACGCTTTCGCTCCACCGCCGCGTCCAGCACGTGGCAAGCCCCGCACCCGTCGCCGTCGTCAACGAGCCCGCCGCGGTCGCCGTCTTTTTTCCTCGCCACCCACAGGGCGTCGCCGGCTTCCATCTGCGCGACGGCCGCGCGTATATCGTGCTGCGTGCACAGGCTCGTGACCACCTCGCGGTTTATTTCCATTCGCGCGGTCCGTCCTCCGCGCAGGTTTTCGCGCTGATCGACGACGAGAACCACGTCGTACACGTCGCGAAAGCGTCGACCGGGGGGGATCGGCGGGAGGCGGGGCGCGCCACCGAGTAGCACGTCGTCGTCCGTGCGCCCGAACGTGTCCCCGCGCCCGAACGTGTCCCCGCGCCCTCGGCAGGATGCCCGCTCCCGAGCTGCGCCGCCGCGCGATTTACCCCGGGGCTTCGGTGAGGAGTCGACGAAGTCACCGTCCCTCGCGGGTCTCGGCGCGGGATCCGCCCCGCCGCCGCTCCCGTCTTCGTCTTCGTCGCTGTCGTCGTCGATGCATATCACGTCGTGGCTGCCTCCATTTATTCCTCGTCGGCCGAACGGTGCGGTACTTCCCGCGCAGAGTCGCAGCGCAAGCTCGACTAAGTCCGGCTTTTCCGAACACCCCGTGATCGCGACGCGAGCGAGCTCCAACATCCTCCTAAGCTCCCGGACGGACATGGACCTGACCTCGTCTGCGGTGGGGCGGACTTCTTCGCGCGAATCTACGCGAAAAGGCGACGCGGACTCACACATCGCCGCGTTGGAGGCGTCCACCGCGGCTCTCGCTCGAGATGCAACCGCCTCCGTCGCAGCCATCCGGGCGTCGCGCTTCGTCGTCGGCGGCGATGCTTCCGCGCCACGCGCACGAGTAGCCTCAAAAGTGTTCGCGTATCCACCATCGCCCCATCGAACTTGACCCTTTGCGATACAACCTCCCGTCGCCGCCGTTCCCCCGGCCGCGGGTCTGTCGCGTCCCTCGGCGGTCTCGTCCGTCACGGTCCTCTCCCGCTCCCTCCTCCACGGTTCCAAAGTTTCTCGCTCCCATCTCGCCTTCGGACCGTTAGCGATCGCGGCGTCCACCGCATCACGACTGAACGTTGCGCACGTGCAGTCACCTCTCTGGTGCGCTGCCCCGTGCCATGTCGCGCACCACTCCAAACCCTCGTCCGTGAGCTTGATTTTTGCCGGGTTGGACCACCGCATCGCGAGCGGCACGTCGTGGCCGCGCGGAGCCTTGACGAACGATGATTCGAAGCACGACCATCCGTGGTATTCGAATCTCCTGCCGCCGCCCCGACCGCCGCGATATCTTGCCGTCGGGTCCGCCATGTTCTGCGCGCCCGCGGCGTCGCCGCGGGGTTTGATCCCCTGGTTGGAGAGCCCTGACGCCTCGGACTCATCCTGAAGTTCCTTGATGCCGACAATTTTTCGCCCTTCGATGTGCAACCGATGCAACGTGCAGCCTATGGCGAATGCGGCTGTCCTATAGCCGGGTTCCCACGGGGGTTTCGGCTCCCCCTTGGCCTTCTTAGGCTCCCCCTTGGCCTTCTTCGGCCTCTTCGCTGCGGGCGGATCGTCCGCGGTTCGGTCGGTGAGCTCAGCCGACGGCGCGCCGACCAAACCTCCGCTCCAACCGGTGCCGTCCCACGTCGGGGGATCCCCCTGGTTCGGCATCGTGCCGACGGTTCCGAGTATATCGGACGCATCGTTCGTTCGCATCGCCTCCTTCGTGCGCTTCTTCCTCTCTCGCTCAGCCCTCAGCTTCTCCCGCGTCACCTCTCGCGCCTCCGCCTCGGCATCCTTGGCAGCCCTCTCGAGAGCCAGCTCGTCCGCGGTCGGAGGCGCCGGTGGGTGCGCGTCGAGGTATTTCGTGAACAACGCCTGCATCTTGGGTCCAACCCCCTTGATGCCCTTCGCGTGCGTAAGGTGTCGCACCCTGATCGGGTACTTCGCGACGCTGCTCACGACTTTCTGAAGCGCGTTGATCCACGTTTCGTTGTTACCGCGCTCGACGGCCTTTTGGCGTACCTTTTCAAAGAATAACGCGTACTCGACGTTGCCCGGATGTTTACAGAGCCGCAACATGGGGGAGGGCAGATGTCGCTCAGCGTGCGCCTCCGCGATACACCGGTCAATGCTCATGCCGACCCACGCGCGACGATACAAGCAGACAACACCCTCGACCAAATAATACTCGGATCCTCTACTGCCCGAGCCACCTGTCCTTCAACCCTTTTCGCTAGTTCTCCAAGAGAGCTGGCCCTAGCCCTCCGGGGTCAGTCTGGCTGGTGTCTGCACCCAACAGTATCTTCCCAGAGCATCCACGACGCTCAAACATGTCTGTGCACAAGGACTCTGTAATCAACATGCTGTGAGTCCTCTTGACATCTTATTAGTCTTTTCTAAAATATTGGGGCGGAGCGTGTGTCGATATTTGCAACCGACCAATAATCGTATGATAACACCCTGCCGACCGAAAAGTCAACGATATATTGTTATAAAAAAAAAATCATGGAGACTCCGGGACGGAGGCAGGCGAGTCTCACAAAAAAATGTATGCGTGAAAAGTCACATCGTCGTCGACTCTCCCCCGCTCGCTCTTCAATTCGTCGTTCACGCTCCCTCGTTCATGCACTCGATCCGTCTGTTCGCCCCCATCGTCAGAATCTTGTTACACAAGGTTCGGATGCCCCCGCCCTCGTCGTTCACTCGCTCGCGCTGAGTGTGCAGAACTCGTCCCCCTCCTCCTCCTCCGACTCGATCATGGCCAGCTCCGACTCGCTGAGGTCGTCCCCCTCCTTCTCCTCCGAATCGAACATGGCCAGCACCTCGGAATTGGAGGAGTCGCCCGGCGAAACCGACGCTACTAACTCGCTCCTCCGTCGCCCGTTCCGCGCCGCGTCGACCTCGACGCCGGCTCGCGCGGATACCCCCGCATCGTTGACGGAGGCTCTGTTGATGTCGCCTCTGGCCGGTGTCTTCCGTCCATCTGGCGGCGAAGACTTGGCGCCCGCGTCCTCCTCGTCTCGCTCCGCGGCGACTCGCTCCGAAGCGATCTCGGCGTCGGGCTTCTCCAAAGCTCCTTAGAAAACGACGGGGGGACGCGTTGAGGGTTTGAGCATGATTACGTCCAATGGATTACGTCAAACTTCATCTGTTGCTTCCCCTGCGCGTTTGTCGTGCCGCTTATGTTGGCGATGCCGAGCTTCCGGACGCAGTTGTGGATGTACTTGCAAGTTGCTGCCTCTGCAACAAGATCCGTCTCCTCCTCCTCCTTTGTGTGCCTCTTCGCCGCCGGGCTCGGGGACATCTCCGTCGCAGTCAGGTTGAAGCCAAATTTCAACCGTGCAGTGCAGTCCGCCAAAATTATTCGAGAAGACTGTGCCTTCGTCGAATCATACGTAATCCGTTGACACGGTCATGATCAGGCCAGAAGGATGACGAACGTCGCCAAAAGGCCAACGAGGAAAATTGCCGCCGCTCGTCTCAACAAATGGGCTGGAACCTCCGTCTCGGGTACCTTCCGTCTCGCGTCTAGCTCCCCACCCAATACTAACTCCTTAGCCCTCGGCTCTTCTTCGTCTGCTTGGTTGAGGTCATTTACATGAGCGGTTCCGCCATTGCGTCTCCGCGTCGCCATCGGGGACGCTCTGGGCGGTCCGGTCCTCCTCGGGCAGATCAGTCATTGCAAAAAAGGCCAAAATAAACTCGAATCGTGAAATTAATTTACAAGTCGGTCGGCAAAACTTTCAGTGAGCATTTTTCGTAAATGGAAATACGAATTAGCGGTTTTACCGCAAATAGACTTTGCTCATACGGGGCCATTTATACGGCGCGATTAACTCAATAATAACCCTCCAAAGTTTTGCCGACCGGTCTCAAAATCGGGCCTCAGATAGGGCCTGATAGAGACACTATCGCTTGCTCAACCAACGCCTGCAAACGAATAAATAAAACAAGGAATCTGTAACGAGTGTGAGTGTGTTGCTCCGGTAAAAGTAAATCAAGCGTAACGCTGAAACGTGTTGAAGGAATGATTTCTTTCTAGCACTCGTAACCAAGGCAGGCGGGAAACAGATCTGCGAGGAAATTCAGTCCGGGAAATTGCTTTGTCCTGGTCAAACATATGACCAAAACTTCTGCACGGCAAGATGATTTATACTCGGATCTATTGAAAGATGAGTCTGAAGAAGAAGCCGATGTCACGATGCGGCAGCAGAACGAGAAACTCAAGAAAATCAATTCAAAACTGATAAGAGAAAACGATAACTTGCTGAAACGGGTGGCACGCGTTGCCAGCATCAACTCAAAACTACGTCATAAGAACCTCGAAATGGAAAGAAATGTGTGCAGCTTGTTCAAAACTGCTGTGTTGGTGCGCTCTATTTTTGGTTGACGCAGAATTTCCAGGATTTGTGGATTATTTTTTTTTACTATTAGGAGGTTGCACGCAAGGACAAAGACACAGCCTACCCTAGGAGAAATGCATAAAATGATGTTGTCCATCCGAATTTCTTACTGAACTGATTTATCACCACATCTGGGCAACGAGAGGACTAACAGTTGGAACTCGCTCTTTACCTCAAAATATTTCAACATGATCGCGTCTCGGCAAGGTTTGGGCAAGTTAACTGCCACATGATGAATGAAATGTCCTTTAACTGAAGCGTAGAATGGCATTTCAGAGCCCTGTGACTGTCTGGCTTCATTCGAGTGGGCTCGCCAAGTGTATCTTAGCGAAACAAATGTCATAAGTATTGTCAAAACCTGCTCATTTACATTATGCATCCTGAATGAACAATTTTCCGGTTTGATCTCGGAGCTTTGGCGGTCGTTAGCAGTCCACAGTTACAGAGTATTCAGAGTATTATGCCTCCGTATGCATATCTTCATATCGTGAAGTTCTTACGTCTGCGTCCTCCCCAAATTGAACAGCGCTATCAATCGTGTAAAGCACGTGTAAAAAACTAATATCATCACTGAGATCGAGGGGATGAAAGCTGACCATACTGTAGTCATCTAAAAGTTGAGCAACGGATTCGTTCAACTTTTGCATGGCAGGACGCACGTCCATCTGAAGGCCGCGAACTAGCGAGCCACTATCCGGTGTTAGATAGGGCTCAATCAATGTTTTGTCAGGTAGAAGATCGACTTTCGTCAAGACATTTATGTGGGGCAACTGAAAGTTCATCATTGCAGACTGGCACTGCAGACAACCAGCAATGAACTTCGAGGCATCTGTAATGAACTGCGAGTCAAGCAGGTATACGGCGACGAGGCGCCAGCTCCAATCATGCATCTGATTGACAAGCGTCTGAAACACGGAGTGATGTGAGTATAGTTCTATCTGACCGGGACAATCAAAAACAACGCAGTCGGCATCGTCATATCCCTCTAGCGCAGTAAATAGCCAGCCATCTAAGTTTTCTTGGAGATATTCCATGCAATAGAGCAGAGCACCGTTTGGACCAAGACTGAATTCTTCGCTGACTTCAGTTACAGATATTAGGTCACGTATGTCGGCAGACACAGGATACGTGAAGACATCTGCAGCCGGGTCAAGGTTAATTATATGCAATCTACGCCCACTACTCTGGCAGTGCTGGTGCATGTGACTGCAGAATGTCGACTGATAAAAAGTTCAATGATTTAGGGCCAAGTGTTTTGATGCAGTTCAGAAGAGCAACTTGAGAAGACAGAGCACCTCACCTTCCCACTGCCTGCCGGGCCGATGACGAGTTGCGCACATGGCGCCATGTGAACGTAGGAGTTGAATGACCCAACTATTGGCACAACTAAGAGCGCGAAATAAAACAACAATTAAAGTGCGTGAAAGGATTATATGTTGTGACCGTGTTTGTCGTCATCTTGATTGATGGGATAAAAGAGACCAGAGAACGCCGTTTGCAACCGATGTGTCGTCATTCACCCAGTTCAAAGTATACCCAGTTCAAAGTAAACACTTGCTAGCTTTTGACAGAAGTTGTATGCTTCGACGACGAGTTAGCTGGTGAGTTGATGTTCAGCAAGCACTTGGGCCCACGGTTTTTCGGATTTACACCCGGTGTAGGCTACACCCTGTTTTCGCATCCTATGGGCAATCACGCTCGGGACGCTTGGTCGGCACAGGCAAACAGTCAGATAGGTGGCACAATCGGAGAAAGCCGATACGAAAGAGTTTTGACTTTATTACTTGTTTTCTGAATTTCAAGGGTGTGCCATTTTTAATAACGTAACTTAACTTGATCATGTATTATATATAGTTAAGGATAAGTCGCTTACGTGAACATAAGCGGAATCTTTATACTGTTTGCCGACTGGGGTGATTGTGTGGATCGTAATGACAAAGTCTTTACGTTATTATTTAATATTATTTATACCTTGTATCAGTTATTATTCCATTTCGGCCCACCACTCCCTGGTATTCTTACCCGCCCCCATGTTATGCTCCGGCCGTTCGTAATGTCAAACGATACCGAGCGAGGCCGTGGATGATACTCCTGCTCCTGGGTGGCTGTGTGCGCGGCGAAGCCGCGCCGGTTCCCACCGCGGCGCCCAGGCGCTGGGTATGTTGCGTTGTCGCGACGTCACGGGTCAGCCCTGTATACAGGTCATCCGCTCGGTCGCCGCAGCGGCCCGATCTGCGTCTTTCCAGGCAGGGCCACTGAGGCGGTGGAGGCCGCCCACGTTCCTGTTCACCCCCCCTAATTTGAAAGAAGATGGGAAAAGCCCGCAGTCGGGCCCTTCCGACCTGCAGGAAAACCCGTGCACTCTAATAATCCACCTCCCCTAACCACAGTTCCTCGACCCAAGTTTCCAAGCCTCAGCCCCTTTTCCGCCGACCTCCTCCCACGTCGGTTGCCACTTATTTGTCCTTGGTCGCGGCGGGGACTCGGCGGTGCCCGCATCCGCTTCCGTGTTACCATGCGCACACTGTCATCGGCCGCGATTATTTTCCGCGGGCAGGGCGTTGAGCGCGGCGGCGGGCTCCTTCCAGCAGGCCTGCACCCGAATAACT
>Ga0209630_10005474_pt1 | contig 10738 bp, 9 predicted proteins | sample COG_01_FD_184745 | JGI IMG/M metagenome (GOLD analysis project Ga0209630, IMG submission 184745) | Pelagic Microbial community sample from North Sea - COGITO 998_met_01 (SPAdes) (version 2) | ecosystem: Environmental > Aquatic > Marine > Neritic zone/Coastal water | place: Helgoland, sampling... | reverse complement strand
TTATGGCTCCGGCCCTCGCATTGCCAATTAAAGACTTAGCAGAAGCGAGAAATATCGAATATGATAAACTGAGATTTGGCTTAGGTCTTAAGGCAATGGCGGTATGCGATGCCGACGAAGATGTAGTGACCCTTGCATCCACTGCTTTGATACGTTTATTTCAACAAAACGAAAATTTAGATCCAAGCGACATCGGAAGAATATATGTCGGGACTGAAAGTAGTATTGACGGGTCAAAACCGATAGCGTCTTACGTACATGACATTGCAAATCAATATTTTAATTCCAACAACCAGGGAGAAAATAGTCTGCGGAATTGTGATGTAATTGATATGACTTTTGCATGTATTGGAGCGGTAGATGCCATGCACAATTCACTAGATTACGTCGCTTGTAATCCTACTAAAACAGCCATCGTAATAGCGGCAGATATTGCAAATTACGATTTAGGCTCTCCTGGGGAATATACCCAAGGTGCAGGAGCAACAGCGATATTACTAAAAGCGAACCCAAGACTGATTTCATTTAACTCGTCATGGGGCGTTGCTATGAAAAGCGAGCACGACTTTTTTAAACCGGTCAGGTTAGAAGTGTTAGACGGTGAGGTTAAAGAGATGCACGATGAGAAGCCGATATATGATGGTCATCTTTCTAACGAAACCTATAAACAGCGGATAGAGGAAGCATGGGAAAACTATGCTACGGATTCGAGCATATCCGAGTACGATTACCTTGTATTCCACCTACCTTATGCATACCACGGTAGACGGATAATTTCGTCTTTACTCGAAAAAAATCTGAAAACTTCTGGTCATTTAGAACAAATTTATCGGGAAAACGGAATTGATATAAACACCCCAGATACGCGTAAGCAGTTTGCCAAGTCAGACTATTACAAAAAATGGGTCAAAAAACATGTATCGGGAGGGGAAGTCTACTCTTCGGATATAGGCAATTTGTATACGGCCAGTATCTTCCTTAGTTTAATGAGCACGCTGAAAAACAACATAGTGTCGCATGGGCAAAGTGTTTTGTTTTTTGCCTATGGCAGTGGTTCTAAAGCCAAAGTGTTTTCAGGAACAATTGAATCAGGGATGTCCCAGGTTATCACGCGATGGAATTTGGATGAATTTTTCGATGATAGGAGATCTATTTCCTTCTCGACGTATATCGACCTAAGAGGTAAAAAAGTATCGAAGCCAATTGCTCCTAAAAAGTTAGTCGTCCAGCTTTCCTCTGGAGTTACAGCTACAAACAGATATGAGCGAGGGTATTCAATCCGAGCGTAATGTTTGCGCCTAATACCATTAAATTGTTAAAAAGTTGGGTGCAAGTACTTCGGCTTTTATATGGTAATTCGTATCACAAGGTTAGCTTTGTGGCGTAGCAAACAGAAGAGACAGAAGAGACAGAAGAGACAGAAGAGACAAAAAATTCTGTCTAAACTATTATGGACGAACTTCCCAGTACGATTCAAGACGATTTAAAACTGTTCAACACCCTTGTTGATTTTTTACTAAAAGAAGAAAAAGACAATCCAGTAGCCGAGCGGATTCATCGCAAAGATTTACATAAAGCGGTTGACTATTCCTTATCTAATGAAGCAAGTCTTGACCAAGATTTGTTGCAAAATTTAAAAGATTTAGTTCGCGCAACACCAAAAACAGCAACCGAGCTCTTCTTCAATCAATTGTTTGGGGGTAGACAAGGCAAGGCAGTAGTAGGCGACTTATTGGCAGTGCTGTTGAACAATAGCATGTACACCTATAAGGTGGCAGGACCTCTAGTTGCAATAGAAAAGGAGATAATTCATCAATCGTGTAAGCTTGTTGGATTTGATAGCAACGGTGACGGAACAATTGCTCCTGGAGGGTCAATGAGCAACTACATGGCCCTGCTTATGGCTCGTGACAAAGCACAGCCTGATGCGCGATTTGAAGGCGTTAACCAACCGTTGGTGATGTATACATCAAATGAGTCTCACTATTCAAATGCGAAGAATGCAAGTTTTGCAGGCATTGGACGCAATAATGTTAGGTATATTGAGGCGAATGATCACGGACAAATGCGGCCCGATCGTTTAGAGGAGCAAATAAAAGAAGACATTGCTAATGGCTTTAAACCTTTTTATGTCAATGCTACAGCAGGCACAACGGTGTTAGGCGCTTTTGATCCGGTTAATGACATAGCAGATATAACCGAAGCCTATAATCTGTGGCTTCATGTTGATGGAGCCTATTGTGGTGCTGTCATTTTTAGTGAAAAGTATCGTCATGTGGTAGATGGTGCCCACAGAGCGGATTCATTCAGCTATAACGCACATAAAATGTTGGGTACACCATTAACGTGTTCGCTGATATTGGTTAAAGACAAAAGATATCTCACACATTCGTTTAGCAATGAGGCGGAGTACCTGTACCAAACAGATGACGATGCCGATAATTTGGGTAAGACGTCTCTGCAGTGTGGTCGAAGAAACGACGCATTGAAATTTTGGACGTTGTGGAAGTCGATTGGTTTAAAAGGGCTTGAGCAAATGGTCGATAAGCAATTTGCACTTTCAAGCTATGCAAAGGCATATGTTGATGGCCATCCGGATTATCAAGTATATAGTTATGACGATTCAGTCTCGATATGTTTTAATTACAAAGGAATTGACGCCGCAAGTCTTTGTACGGCACTTTATGAAGAGCAAGAGACGGTGGTAGGGTTCGGAATATTCAATGAGGATAAATTCATCAGGCTCGTTACGATAAACCCAAACAACTCAGAAAAAGATTTAGATCGCTTTTTTAACGTTATTGAAACATTCGTGTCTCGTACACCAAAGCTTCAAGAAATCAAAGTAGCGTCTGAATAACAAAAAATTTGTCAGCCTGCTTGTAAGACGGTGATTGAATGCACCGTAATTTATTTCGGCATAGGAAATGCCAACATTTCACCCATACCAACGGTAAAAAGCCAACAGCCATAAATGGCGTGTTCTATTGACGTTAACATTATCGATTTTGTCGTTTGGTAGGTTAATGAAAAAACAATTCCTCCTACAAAAGTTAAAGCCAAAACCAATGGGTTGAGGAAGACGATATGTGCGAATGAAAACAAAATCGCATTGGTAAAAATCATTACCGACTTATTGTTAAATAGGTGTTTATATCGGGCATAAAAGAATGTGCGATACAAGAATTCTTGAGGGTAAACAGAAAATACACTATAGAACAAACTGATCCCTACTAACATCCCAATGTTCTTTCTTGCCACAATGAAGAGATTCTCGGGATGAAAGAAATACATGAATACAACGGTTAAGCCAATGAGCAATGCAGTTCGCATTAAGATAACCTTCCAATACGTATACTCAGGTATGGCGTAAAGCGCTTTTGTTTGGACAATTCTGTCTTTTCTGGACATGTAGATGGCGTATACTACAGCGACTAAAATAATCGCAGCCCTGATACCTGAATGTATCGGTACAAGTACGACCGCGGGCATCCCAATAAATAAAATAAGGAGCTCGATGATGTGTTTATTTTTCTTGTTGCCGGCCATTTATGTAAGTCTTACACATACGCAATATCTTGAAAAGCCTTAGTTTTACAACTGAACAAGCTAATATAATATGTTTTTTTCGCCTGAAGCCAGTTTTACTGCATCTGCAGTTATTAACACAGTTGGTATTATCAGTTTTAAGAAATCTCCAAATACCGAGTCCAAAGTAATGGCTTGCATCCCTATCTTTTTTGGAATACAACAATTTGCTGAAGGGGTGGTTTGGTTATCTCTGCTATACGATCAATTATCTTTTTTGAGGCACGCGAGCACGTCAGTTTTCATTTTGTTCGCATGGGTCGTTTGGCCCTTCTGGATTCCATATGGCATGGAGGGCATCGAACTCAATAAAAGTCGCAAAAAAATACTAAAGTGGTTTAAGTACGTAGGACTTGGGTTAAGTTGTACCTTGGGGTATGCGCTGTTGTTCAGAGATGTACAAGCCGCTATTTTGGACTGCAGTGTCATCTATTCTTTCAATGTGTCTGACGACATTCATAAAACATTCGGGGTGTTTTATCTCATTGGCATTATTGCCCCAACCTTGATTTCAAAGGCAAACAAGGCATGGCTGTTGGGTGCAATGAACCTGCTGGCTTATTTCGGTACAAAGATTTTTATCAGTGATAGAATACTATCCATATGGTACTTTTTTGCCGCCATCACGAGCATCATCGTCTACTGGATAATTTTGGATTACAACAAGCGGATTCAAGAAACGACTTATTCTTCAGAGTAAACACGCTTAACGCGTTGCGATACACTGGTCATAATCTCATACGGAATGGTGTTTGTTATTTTGGCGATATCCACTATGCTCGGTGATTTGCCAAAAACGATGACTTCGTCGCCTTCATTACAACTAATGTCGGTCACGTCGCACATGGTCATGTCCATGCAAATATTGCCTACAATGCGCGCTTCTTCATTGTTAATATTGAACCAACCTTTCCCCCTGCTCAGTAATCGATTTAATCCGTCTGCATAGCCTATAGCTACTACAGCAATCTGACGGTCGTAGTCAACAGAATCCAAATTTCCATACCCAATGCCTTGACCTGCTTTTACCGTTCTTATTTGTGAAACGAAGGATTTTAGCGTGCTCACAGGTACGATGCGCTTCTGAGCCGATTGAGATGGATGGAACCCGTATAAACCCACTCCGAGTCTTATCATGTCCATCTGTCCTTCTTTTAGTCGAATAGCTCCTGCTGAATTAGAAATGTGTTTTAATGGATTATAGCCCAAGCCGGATTTAAACGCAACGTGAAATGCGTTCAAACTAGCAATCTGGCTAATGCTAAGGATGTCGTGTTGAGGGTCTTCGGAAGCGGCAAAATGGCTAAAAATAGATTGAATGCGGATGCTTGGTTCGTTCTTGAGTACTCGGATTACCTCTTCGATTTCGTCTAAATCAAATCCAAGACGATTCATGCCAGTATTCACTTCGATATGAGCCTTTGCTGTTTCAATGGCCTTACGTTTAACCGCTTTTACATACATTTTTAAACTCCTGAAGTTGTAGAGTTCAGGTTCTAAGGCATAGTCAAGCATCGCGTCGTATGAATCTTCATCGGAATTCATAACCATTATCGGGAGCTTTATTCCTTTTTTACGCAAAGCGATTCCCTCATCTGCATAGGCCACACCGAGATAATCAATGTTGTTGAATTGGAGGAAATGAGCAATTTCGTCTCCGCCGCTCCCGTATGAAAATGCTTTAACCATCACCATAATCTTGGTAGATGCGTCCACCAACGACTTAAAATAGTTCAAGTTTTGTTGAAGGGCATTTAAGTCAATTTCAAGAACGGTATTGTGCACTTTTAACTGAAGGAGTCGTTCAATTTTTTCGAACTCAAAGGATCTACCCCCTTTAAGCAAAATAGCTTCGTTCGCGAAATCGGTTGTGTCAATATGGTCTAAGAAGTCTTGGGTAGAAGTGTAAAATGACTGCGATGGCAAATCAAACAGAAACTGGTGTTCAGTTATTCTTGGACCAATGCCTATTAGTTTTGAATACTGGTGTTTCTTTAAAAAGTTGTGGACGTTGGTGTATAAATCTCTGTCTGAAAGGCTAGACTGTTCTACGTCGGAGAGTATTATCGTTTTACTCAGTTGTGAATGACGTTGTGCAGCCCAATCTAAGGCGATTTCAATTGATGTAAGGTCTGAATTGTAAAAGTCTGAGATTAACTGGCAATCCTGAATGCCCGCCTTTTGATTTAAGCGCATCTCTATCGGGTGGAGGTTGGCCAATTCCGATATTACCGTTGATTGATCGGCATCTAAAAACAAGGACAACACCCATGCATGCATCGCATTTTCAAACGAAGCGTCATCTTCAAAAGGGATTGTTGCAACATGTTTTTTATTCCCAATCAATACTTTGACTTTGGTACTATTTTCTAAAGAGATTCGGTCTATAACCTTTACGTTTGATCTTATGGAATCAGACCAGGTAAAAGGCGTGATTTTATTTTCTTCAACAAACCTGTCAATGATGTCCGTAAGTAAATTCTGTTCTCTGCGGTATATCAAAGTTTTGACATTGCGGAATAAGTGTAGTTTTTCGTAAATTTTTTCCGTTTCGTTAACAAAACCGGCCGAGTGTGCATCCCCAATATTGGTAAATATGCCTATCGTTGGGTCTATGATTTCTGCCAGTACCGACATTTCTCCTTTTTGAGATATCCCGGATTCAAATATGCCAAGTTGATTTAGTGGATTCAAGGGGAGGACAGAAAGTGGCACACCTACTTGGCTGTTATAGCTTTTCGGGTTTCTAGAAATGTTGTAGGTTTTGTAAAGCAATTGATAGCACCATTCTTTGACAATGGTTTTTCCGTTCGAACCGGTTATACCGACAATTGGAAAGTCAATTGTATGCCTGTGAAATTTGGCAATTTGTTGAAGCGCTTTGAGTACATGTGGAACGATAATATAGTTCCCAGAATCTGCATACAATCTAGGCTGATTATCTACCAAAAAATTTGAAAACCCAGCTTCAATTAGGGCCTCGATATAGTCATGTCCGTCGTGTTGCTCGCCAGTAATGGCACAAAACAGCGCACCTAGTGGGTTAGACTTCTTTCGACTATCAATGAATATGTCTTCAATGATGACACGCGGGTCGCCTATAACTTTCCCGTTAACAATTTCTGCTATTTTCGCAAGGCTGTATTGCACTAGGCAAAAATAACGAAGCTTGGGAGAGAAACAGCAATACCCGTTAATTGTAAATTCAGGCATATAGGTCAATAATGTTTGACTCAGACCACAACATAAACCGCCCTAAAAAGGACTATAATCAGGCTTGGATAGCAATCCAAAAGTTTTGTGCGTACCAAGAACGTTGTCATAAAGAAGTGCGCTCTAGATTATATGAATATGGTTTAGGAACAGAAGATGTCGAAGAGCTTATCTGTAAGCTTATAGAGGACAACTACATCAACGAGGAGCGTTTTGCTATAGCCTATGCACGAGGCAAGTTTAGGGTTAAAAAATGGGGTCGACTTAAAATTGTTTCCGAACTCAAGTTTCGACAGATCAGTCCGTTTTGTATTAAGAAGGGTTTGAAGGAGATAGATGACCAACTGTATGCAGAAACCTTACGTGATCTTGTTGTGAAAAAGGACCATGAATACAGGTCTACCACCAATCGATTTGCACGAAACAAGAAGATTGCGAATTATTGCTTTAACAAAGGGTACGAGTCGGAGCTAATCTGGCAAGAAATACAGAATCTAGGGAAATAAAAAAAGGGCTCAAGGCCCTTTCTCTATAAAATTTTTGGTATATAATCTAACGCTTATGGCGTGTTGTGTATTTACGTTTAGTCAGTTTTTGCGTAAAGAATACAGAAACCTGAATAGCACTATTATTTGCTGAATAACCAGCTCTTTTGTCAAAGTTCGAGAAGCCCATTAAGTAACGTGCATCTAAACCAAGTCTTTTCATATCGTCCTCATCCATTTTGAAAGACATACCTAGTCCAGCCATAATGCCAAAATCGATAGCATTGTAATCTGTTGATGGGATGTCAGCATTAACAGCAGGAGTCACTTCAGTTGGAGTGGTTGTCTTTGTCCCTTGAGTTGCAGATAAAGCGTATCCAAAAAATCCACCACCATATAAATGAAACGAGGCTGATGATTTTTTCACTCTATAAGGAACGAGGTTGTCAGGCATGATTGGTTTTTCAAAGTTGATGTATACCGGAACCTGAACATACATGGAGTTCGTTGTTGTTTCCGTAGTTACGTCATTGACAATTAGCTTTTGCTTGTTACCCATTGTAGATACGGTCGCATCCATCTGAACAGACAACTTTTTCATAAACTGATATTTAGAAGTCAAACCACCGTGGAAACCCATTATTGAGATGTTGTCTACTCCAGATGTGTTATGTGACATGTTTGACATGTTTAATCCAGCTCTAGGCCCAAGATAAAACTGAGCAGAAGCAGTGCCAATGCTAAGCGCTATAACACTTACCAAAGCGATTATTTTATTCATTTTGTTCATAATTTTTGAGATAGTTCGAACTGTTGCAAATATATACTAACAAACGTATCGAACGAAAATTTGGTATGAATTAACATGTAATTGGTCAATGATTTGGTTTAACTAAGCAACCAGTGGGTTAATTTTGTCATCTTAAGAAGGTCATTCACAGTTCAACTAATGAAATTAAGAGCAGAAAACTTAGTCAAGCAGTATAAACGGAGAAAGGTGGTTAATCAAGTTAGTCTCGAAGTTAACCAAGGTGAAATTGTCGGATTGCTTGGGCCAAACGGTGCTGGTAAAACAACCACGTTTTATATGGTTGTTGGGCTTATCAAGGCTGATGAAGGCAAGGTGTTTTTAGACAATCAAGAAATTACCAACCAGGCCATGTATCAACGTGCACGAAAAGGCGTTGGTTATTTGCCTCAAGAAGCTTCTGTTTTTAGAAATCTTACAGTAGAGGATAATATCAAAGCCGTGCTGGAGTTAACGACAATGTCAAAACAGGAACAAGTAGAACAACTGGAATCTTTAATCAATGAATTTAGCTTGAACAAGGTTCGGAAGAATATGGGAAATGTGCTGTCTGGTGGAGAACGTCGTAGAACGGAAATTGCTAGAGCCTTAGCCGTAAGCCCTAATTTTATTTTGTTGGATGAGCCTTTTGCAGGCGTTGATCCAATTGCTGTAGAAGACATACAAGAGATTATCAGAAAATTGACAAAAAAGAACATTGGGGTTTTGATTACCGACCATAATGTACATGAGACGTTAAATATTACGGATCGGGCTTATTTGCTTTTTGAAGGTGAAATATTGATGGCTGGAACTGCACAAGAACTGGCTGACGACGAAAGGGTACGGTCCGTATACCTGGGTAAAAACTTCGAACTTAGATGATACGTAAAACGATATTTACTTTATGTCTCCTAATTATTGGAGGTAGTTTTATTTCTGTCGGGAAAAGCAAGAATAATGGGTTTTACGGCTACAAAGGTGCGGGCAAAATCATTTCGAAGTTGCAACGCACAATCCTTGAAGAGGACGCAGATTTTATTTATGGGTTTCAATCTTATAACCAAAATCAAATAACCGGGTCAGCCTGTTTTTATAACCAACCAAGCAATACACTGCACTATGTATTGACGAATGAAAACGGACACACACTTCATTTTCTTATACCTATTTTAAACCTAGATCACGTAAATAGTGTCGCAGACCAGGATGCAGATAAATCGTTTATAGAGTTGGTATATTCTGATCAGCTGGGCATGAAGGTTAAAGAGCATAATGCTAAGAGTAGGATAATTTTTAGCTTACAATTTACTTCATTTCAACTGCCAGTGGGTAAGTCAATAGATCCTAACGATTTGTTAAAGCTATTCAATTCCCTCATTAAGAAAGCCAATAAATATCAAGGCGGCTAATGGTCAGATTCGGCGTCATATTGACCGTTGTACTGCTCACATCGTGTGGAACTAAGATAGATATTCCCGTTACAACTGAAGGCGCTAAACTGGATATTTCAGGTCAAAAAGTAGCCTTAATGTGGTTAGCACCTGATTGCCCTTTGTGTCAATTATACAGCACTAGTTTCTGTGAACTTGCTGCTTCTTCAACAAAGGATATATCCTTTTATGGCGTTCTTCCTGGCAATCATTATGGTGAAGAGGAGATACGTCATTTTAAAGATTCTTTTGCTTTTAACTTAGATATTATTGCAGACAAAGATTACGGGCTGTCTAAAAAGCTTTCCGCGACAATAACACCCGAATTTTTTCTATTGGATTCTGGTTATCAAGTGCTTTATTCTGGGAAATTTGACGATTGGGCAACAGACCTAAGTCAAAAGAAATTGAAGCCCTCTGCACATTATTTTAAGGACGCGATCCAGGCGTTTTCCAATGGTACTAAGATTGAAATCGACCATGTCGACCCAGTTGGGTGCACAATTGAATATGATTAAGTCTTATCCAGTGTAATTTTTAAGTTTGTACCATGGCGAACAAAGTCAGCAAAAAAAAACTTCTTGTCTTAATCATCTTATCGTTTGGCTTAACGATGTTGGTGTATAACCCGATAAAGAAAGCTTTAGTAGCACCCAAGAAGTCAAAAACAACCGCAGTGCCAACTCAGGTATTTTACGCGAATCACATCGCTACAATTTTGAATGATCACTGCATCACCTGTCATAGGTCAAATGGGAGCGCTCCATTTACATTAGACGCATACAACAAAGTATTTCGAAAAAAGACCACCATGAGAAAGGTGATTGAAAAAGGAATAATGCCGCCGTGGCCAGCCGACCCGACTTACAGTCACTTTATTGGTGAAAATATTCTTACAGACGTTGAAAAGAAAACGATTTACCGGTGGATTGAACAAGGAGCCCGCTTTGGTGATAGTTCAAAACTACCTGAGGTGCCCAATTATAGCGCGGTATCAAATTTGGGTACACCTGATGTAACAGTATCAATGGATTCCATCTTGGTTCCAGGGAACAACTTGGATAAGTTTTTTGTGGTTAAATCCCCATTCGAAATACCTCAAGATACATTTATACGCGCAATTGAGTTTGTTCCAGGACCAAATCAAATGGTACATCATTTAAATGCAGACTTGATTTTATTTGACGACAATAAAAAGGCAAATGTTTTTGACGGCATTCGTGTGGTTGATG
>Ga0209630_10005470_pt1 | contig 10742 bp, 4 predicted proteins | sample COG_01_FD_184745 | JGI IMG/M metagenome (GOLD analysis project Ga0209630, IMG submission 184745) | Pelagic Microbial community sample from North Sea - COGITO 998_met_01 (SPAdes) (version 2) | ecosystem: Environmental > Aquatic > Marine > Neritic zone/Coastal water | place: Helgoland, sampling... | reverse complement strand
GGCATTTTCTAGAAAATGCCTTACGAAATAATTTTTCTACAGTTTTAAGTTCAATTCCTTCATAAATGTTATGTTCTAAATCACGTCCTTCTTTATCAACACGTTTCAATTCAGGATCTATACAAAAACGAACAATGGCTTTCTCCTTCATTGTAGATGTAATAAAATTATCTGCTCGTGATTTCAAGCAAGGATCTGCTCTCAAATCCTCGCAAATACCAAACACAACATCCCAATTAATACTTTCCTTAAGAAATTTACCAACTTCCTCAAGAGTTGGTTGATCAGTTTTTGTGCTCATTTGTTTTTTATCAGAATAAAGAAGAGATTCAAGAATAGTCATAATTCAACGACGGATAACAGAGATGGCAGGTTGACCCTGCTTGAATACGGTGTCTACGACTGCCTGAACGGACTTAGCAGTGCTGATACCCACTTTATCATAGACTGGAACACAGACCAGTCCAAAGGTCTTCTGAGACCCTCCTAGACGGATCACACGACCGATAGACTGAGAGATGCCGATATAGTCCATGTTTCTCATGAACAACACCGCCTCAAGTCCACTGACGTTGATACCTTCAGACAAAATAGAGTGATGAAGAACAACAAACTTTTTGTTAGGATCTTTACCCCATGCATTCAGAGTATCAAAGAATACCTCACGATTGACTTTCTGACCATCAATGATTGCACCAGTCTTGGATGTAATATACAGACAGGAATAACCACGTTTTGCTAGTTCATTACGGAAATCAGATTGACTCAGAAGTTTGATAATCTGTTTGGTAGAACGTGCGGCAATCAGAATCTTATCCAGTGAGTTCTCATCAATTGTCTCAATCAGATTCTGACAATCACGGTCGGCAATCATTTGCTTGTCCTGAACCATATCCAGTTGCTTTACAACAACCTTAGGTGGCAGAATGTATCCTTGCTCTACTAATGTAGGAGCAGGAATGTTACAGATGACTTTACCGTAGACCTCATAATCATTCATCCCTGGCTTGTAAATAGAGAGAGAATGCTTAGGAGTAGCAGTGAAGAAGTAACACCGATCAGCATCAGCAGAAAAGTGCTCCGTAGCAGGGAAAAAGTTACGTTGGACTGAGTTATGCGCTTCATCAAAGTAAATCGTGTTGACTTCGATATCTGCTTCTACAAGACGATGTAGAGAGTGATATGTGGTAAAGATTACTACATTCTCACCAGCAGTTCTAGCAGTATTTACAAAAAGATTGATCTTTTCTGCTTTTGTTGTGGAGAAGTGTGAAGTCTCACCACTATGAACATGCATCACATGTGTGTGAGTTGTATCAATTACCTCAAGAAACTCACTACAAAGTTGCTCTGCAAGCAGAATACGTGGTGCTACAACAACAATAGTAGAACCATTATCGATATACTTTTGATTCTCAACAACATCGTATATCATACACAAAGTCTTACCACCACCCGTAGGGATGATCAGCTGACCTTTGTCATATGCCAGCATCTCATTCAGTGCCTTGCGTTGATGGGGTCTGAGAGTGATGGTCAAAGGTGTCCCTCGATTACCTTCTTATTATAGCAGAGAACCGTCCCCAGTGCGACCTGGTAGACGGTTCTTAAAGTGTCTTATAGCTTCCTCTTCAACCCTAACAAAGGTAGTCTACATGGTTTTTAGAGTCTTGTCAACTACTTGTTATAGTTTCCCATGAAGTTCCATTATAGAATTGTAATTTATTAAGACTTGTGTTATAAATGACTCCACCCTCTTCTACACCAGAAGTGGTCATTGTGGTTCTTTCAGTTGTTGTCATCTTTGGAGGAACAAAAGCACTAAAACCAGTATGGTTATTAGAAAGTGTTGCAATACCACAGAATGTGGTAGTTCCTATACCAACTTCAAGTCTTGTATTTGTACTATTAAATACAAGAGCACCACCAAGAACACCATCAGGAGTTGCTTCTATTGACTGTTGATGTCCAAGATTATTTGTTAAATTTGGAAGATTTCTTATTATATCAAGTTCAGATTCAGTAACTACTGGTGGCAAGAAGTAACTATTTACTGCTGTTGAAGCATAACCAACATCAAGAACACATCTTGGGAAGAAAGTATTAATTCCAAGAACTGATGCAGCTGCTATATTATCACCAGCAGTATCAAATATAACTCCACCATTAGTTGATCCAAATCCTACTGTAGCAATTCCTATAGACGGGACAAATCTAATAATTCCATCATTGACAAATGTTACATTTCCATTTGAATGAACTTGAAATTTTCCATACTGAAACTCGGGGGCATTAAATTCATTACCAGGAGTAAAGGTGTTTTCACCTCTAGGATCAAATCTATAATTATTGGTTCCGATAGCAACGTTATCTAATAACGAATTGCTTCCTTGTAATATTTTATCTCCCTTGATTGTAATTTTATTACTAGATGTATATTGATTTGCTGTTGTTCCAATTCCGATAAAATTACCATTATTAATGAATGTTGCGTCAGTTGTAGCGGCAATATCTGCGATATCTCCATCACTTTTGAATATTTCAAAATTATTAAGAGATGAATCAGAAGCAACTGATGTAGAAAATCCAAATACAAAATTTGAATCGAAAACATTTACAGTTCCTGATGAGAATTCTGATGTATTGCCAGCACCAACATAAAAGTTACTTGCGATGACAGTTGCACCAGCACCAATCTCTAAAAGACCAGTCGTTGTAACGAGTCCTAAACTAACACCCAATCCATTTGGAAGTGAAACATTGTTCGAAACAGTTAAATTATTTGTCGTAATAATACCAGCTGTTATACCAGTTGCGACTATACTACCTACTGTTATTGAATTTGCAGTAGATACTATAACATCTGCATTTAATACGATAGAACTATTTCCATTCGAAATAGTCATATCAGTATCACTAGGTCCTACTACTGATTCAGAAAGTATAGTACTGTTTAAAACATTTAAATTATCTACTGTTATTGAACTTCCAGAAGATACTGTAAGATCTGCATTTATTCTTACATTATCTGTTCCAATTGCAACAGTGTTGCCACCGCCAGTTGTAGTTCCAATTCCTATCACTGCTGCTGGAATTGCTGATGATATAATAGATCCACCAATTGCAATAGAATTAAAAGTACTCACTCCAGTATTAATATCAATATTAAAAGCTGGATTTGCCGGGAAATTGCCATTGGCATCAGGAACAGTGACCTGATTTCCTTCACCTGCACGAATTGTAATATAATCACTCGTACTTAAAATTCCCGTAATCTTAGCATCACCATTTACATCTAAATTGTATCCAGTATCTGGTAATGCTTTATTAATGGCAACTCTACCGTCATAATATGCATTAAGGACAGTAATATTGTTGTGGGATACTTTAAATCCACCGGTTGTTCCGGCACCTGTTCCTTCATGTAAAAGTACAGATACATCACCAGTATCATAATTAGAAATTTCTACTCCACCGGTCGAAGAAGTATATTTAATTACAGCACTACTATTTCCGGCACCAACAGAGGCACCAACACTTATAGATGCACTATCATTACCAGTAACATCAACTGTAGTATTTGTGGTCGTATCAACTCTTATGCTATCAAAAGTTCCGATACCAACATCCATTCTGGTAATAGTTCCATCGATGATGGTCGCATCGGTAATATGACCAGAAGATGATGTTAAAATACCAGAAAATGTATTTGCTGTAATGATACCACTAGTATTAGCATTAAAACTTGATGAAAGAGTAGATGCTAAAGAAACATTTCCTGTTCCATCAAAAGATATTGCACTTGCTTCCAAATCTCCTGCAATGGAGAAGTTTCTTGCATTTTCGAGTTGTGTTGCAGTTGACGCAACACCAGTTAGATCTCCTGTAATATTGCCAGTTACATTACCTATAATATTACCAGTTACATCTCCGGTCAATTCACCAACAAAACTCGTAGCAGTAATAACTCCACTGGCACGAATATTACCAGAAGTCATTCCAATACCGGTGCTAGATGCAGGATCAAATCCTACTTGAAGACTATATACTGGATTTGTAGTTCCGATACCAACTTGTCTGAAAGTATGTAATCCAACACCTTGTGCCACCCATCCCGTTGTTGAGATGGCATATATATTTGTGAGACCACTAGCATCTCCAATAAATTTGGATGCATTAATAAAACCAGTTCCTGAATCAATACTGACATTTGATCCAACGTTTACGGAGTTGTAAAAACTAGCAGTGTTTGCAACACCTAATGTATCTGTTGTAGTAAATCCACTAATTTTTGCGTTTCCGACAGCATCTATAACCTCAGTTGGAATTGAAGTTCCAATTCCAACCAGTCCATTTGCATTTACAATAAAATTATCATTATCAACCTGAACACCATTCCTAAAATTAAATGACTTTCTATAATTTGCCATTATTATAATCTTTAGAGTTATTTATCGGATAATTTTTGCTCAAGTGTTTCTACCTTATCAGAGAGCTCCTTAATTGCCTCTACAAGCAATGGTATTACTTTATGATAATCCACTGCAAGATAACCATTATCTCTTGTTACAACTGCTTCTGGAAGCACTTTTTCAATCTCTTGTGCGATCAGACCAACATCATGTCCAGACTTATTGGATTTTTCATTCCACTCAAATGTATTACCACTGATAGAAATTACTTTTTCAAGAGGATTATCAATGAGATTGACATTATCTTTCAATCTTGAGTCAGATGTCCAGAATGCAGTAATATCGTCAGTAACACTTAATATTCCGGTAATTGTTGTATTAGTCTGAATGGCAACATATGATCCTGTAAAAGCACCTAATTTAAGATTGCCACTCTTGCTATCGATTGTATTGTCATCTGTAACTGCTATTTGTAGATTACCAGCTGATAAATCTGTAGTGGTAGTAGCACCACCAACAAAAAGATCTCCACCAGTAGTAGTAATACCACCATTTTTTGCTAGTGTAGCAATACCAGCACAACTAAACGTTCCTGTCAGATCAAGGCTATTAAAATTAGCAACTCCACCAACATATAAGTCTTTATCAATACCAACACCACCATCAACAATAATTGCACCAGAATTACTATTGGTTGATTGTGTTGTATTTAATACTCTAAATCTTCCGGATAAAGAAAGAGTATCCTTAATTCTAACGCCATTATTAAATGTTACTGGACCATCAAACTGAGAAAGAATTTCTCCCGAATCACCACCCTCAACAATAATTCTTTCTTTAACAGTCACTTCATCAAAGATAACACTCAGTCTTGCTGGATCTTCACCTGTAACTGTGGGAATTGGAGTATCGAATGATGTTTCTTCGCCAGTTGCAGATGACTTCTTAGTATTACCAATATAAAAGTCACCTCTGTTGTTCATACCAGTGTAAACAACAATACCAGCAGATCTTTCCTGTGCCTGAGATAAGAATTCTTCCTTCTCTGTCAGTGATTTTGTTTGAACCTGAGGAAGACCTGTAGAATAGTTACCTGGACCATAACCAAGATATTCAAATGTGTGTCCAGATGCACGAACTGTAGATGGTCTTCTAAATTCTACTGGTAAAACATTAATCTTACGAATTAGTGATCCATCGGCATGTGAAGAAGAATTGGTAGAGAAAATACCACGAATAACAGAAAGTTTATTTGTTCCAGTTAGAGAGGAAGATGAAATTCTCATAATCTCGTCCTCAATTTGAACATATGTTCCAATTGGAAATCTTTCAGTTGTTCCGATACCTGAAGATGGATGAGAAATTGGAATTAGTGTTGTATTTACTCCAATTGAACTTCCACTATTACTAATTACAAGCGAATCATTTCCATAAAGAGTTTTTGATCTAGATGCGAGATTTTCATTACTTCTATCGGAAACACCCGAGTTAGAAGAGAAATAATGTTGAAGAATAAACGCAGGATTTGTTAATTCTACTGTAGTTTCTGCAGTGAAAGTTGTAACTCCAACTTTAGACTTGACAATAAAATCTCCCAAGTTATTGTTGGATGTATCAATAACTCTAAATTTGTTTCCAGAAACTAATCCATGAGCATTATTACAATTAAATGTCGTTATCTTTGTTGTAGCATTAAATGATGTCGATCCGATAGCAATAGATTGACCTACAGGTATTACAATGTGATCGGCAAAGATAGATGGATCTCCAGTGGTTCTGGATATTCCAATTTGATTCTTACTAGGAATGTTGGCAATACGATAATATCCATCAGATACTGTTCCAATACCAGTGACCTGAACTACATCACCAGTAGCTGTTGCAATTCCTGCCGTATCTAAAGTAATTGTTCCATCCTGATTTCCATCAATAGCATCGTTATCAAAATACAATACATCACCATCAGAATATCCAGAACCCTGAGATTGAATTTGGAATGAAGTGATTGCATTACCAGCAACTATAACTTTTGCTGTTGCTCCACTCCAAGTGCTATATGAAGCATCATTATAAAGTTTTACATTATAATATGTTCCATCAGTTCTGATTCCAGTTCCTGCAGAAAGAGTTCCTGTTATTGCACGATTAAATTCATGATTTCTAGTAAATGTAACTGTGGAGACACCTGCAGACTGTGGTGTAACTGCACTAACTGTTAGATTTTTATTGAGTTTTGTAATTACTTTATCAGATGTTTCTCTCGTAATACTTCCTTTTAAATCACTAGTAACAACTTGACCTAATGGAGAAGATGCCGCATAAGTTTTTGTTGATAGTGGAGAGTCATTTACATTGTCTCTATCTAATTGTGGATAGAAATCAGTTACGTTTTGGCTAAATTGTAAGTCTGTAAATTCATTGGGGATCGATGCATCAGCTTTGAGTGCATATAAGTGATATACACCATTTTGAACTCCTTCAATATATTCATCAATAATTTCTGTTCTGTAAATATAAAAGTTAGACTTTACATCATTCCTCTCAAATCTTGGAAGATTTTGATTTCTTACACTCGTATCATTAGTCGATGATGCACCAGGACTTTGGGAGTTTGTATAAGTAAACTCCATATTATTTGGAATACTTGCAACAATAAATGTTCCATTGTATCCTTCATTAATTGCCCCATCACTATTGGTGCTATCGGTTGCATTTTTAATAATGACTTGATCACCAACTTCTAGGTTATGTGGAAGTTCAGTTGTAAGAGTTGAGGTGGTTGATGAATGAGTACATTTTGCAATAAATCTATTATTTTTCTTGAAATTGAAATCACTAATTGTAATATCAGATAAAGTAAAATCATTCGCATCACGGGCTTCCGTAGTGCTTGATTCTTGAATAACAAATCCAGATTCGGGATTTTTACCATTAACTAATTCTTTAGGAATTACTGCTCTAAACTTATATACTTTTTCATCTAAACTTCTATTATCAGGTGTTCTTTTGATAAATGTTGGATCAGTTTCTGCTCCAATTCCAGCAACACCAGAACTTGCTAATTTGGTATAAATTGTATTTGAATTATTTACATGGATGAACCAACGATTCTGAGCACTATCAAATTGTACTGGATGTCCTGCTTCACCAGAAATTTTGTCTGTTACTCTTGATTGAATTCTTAACTTAGTTCCACCATAAACAGTAATATTATTTCCATTTTCTGCATCAACTTTTGTAGGTGCTAATTGAATTTTATCTAAATTAGGAGCAGTATCAAAAGCAACAACATAATATGGTATGTGTGGAGTAATATTTTCAGGATAATCTCCATCATCACTTAATAAAATAACCTTTTCGCCAGTTTTAAGTCCATGATTAATACCAATAGTAAATTTACTACTCACTACAGATGATACATCAAATTCTCTAAAGGAGTTATCAACTCCGTTTTCCATTAAAATATTTGCTTCATATCGAGATCCATCAATATTTACAAATAATTTATCATTTACTTTTGCACCAACCCTATAACCCTGAGTTAGTGTTGGTGGAACATCATCTTCAGAAGTGAACTCTCTTAAGTATAAGTTAGTGGAAATACCAACTGACGTAGTAATACCAACATCAATCGTCAACCAGTCAATATCTTCTTCTGCAACTACGTTTGACCTTGGCAGTATAATATTTGTAATAAATGCCTTGTTATCTTTTTCAAATGCTTCTTTTTTAAATCCTTCGGATACTAGCGATAATTGACCAAAGTTGGAATTTGAGTTTGTGATTGATGCGTCACCACCACTAGAAATTTCAAAGTGTTTGTTAAATCCAATCGCAAAGACCGAAACAATTTGTAGAATTGCATCATTCGAAACTTTAATATGAGAGTGTTCCCAAGTGTTTCTATAAATGGCATCAGTATCAAGGTGATATACGGTCTCATTATTAGTTGATGATGATCCATTTGAAAGTTCTGATCCGGCCACTCTTGAAAGAGAAATACCATTATAAGAACGAGAAGATTGATTATACTTTACAAATGCTCTATCGTCTTTTTGAAGTGAAACACCAGTAAACTGTGCCACAACCATCGAACGGAAACCAGATGCCTTAGCACCATCAGCGTGCATTCCATTCATACCAAAAACGGAACGCATTGAAATATTAAAGATGTAAGGAGAAGCACCAGTAACGGTATCAGTTTCAATGGTTACTTCTGCACCAGATGCATTTCCTGGAGTAGGAAGGTTCTTTCTAAATGTTGGTAATAGATATGTAAATACTCTTGGATTATCTGCATCAACAAGTTGTACTTTTGTTGAAATATTATAATCCTCAGGATCTACTCCACTAATTTTAATCGGAGTTCCTGCCGATAAATTATGATCAGTGACAGTTGTTACCGTAACTTGGTTAGTTGGAGTTCCTCCAGATCCAGCTTCAATTGAACTGATAGAAATTGGATCAGAAGCAAATGCACCAACAATTTCCCACTCTGGTCTCTGTTTTGCAAATCCCTCAGTGTCGGAAGGAAACTTAGCATCAATATTTCTACTTGGTGATCCTGATCCTGTATTATATGCATTAGAAAGTTTTGCATAATACATATCAAGATCTGTCAAAGTTCCATATAAGGATCTATTGACAATATTCACACCGTCAGCATACTCAAAGCAAGTAAGTTTATGGTGCGAGAAGATAGGTTTGGATTTATTATTGTTACTAAAATCAGTAGGGTCAGTGTAGACTAATCCGTTTTCATTCCCATCAAAAAATGAAAACTGCCAGAAGTAACAAGTACCAGTAATTCTAAAAATAGCACTATTATCTACATCAACATCAGTAGGATTTGGTACATAAAGAGGTCTAATTTTAGTTTTTCTTAAGTCAAGACCAACAATAGATGTACCTCTGGGTACAATAGTTCCACCATTAACACTATTAAATTTATATAAAACGTTGTCTTCTTGAGTTAAATCAAAGTTTGAATTTAAATCTAAATTTAAAGTGACTGCCGCATCAGATTCTGCATCTGATGGAGATACTACCTTTGCTACTCCACTTGAATTTTTTATTTTAAATCCAGGTCTATTGTCAATAGTATGTTCACCTGGCATCAAAAGAATTGTGGTCTTCTCAATTAAATCGTTAGATGCCCCTCTTAAGTAAGAAAAACGAGCAGATTCTAAAATAGCTCTCTGAATTGTCTTAAATGGACGAGCAAGTGAATTACCTTGATTATCAATACTATCTGTAGCATCTAAATCTGATGGACTTACATATAGTATACGACCTTCGGTATTCTTAATGAAATTGTCAAGCTTATTGAGTGGCATCTTATTACGATTTCTAGGACATTTCTATATTTTATTTATCTCAGTAAATCCTCTTCTCCATTATAAAAATTTTGTATCTCTTCTGGTAAGTTTTCGGGGTTTAATATCTCAATATCATCAAAGCAAGGATGACAATTTTCTAATATCAAATAATTAGAACCTTTGTAGATATCTTCCACCGAATAATCTTTGTTACTATATGCCTCTCTTAATATTTCCCGATCATAAAGATATCCCACAGGTAAATCATCAAATGTAAATGGAACATCATTTAAGAAAAACATTTTGACTATCATCCTATAGTCATTATACCAACACTTTTTAGTGGTTACTGTATAAGACATAATAATATTATTCTTTCTTTTATTTATTTTCATAAAAAAGAGGTTCCCGCACCACCAGGAACCTCATGTTATTCACTCACCAAAGAAAAACCCTATCATATAATCTTCATTTCTCGCAGAGTGACTTTACATATAGTGGGGCTAACTCCTTCCCCTTTTAATACCCGTGATCGGACTCGAACCGATACTGTATCGATTTTAAGTCGATTATCTCTGCCTTTGGATTACACGGGCATAACATTACACTTATCCGTATGCTATGTGGGCATCACACCCAGTATACTGACAGTTTGTAATGGAGCAAAAAGAAAGTAACCAACTCTCTAGATCACAGTGTGGTTAGCACCGTCGCGGGCGAGCTCATTCCCCGTCTCATGCAGGTTGTGGGAATTGAACCCACCTTCGCCGTTTTATGAGAACGGTCCATTCACCAGATTGGTAAACCTGCAAATACTCGTGGATGGATTTGAACCATCTCAAAGGCACTAATCGGGTGCAAAGAGTTTATAAAACTCCCCTGACTACCAAGTCTCACGAGCAGATGATGAACTACTGAGCTTCGTTATTGTTCTCAGTGTGTATTCGTATCAGTTCATCATCGGCAGGCATCATTACTGCTGCTTTACCATCTTCTCTTACAATACCTATGG
>Ga0209630_10005468_pt1 | contig 10743 bp, 4 predicted proteins | sample COG_01_FD_184745 | JGI IMG/M metagenome (GOLD analysis project Ga0209630, IMG submission 184745) | Pelagic Microbial community sample from North Sea - COGITO 998_met_01 (SPAdes) (version 2) | ecosystem: Environmental > Aquatic > Marine > Neritic zone/Coastal water | place: Helgoland, sampling... | reverse complement strand
AAGTTCTACACCTGCGGCTGGAGCAGTATCTATACCTACTTGTCCTCCAAATATATGAGTATCTCCACTTGCACTTATATTACCTGAGGCTGTTATATGGGTTGTTGAAACAATATTTTTTCCATAGATATTGGAACTAGCACTAATTTCACCTACTACCTCTAATTCTACCTTAGGATCAGTAGTTTCAATACCTAATCTTGCTCCAGTTGTATGAGTTCCATCATTGGCAGCTGTTATGTAAGATTTTCCTTTTGCTGATATTTGAACTTTTGGAGTGCCATCGTCATAAAGAACAGTTCTACCTATTTTTTTATCTGCAGTACTTGCACCATATCTTCCTATAAATCCTAAGGTGTTTCCAGAAGTACCATGAAGAAATACAGCTCCTGAACCTTGATTAGGTCCACCAATAACAAAAGATCCTGTTAGTTGGTGTACGTCGCCTGAATCTAGTACCATTCTTTGAACAGCAGCTCCTGTTTGGTCTGCAACTTTAAATACTAGGTCACCTCTTACACCTGTATCATCTACACTATGAACTACAGAAGTAATAGATGCAGCTTCTCCTGTTTCTCTATCATCAAAACCACTACCTGCACCGGTAGATCCTGATTCTGCAATAAACCTAATAGAACCTATAACATCTCCAACAGAAGGTAATGCATTAAAACCAAGAGCCTCTGCTTTTTCTAATATAGAATTTTGTTCTTCCGGTTTTAATGTATTGAAAAAATCTACTGCTGCTGAGTCATTTGCAAAGTTTTGTCCGGTCACAGCTTCTAACATTGCTTCGTTAACTGTGGTTCCTCTTGAATATCTTAAAACAAACTCACTACCTGTTGTAGCAGTATTAGCATCTCTGTTAAAGCTTTCAATGTTACCTTCGTCATTAATTCTTAAACCTTTTCTTTCTCCTGGTTTTTGAAATTGTGCACCAGCAACAACTGCATCGAATTGTGATTGTGGGTCATCAGTGTTAAATCCAATCTTTCCACTTTGTGAAATATAAACAGAGCTTGTATATCCTCTACTACCAGATATTTCAAGTGCTATGTTAAATGAGCCGGGTACTGCTCTTAGTCTTGCCTTTTCTTTATCTCCGCGATAATCTGCATGTTCAAAATCATCTTGGCTGGAGTCAAAGAATTTAATTTTACCGCCATCAATATGTATAGAGTGATTAATGGATCCAGAAGGTTTAGTAAGTATTACTTCTCCTCTAACCTTACCAGTTCCTCTAATATTGCCAGATGCCGTTATGTCTTTTATTATTAAATCACCACTTGCACTAAGGTTTCCTGATGATGTGATATGTGATAGGTTAGCCCTCGATCCACTGACGACTACCTTTTTCCAATTCGGCATTATATATCTCCAATTACGGTTGGTTACAGAAAGGCTCTGCCCACTTCCCTCTTAAGGGCCAATAATCATTTAATATAAATATATATTAAGCTGACTTTGAAGCTAGTTTCTTTTGTTCTTTTTCCGCAGCCTTTTCTAATTTACCTAAGAGTATTGCTATATATGTAGCATCTGAACCCTTAATTGTCATTGTTTGAATGGCTTTGGTTAAAACCTGATAGTCTTGTAAACTAAACATAACTTATTCTCCTTTATATTGAGATTGTAATTTGGTTGTGAGGTGATAAAGTGAATCTATCATATCACCATTAAAATTTGAATTTTTAATTAACTGTAATAGAATGTTAATTTCTTCTTGTGTTAAATGTAATACGGCGATAGAAGGTTTTTCTTCTTTAGCTCCGCCTAATGCCTTATTTAATAGTCCCATAATAACCCTTATTTATTTTATAATTAACTAAATATGTAAATATCTTCTGTGCTGGTATCAACAAACATTAAACCTCTTCTTGATGCAGCGTCTCCACCTAGGTCAGATGGATTTCCTGTTGGAGCTCCGGCTGACTGTGAAACTGCAACAATCATTTGTGCTCTATCTGCTGTTGCAAATGCGGTATCATTATAGTTTAACAAGTCTGGTCCTGTTAGTACCCATCTACTTAGTGTATCATCATATCCTAATCCTGCACCTGAAGGTGTAGCACCATCACCTGCTGTTTGAACAATAATACCACCATCACCACTATCAGATCCTGACTTTAATAGAATAAATGCATCATCTACAGCAAGGTTTGTAACATTTACCTGTGTTACATCTCCACTAACTACTAAATTCCTAGTAACTGTTAAGTCTCTTGCAATAACAATATCATCTGCTAATTTGTCTCCATTAATGGCATTATTGTTAATAACCAAACTACCATCAGCTGAAAGTGCAGCATCACCACCAACTGCAACAGAGACAATATCTGTTCCATCACCAACAAGTATTTGGCCACTTGTTTTTGCATTTAGATCTGTTGGAGCATTTGAAGTACCACCGACCTTAACAGTACCTCTTGTCATATTGGCTAATTTAGCATTACTTACCTTGTCATTTCCGATTGTAACTTGACCATCTCTTGCAAGGGTAACATCACCACTCATGGCAACTGATGCACCTTTATTAGCACCATCACCTACAATAAATTGTGAATCAGTGACTGTTACTGCGGTTGCTGCAATGGTTCCAGCTGTAATATTTGCTCCTGACCCTGTATATCCACCATTAAGTTGTCCAGTAATAGTTTTTCCAGGAAGTAAATCAATACTTTCAGAAACTCTAATTAAAGTTGTATTAAGGTTTATAATCTCAGAACCATTACCTTGAATTCCTACGGCGTCACTACTAAAAAATATACCAGTATTTGGATCGTCAGCATGTGCTATAGAATTACCATGATAACCACTAGCGCTAATAAAACCTGAAGTCGATATGTGGGAACTCATGTTAAGAGAACCTGTTATCTCTAGTCCACTTCCATTTATTTGTACAATTTGAGTATTATCTATATCAAATATTATCTCATCATCAGTACCAAAGTCTATTGTATTGTTTTGTGAATTACCACCAATAATTAAGGAATTATTTTTAATAGAAGTAATACCTGTTTGTGCAGCACTTACATCTAATTCTTCAGTTGTATTATCAGCAGTTAAACCTACACCGGCAATTACATCAACATCGATATCAAAAGTGATTTCACTATCTGAACTTTGGTTAGTAGTAAATGTACCACCAGTTTTTAAACCATCTCCAGCTGTAAGTGTTATTGTTGCGTTATTTGCTGCAGCGGGGATTGTCGGTAAACTTCTCTTCTTTAAATCACCATCACTGTTAATAGTTACATATGTAGTATCAGAACCAGCTGGTAATTCAGCTTGGATTCCAAGTGAGGCCGTTAAGTGTGCAAGTTCTGCACTTGACCCTGATACTATTACCTTTTTCCAATTTGCCATTTGTATTCCTCTTATTCCTTAAAATTGACTATAATATTAGTCATATATAAATATACGTTAAAATTCCTTTTATGAATTATCTCCTACATAGAATACACCATCCTTATAGTATATTCCTCCTTCTACGGCAGTAGGAGCGCTATCTGGAGCTCCAAAAACAGTTACTCCTTGTGTGTTTACCTTTAGTTTTTCTGAATTACTTCCAACTGTTGGCATGCTAACAACAAATGGGTCTACAGAATCTGAACCAGTTAGAGTGAAGCTTGCAGAAACAGACAGTCCAACGTCAGACTGTATTGTTATATTTGTTGATGAAGATAGTATGAAATTTTCTGCAGATCCTGTTATAAATGCTGTCATTGCCGATGAGGCTGAAAACTGCATTACTCCTTGACCTGGTACTATTCTAATATCTGCCATACTAAACTATCGTCTCTAATGGATCTACATCCTTTCTAGTTCCATGCACTAAATAATATGCATTTATCTTGCTAGAAAAAGTATTTCCGTTTTTAATAAATATCGAATTGTCTTTTATTTCACTTACATATAGGTTTTGATGAGAGCCAATAGAAGTTAATTGAACTGTGATTGTTTCTTCGTCTACTAATCCTGTCCACTCTTCTGGTAGTTCAATAATACTACCAGTTGTTTTTCCTCTATAATATACAGCATGTTCGGGTCCCTCTAATACACCATATTTTAACTTATTACCTGGTTTAGTTGGGTGAGGAATAACGAACGACTTAACAGCTGCTTCAAGAGCTCCATCAATACTAATATTTGTTGGATTTGCACCTCCACTACCAGTTATATTTCCATGTATCTCAATACTACCAGATCTTGCAACAAGTAGATCTCTACGCTTACTTTCTCCATCACCATCACCAATAGTAAATATTGCGTCTGTGACTCCATGTTTATTATATCTTCCTAATACTATTGAACCTGCAACATTTGAAGAACCTGAACTTCTTAGATAGGATCCTATAGCATGATGGCCGTTAGAAGCGTCAGATATATGGTTATATGAACCTAATACTATACCACCGTCATTAGATTCGTTATGATTACCATAACCAAATACCATAGTTACATCACTAAGACCTTTGTTTTGATTACTACCACCAACAAAGTTTGCTAGACCTGATCCACTGTTAAAGTATCCCATAACAATAGATCTAGCATTCATATTTGTAACTGCATTTCCTTGACCTACAATTAGAGATTCTGCACCATTTATTATGGCATTGTTTGGTATACCATTTTGATTTGCTCTTTCACCAACAATAAGAGAACCTTCAAATATAGATACATCATCTCCCATTGCGGTTGCGTTTATATTTGATTGTGCATGTCTATCATTATGTCTTACATTTATTGCTCCAAAGAAATAATTTTCAGGTGAGGTATTTTCTATCTGTATGTTTCCACTACCAGTAATGTTTCTAAGATCTATATCTCTAGCAATTATATCGTCACTAGAACTTATTATACAACTTGCAGTTACTTTAGACTTTATATGTAAGAAATTATCACAATCTGTACCAAGTACAACATCACCTGTTAGATTGCCTTGGCCTGATGTGAAAAAGTTGTTGTATATTACGGTTGGTTGGGTTATATTTACAATAGGACCAATGACAAATGTATTATTTATTGTTGCAGTTCCTACACCTGTGCCAGTACCACCACCTATTGTTGTATTTGAATCACTATCGCCTTGATATAAATCACCCGTTAAAACATCTACAACAACAGGATTTGTTCTTACATTTTGTGCTGAAGGTAGAGTTTCAAATCTAACCATAGGAGTACTTGTACTATGATTAATAGAGTTTGAAACATGTAGTCTTCTTTGTGGGTCATGGGTACCTATACCTACTCCACCTTCATGAGCAATTGTCATTCTTTGAGTTTCTACATCTTTACCACCGGTATTTCTTGTATCATCGTTACCAGTAAAGAATCTAATTTCTTGACCTCTATCTCCACGTGCGTGTATGTTTATACTACCTTGAGGATTACCACCGGTAGTTATATGTAAAACTTCTTGTAATAGTCTTCTTCCACCCGCATCAGTATCACCACCATCGCCAAGATCATCACCGTTTGTATTACCTTCATACGTATCAGGATGGTACGATATTGAACCACCTGCAATTCCTCTACTTCCACCAAAACCATAACTTGGCCTAGAATTTAAAGCATTTACAGATATACCGGCTCTAGGACCATTCGTAGAAGATGGAGTTGAATCTCCAGGACTTCCACCTGCAGCTGTAAATGCAGAAGCTGTTTCCCAGTTGGTAACATTTAAGAATACTCCTCTATCACTTCCACTATAGAATTGTGCTATTCTGGTTGAAGCTTCAGTAAATTGTGCATTGGTATGTTCAAGTCCAAATGCAAGTTTACCGCTACCAGTAAATACCTGCATTGTAGAATGAGAAACATTAAGTGAACCAGTAATTGAATGTATATTACTTGTTGTATTACCAATTCTTGATGCACCTTCGACCTGTAATTGGTGAGTTACTGAATTGCTTGAAAAGTCACCTATACCAACCTTTCCATTATGATATATTTGATCGCTTATTGTAGGATCTGTTAGTGCATCAGATACTCCTTGTTTGTACCAATCATTGTCAGCTCCATAACTTGCAGTTCCAATTAATTCTCCAGTGAAGCTTCCTGTAAATGAACCTGTATAATTACCATCACTAAACTGAACATGAGAAGCTGTGATATGTGAAGCTGTTACATTTGATACGAATATTGTAGAAGAAGTAAGATGGGTAATGTTAAATTGATTAACTGTACCTAGTGGAGTATCAGAGTCCATTTGGTAAAGGTCACCCAATGTATCAACAATTACCATGTTTACAGGCACTGTTGAAGGATAGACTGGTAAATCTTCAAATCTAACTATTGGTTCATTAGGATTATGGCTTAGTGAGTTTGAAACATGCAATCTTCTCTGAGGATTAAAAGAACCTATACCAACTGCGCCATCATTCTTAATAGTTACACGTTGTGTTTCTACATTTACACCACCAGTATTTCTTGCATCATCATTACCGGTAAAGAATCTAATTTGTTGACCTCTATCTCCTCTTGCGTGTATATTTATACTACCTTGAGGATTACCACCAGTAGATATATTTAGTACCTCTTGAAGTAGTCTTGCTCCATTTGAATCTACATCGCCTCCATCTCCAACATCATCACCACTTGTATTACCTTCATAAGTATCTGGATGCATTGCAAATATACCGGCAGTAGTTCCTCTAGTTCCTCCGAGTCCGTAACTTGCACTAGTATTTCTTGCTGTTACTTGTATTACTGCTCTTGGTCCATTTGTTTGTACATTATTTCCACCAACTGTACCTCCTTGAGCAATATATGCAGATTGTGATTCCCAGTTAACTACCTCAAGTATAGTAGCTCTTTGACTTCCACTAATAAATGAAGCTATTTGATGTGTTCTACTACTAAATTGAACTGTACTATGGTCTATACCAAATTGAAATTTACCACTACCAGTTAATACATTTCTGCCATCATGAAGTAATTGTAATGAACCTGTAAAATCATGTCTATCGTCTGTTGAATTACCTATTCTAGAATTACCTTCAACCTGTAGTTGATGTGTTATAGAATTACTTGAAAAGTCACCTACTCCAACCTTTCCATTGTGATAAATATCACCAGTTATAGTTGGATCGTTAGTTCCTCCTTGTAGGTACCAATCATTATCTACACCATAACTTGCCGTTCCGGTTAAATCTCCAATTATACCTCCACTAGCGCTAATTGCAGAAGCTGTAAGATTTCCTGTTAGTACTAATGAACCTGTTATTTGTGCGTCGCCATTATGTGTACCATCCCATTCACCAACAACTCCTGTAAGATTGCTACCATCTCCAATGAACGATCCGGTAAATGATCCGGTAAGGTTTGCAGAACCAGAGAATGAACCTGTATAGTTACCTTCTCCGCCTAGTGCATGTGATGCAGTTGCAATATGTCCTGATCCACTAAATGAACCTGTAGTAAAACTTGCACCTGTAAAGCTTCCAGTAAATGAACCTGTACCGCTTAGTGCAACATCAGCTGTTTCTGCATGGGATGATGAAAGTTCAAATGTTACCTCATGCGATGAAGATACTGCATATGAGGCTGATATTGCAAATTGTGTAAATGAAGATGAAACTGCATATGAGGCCGAAATAGCAGAATCAGAACTCGAAACGTTCATAGAACCTGTTTTTGCAAATAATTCGTTTGCATCATTTACACAAATAGTTTTTGCGTCTACTCTAACTCCTATAGAATCACCGTCAATAAAATCAAACAAGTCACTTGAAAATGCTTGCTGTCCTGATTCCCACGATGATGTTGAATTTAACTGTGATGGAGGATATATGTTTCCATTTATACTATGCCATGTTGCAGCACCTTGTGCAAAATCATGCTTTTCTTTAATTGACTGGCTTTTTAATCCATATATTCCACCTTGATAATGAGGAGATAATATTCCAACTGTATTTGCTGCATTTGCATAAGGATTACTACCCGTTATTGCACTAAGGTTTGCGCCTGTTGGAGTAAAACCTATAAAGTCTGCAGGATCTACTATTCCTGTTTCTATCGCTCCATAAACATGAAGTGCAAATTTTTGTCTTGCACCAGCACTTATACCAGCTGTACTTGGAAGTGCATATACATATCCAGAAAAACAATCATATTGTGGATAAGCTTCACCAACAAATAACCCATAATCTCTTTTATAATTATCAGTTGGTTGGCCAGACCAATCTGAATCTGTACCTTGTGGAAAGACTTTATCATGATAGTCTGTTTGTGTTTCATCTACTATAGTAAATACAATTACATTTTCATCAACCGTAGAAGATGCACTAATTGGAGAATTTTCTAGGTAATAAGCAGATGCGCTATATCCGTAGGCATGATAATCGTCGGAAGAATCAAAGGTTCCGTCTCCAAAACTAGTAGATGATCCGGATGCATCCCATTTTACAGAAATTAAACTTCCTGTAATACCAGATCCTGCAGATAATTCATCTTGGTTACCTACAGCTGGCCAAGACATCCAAGATAACCATCTCTCTGACATATTTGTTCCAGCTACTGGTCCTACACTACCTTCACCAACATAAATATTACCTTTCCAATATGAGTATCGTTCTCTCATATCCTTTTCAAACTTAGGTACTACATATCTAGTTAGTAGTGCGGCACTATCTCCAGCAGAACCACTAAAGACTAAACTTGTATTGTCGATGAAGATATAAATGTTTGTATTTGCATGGAGGTGACAGCAACAGTTTTCACTGTCCATAAAATCAAGAGCGCAACCTAACTTAAGTTCGGCTAGATCTTGTGAGGCCGTATTATATACTACAATATGATTATATTCATTACTAACAGAAGTTGTACTATTATCTATATTAGTTATATTATCAATATCTATATTATTTACGGTAAGGTTTTGTATTACTGTATCACCACCAAATATATTTGTAGTATCGCCACCGATTATAAAGGTATCTCCAAGTATATAGGTATTAATACCTCCATTGTTTACGGTTATATTAGTTGTTATTATATCACCAGTAAACGACCCTGTATATGAACCAGTATGTTTTGCAAATAGCTCGTTTGCATCATTTACACATATTGTTGTACCATCTACTTTAACACCTATAGAATCACCATTTATAAAGTCAAATAAATCTGCACTAAAACTTACCTGTCCTCTTAACCATGAACCTGATTTGTTTGCATCTGTAATTGATACAGGATAATTAAGACTTGCTGAATACCAACCACCTATACCACCATCAAAATCATGTTTTTCTTTAATTGACTGACTGCTTAATCCATATATTCCACCTTGATACCAGGGAGAATTATTTCCAACCGAACTTGATGCGTTAGAATAAGGATTACTTCCGGTAATTGCACTTAAATTACCATTTGTAGGTGTTTCAGAAATAAAGTCTGCAGAATCTACGATTCCTGTTTCTATTGCTCCGTAAATATGAAGTGCAAAGTGTTGCCTTGCAGGGTGAGTTGTATTATTTGAACTTGGTAAAGCATAAACATAACCTGCAAAACATGTATATTGAGGATGAGCTTTACCTACAAATAACCCATAATCTGCTTTATAATGTGTTGTTAAATGATTTGTCCAATCATCATCTGTACCGGTTAGGTTTGTTCCATTATTATTGGTTGAAGTATCATTGTGTCTATAATGATAACCGTTTCCTGCACCACCTCCACTGTATACATTAGTACCAGGGTCAGTTTCATCTACCATTGTAAATACAATTACATTATTATCAGGTACTCCATCTTTTATAATTGGTGCGTTTTCTAAGTAATATGCAGATGAACTGTATCCGTATGCTACAAATTCGTCTGAGTTTATATATGCTCCTGTAGACTCGTCTGTAGTTGTTGTTCCATAAGGATATGACCCCCATTTAACAGAACTCATACTACCAGTTATACCTAGACCTATACCATTTGAATCTATTCTTTGATTACCAACTGCCGGCCATGACATCATTGATAACCATCTCTCTGCCGGTAATGTTCCAGGTGCTGGTCCTGCAGATCCTTGTCCTACAAATATACTACCTTTCCAATAAGGGTATTTCTCCCTCATATCTTTTTCAAACTTAGGTATTACCCATCTTGCCAATAATTGTGGAGTATATGTTGCACCAGATCCTCCTTCTGGGTTACTACCAACAACGGCCATACTTGTATTATCAATAAAGATATAAATATTTGTGTCGGCGTGGAGGTGGCAACAACAGTTTTCACTATCCATATAGTCAAGAGCACAACCTAGTTTCACATGTCCAACCTCTTGAGAAGAAGTATTATAAACTAAAATATCACCAAAGTTATTTGTAATATCAGTTATGTCTATATCATATGAAGTAGAGCTTGTAACATTTGTAATATTATTTACATGTAGTGGGCCAATAATTGTTGATGCTGTGAGTGAGTAAGATGCTGTAATTGAAGTTAACGAGGTTATCGAATTACTAGATGTAAAGTTTAATGTACCAGTTGAATTGAAATTCTCAACAGATATTCCTGTTGGTGCAATCGTCCATTCATTATCCATACATACATTATCTATATAGACCTTTTCTGCACACATGTGACCTTCTATGTTATAGAATTCAAACATGAAGTCAAATACATCTCTCTTATCAGGATGAGATAATCCTCTAGGTAAAGGTACTAAATAATTATAGTTATGTGTAGATACACCAACCCTTTCATATGGCTTTACTGATATTTCTTGGAAGTACCATAATCCACGCTCTA
>Ga0209630_10005466_pt1 | contig 10745 bp, 5 predicted proteins | sample COG_01_FD_184745 | JGI IMG/M metagenome (GOLD analysis project Ga0209630, IMG submission 184745) | Pelagic Microbial community sample from North Sea - COGITO 998_met_01 (SPAdes) (version 2) | ecosystem: Environmental > Aquatic > Marine > Neritic zone/Coastal water | place: Helgoland, sampling... | reverse complement strand
AGCGACGATCGTCCGTTCGCGATGGTCCTGGCGGGGTTGCAAAAGCGCGTCTCGTTACAAAAACCGACCCGGCCACAAGACGGTCCGGGTCAACCAACTGTCTATCGGACGGGCCTCAAGCGGAAAACGAAACTCGGGTTTCGGATTGTTTCGTTGGTTAACGGAACGCTGAAACGCCAAACGCCCCGGGTCTCCCCGGGGCGTCCGATGGTCATTTACCCTTGGGGGCGGCCTTTCAGTTGGCCAGGCGCCGCAGGAAGGACGGGATTTCCAGATCGTCCTCGGCCGGGGCCTGGGGCTCCGGCGCGGGCTGGGCCGAGCTGGTCGGGCGCATCTGCGGAGCCGACTGCTGGACATAGTTCGGCTGAGGCCGCGCCGGCTTCTTGGAGCCGAACAGGCTCCAGCCGCTCTTGCGGTGGTCGCGCTCCTCATAGGCCGGCTCGGAATACTCGTCCTCGGCGGGAGCGGCCTGGCCGCGGCCCATATAGAGGTCACCCTGGTCCGCCTGGGCGGCGGCCGGACGGCGGCCACGGTCGGATTCGAACTCTTCCACCCACGGATCGACGATCGGCTCAAGCGTGCGCTGTTCGGCGACGTGGATGACCGGTTCAGGCGCCGGGGTCGGGACGACCGGGGCGGCGACGGGCGCGGGGGTCTGGACTACGGCCGAAGCCGTCGGCTGAAAGCTGGGGACGACGGGGGCCGGCTCTGGCGCGCGATAGACCTCGGCGCGGGCGGGCTCGCGAACGGGCTCGCGGACCGGTTCGTGGCGAACCGGTTCGGCGCGGCTGGCGGCGTAGGGCGCGGCCGGACGGCGGGTGTCGGCGAAGGTCGGAGCGGCGGCGGGCTCGATGCGCGAGGCCGCGACCTCGTCCATGCCGGTGGCCACGACCGAGACGCGGATCTTGCCTTCCAGGGCCGGGTCGAAGGCGGCGCCGAAGATGATGTTGGCGTCGCCGTCCACCTCGGCCGAGATGGCGTTGGCGGCCTCGTCGACTTCCAGCAGGGTCATGTCCAGACCGCCGGTGATGTTGACCAGAACGGCCTTGGCGCCCTTCAGGCTGGTCTCGTCCAGCAGGGGGTTGGCGATGGCGTTCTGGGCGGCCAGCAGGGCGCGGTCGTCGCCGGTGGCCTCGCCCGTACCCATCATCGCCTTGCCCATTTCGGACATGACGGCGCGGACGTCGGCGAAGTCCAGGTTGATCAGGCCCGGCAGGATCATCAGGTCGGTGATCGAGCGGACGCCCGAGTGCAGGACCTGGTCGGCCATGCCGAAGGCGTCGGCGAAGGTGGTCCGCTCATTGGCGACGCGGAACAGGTTCTGGTTCGGGATGACGATCAGGGTGTCGACGTAGCGCTGCAGCTCGGCGATGCCCGCATCGGCCAGACGCATGCGGTGACGGCCTTCGAAGGTGAAGGGCTTGGTCACGACGCCGACGGTCAGGATGCCGCGGTCGCGCGCGCATTTGGCGATGATCGGGGCGGCGCCGGTGCCGGTGCCGCCGCCCATGCCGGCGGTGATGAAGATCATATGCGCACCGTCGAGGTGCGAATGAATTTCGTCGGCGCTCTCCTCGGCGGCGTTCATGCCGACTTCGGGGTGGGCGCCGGCGCCGAGACCCTGGGTGATGGTCTCGCCCAGCTGGATGCGGCGGTCGGTCTTGGCGAAGCTCAGATGCTGGGCGTCGGTGTTCGCGACGACGAACTCCACGCCCTCAAGGCCGGCGTCGATCATGTTGTTGACCGCGTTGCCGCCCGCGCCGCCGACGCCGAACACGACGATCCGGGGCTTCAATTCCGTGGCCTGAGGCCGCACCAGCGAGAGAGTAGACATATTGTGTTTCCGACCTTCCGACCCTGCCCCCGAACATCTCCGCCGCGAAATCCCCGCCGATTCGCAGTGGTTAACGGGCCTGTTAAGGAAACACCCGTCACCGTTAAGGGAAGGTTACCGACTAGCGTGAGTCGGGTGGCCGTCGAACGATTTCGTTAACCTTGGCCGCAGACAGGCCGGGGATAATCGCCATTTCTGACCTCCGCACGTCGGGGAACCCGCCGGTCCTTGCACCTGAAGCGCAAAAGAAAAAGGGCGGCTCTTGCGAGCCGCCCTTCGTCCTTGTCCGGAACCCCGGGTTTACCAGGGGTGGTAGTTCAGGCCGATGCTGAAGCGGCGGCCGTAGGGGTCGAACTGCGAGTACAGCGTCGAACCCAGCCACGGATCCTGCTCGGCGTCGAAGACGTTGGTCACCGTGGCGCGCAGGGTGACCTGGTCGTTCAGGTCGTAACGGACGTTCAGGTCGTTACGCATGAAGTTGCTGGTGCGCAGCCACTCCACCGGCTGGGAGTCCAGGTTACCCGAGGCGATGAAGTCGCGGTAGAAGCTGATGTTCTGCGCGGTCTGCCAGTCGGTCGTCCAGGTAACGGTCAGGGGCTCGATCGGCTGCCAGGCCAGACGCGAGGTCATGCGAACCCGCGGGTAGTACAGGGTGCTCGAGGCTTCGGTGAAGGCGCCGGTGTTGACGGCGTCGTTGAAGAACTTCTGCTCGATCAGCCAGGTACCGCCCAGGCTGTAGTTGAACGTACCCCAGTCGTGGCCGAACGCCTCGGAGGTGTCCAGCTTGTACTTGAAGGTGAAGTCCAGGCCGCGGGTGGTGCGCTTGGCGTAGTTGAACGAACCGATGATGAAGCCGCCGACCGCGCTGCTGCCCGGGGCGCCGACCTTGAACGGGTCGTAGATGTCGCCCGAGACCGGGTTGTTCCGGAAGATCGTGCTACAAGCCGCCGCGTTCAGGCTCGGACCGTCGACGCACTGGTTGGCCAGAACCTGGGCCGAAACCGAGGCGATGACGTCGGTGATCTCGATCTCATAGTAGTCGAGGACCAGCGAGGCGTTCGGGATGAAGCGCGGCTGCAGGACCGTCGAGAAGGTGAACGAGGTCGATTCTTCCGGCTTCAGGTTCGGGTTGCCGCCCGAGACGCCGGCGATACCAGCCGAGTAGGTCGGCAGGAAGTCGTCGGTCGGCGAGGCGGTGGTGCCGGCGAAGTCGTAGGTCAGGCCCTTGGCCGAGGCCAGAGCCGTACAGTTGGCGATGCGGTTGGCCCGCTCCGCGGCCGTACGGGCCGAGGACGTGATCTGACGGGTGTCGCAGGGGTCGACGAAGCCGTTGGCGAACGTCTGGGTGTAGGGCTGGAAGTTCTCACCCAGGTTCGGGGCGCGGAACGAGGTGTTGTAGCTGGTCTTGAAGGTGATGTCCGGGATCGGACGGTAGACCAGGTTCACGCCGTACACGTCGCCCGAGCCGGCGGTGGTGTAGTCGAACGAACGGTAGGAGCCGCTCAGTTCGGCGTATTCACCCAGGAAGCTGTCGCGGATCAGCGGCAGCGACAGCTCGGCGAAGAACTCGTCGCTCTCGTACTGGACGCCCGGCATGTCGGCGCCGGTGTTCAGCTGCAGATAGCGACCGCGCGTGTCGGTGTCGCGACCCACGGCCTCGGTGTACTCGCGGCGGTGTTCGGCGCCCAGGGCCAGGCCGATCGGACCGGCGCCCCAGAAGTCCCACAGCTGACCGGCGACGGAGAAGACAGCGTCTTCTTCTTCGTTGCGCTCATGCACGGTGACGGTGGCGTCGATATAGTCCAGACCGGCTTGCGACTGGTTGCCGGCGCCGAAGACGTTCAGCGGCACGCAGCCCGCGACTTCCGGATCGGTCGCGGCGAAGGTGGCGCGGCTGTCCAGCGGGTTGTAGTTGGCGATCGGCAGACCGCGCTTGGCCAGAAGCTTGACGCGGCAGACGATTTCGCCCGGACGGCCGTTCACTTCACCGGCGGTGTCGACGACCGAGTCAAGGGCGTGGGAGAGACGGATCTTGTCGAGCCCACGTTCCTTGTTGGAGTTCTCCATCTGGCCGTAGGTGTAGGACAGATCCCAGTCCAGGTTCTTCACGAACAGGACTTCGTCATACGAACCGTGCAGGGCGGCGACGTAGCGCTGGACCTGGCGGTTGTTTTCCTGGGTGCGGTCCGGACCGAAGGCCGAGTGACGCGCCCACTGGCGGTTGGTCTGGACGCCGGCGGCGCCCGGAGCGGTCAGGGTCGGGGTGGCGTAGGTGGTCACCATGTTGGTGACCATCGCATTGCGGATGATCGTCGGCAGGAAGGCGTTGTCCAGACGGGTGAAGTAGCTGTTGCCCGTCATGCCCTGGACGGTCGTGGCGCTGATGCCGCCGGCGCCCGTCGCCGAGTTCGTGCCGTTGATGTCGGCGATGTAGACGTCGAAGAAGGTCGGCTGGGTGACGATGAAGGAGTCTTCATCGACGTACTTGGCTTCCAGCTGCAGGCCGATATTGTCGGTGACCTTGAAGTTCAGGCCGGCCTGGAAGCGGTTCGATTCCGAACCGGGGGTGCGGCTGAAGCCCGAGAAGTCGGTGTTGTTGTTGTAGCCGTCGCCGCCGATGTTGAACGGACGGTTGATGCCGGTGTTGCCGACGCGGGTGCCCAGGTTGACCAGACGGGCGACGCCGTTGTCGTACCAGTAGGTCTTGGCCGGGTCGATCGAGTAGCAGTTCGCCGAGGTGAAGCTGGAGCAGGCCGCGACCGGCACGTCCGGGTCGTTCAGGGCGCTGGGCTGTTGCGAGTTGGCGATCGTGGTGACGCCCCAACGCGGACGGTTGACCGAGCGCAGGCCGTAGAAGAGGCCGGTGTCGAAGATGCCGTCGTCGACCGGGCCGTTGGCGGCCGCGGTCGGGTCGGCGTCGACGCCGACGAGCGCGCGGCCGTCACGCAGCCACGAGATGTCCGAACCCTTGATCTGGTCCAGCTTTTCGTACTCGGCGAACCCGTACAGGTTCAGGCGGTCGTCGAAGAAGTTCTGGCCGATCAGCAGCGAGGCGCGCTTCGACTGGTTGTGGCCGAGCTTGGTCAGCATGCCGAAGTTGGCGTCGAACTCGAGACCTTCGAAGTCCTTGCGCAGGACGTAGTTGAGCACGCCGGAGACGGCGTCGGCGCCGTAGACCGACGAGGCGCCGCCGGTGATGATTTCGACGTTCTGGATCAGCAGGCGCGGGATGGTGTCGACGTCGACAGCCAGGTTGCCGCCTTGCGAACCGACGTGGCGACGGCCGTCAACCAGGGTCAGGGTGCGGCCCGAGCCCAGCGAGCGCAGGTTGGCGAACGACAGACCGGCGATGCCCAGCGAGCCGGTGGTGTCCGAAGGCACCAGCGAGTTCGACAGGGCCGGGATGGTGGCCAGGTAGTCGATGGTCGAGGCCAGGCCGGTGTCCAGCAGGTCCTGACGGCTGACTTGTTGCAGCGGCGACGGCGAGTTGGTCGGGTCACGACGGATACGCGAACCCGTGACGATGACTTCTTCGACCTGGGCGGCCTGACCGTCGTCGGTCGTCGGCGTGGCGGTCTGCGCGAAGGCCGGAGCCGCAGCGGTGGCGGCCATGACGCCCGCGAGGATCGTCGTGCCGAAGAGGTACTTGCGCTTCAAAAGCATATTTGTTGGCCCCAACCAAAGGAAACAAGAGGTCGCCCGCCGAGGAGAGTCGGAAGGCGCGCTGTGGTCTGGCTTAGAGGAAAACGACGGTCTCGCAAGCATTGCGACCGCATTGGGGCCACTGTGCGGAGTTTCTGTTACAGCTGAGACACAGTCTTGCCACGAGAGTGCGACGTTATCACAACTGAAATCATTGAGCTTTTTCGAAATGTGGCCGTCGCTCTGTCACACTTGGGCGACGGATTGCGGCAAAACGCGACAGCCCTCCGTTCCGCGAACGTCGGGCTGGTCACAATCCCGCCGTGAAAAAGGCCGGCGAGAAACCAGGGTGAAATACGTCAGACGGGCGAGCTTCGGCCGCGCGCCCCTCGGCCCGGCAAGGCTTCAGAGATTCTCGCGCAGCCAGCCCGCGGCCCGGGCGACGATATTGCCGCGGTGAACCTTGGGGGCGTCGGCGGCGGTGATCTGGCGCGACATCAGCTTGCGGGCCGAAACCGCCTCGCGCGGACCATAGGCGGCGCGCAGCAGGACGCCCGCCGAGGAGCAGAAGGCCGGCCCAGAGGCGGCGTCGGCCAGGTGGGGCGCGCGCTGGGGACGGCCCAGACGCACCGGGCGGTCGAACACCCGGATGGCCAGTTCGCGCACGCCGTTGAGCTGGCTGGCGCCGCCGGTCAGGACGATGCTGGCGCCGGGATCGAGGGCCACGCCGGCGTTGCGCAGCCGGTCGCGCAGCAGCTCCAGCGTTTCCTCCACGCGCGGGGCGATGACGGTCTTCAGCATGGCGCGGGGCACGATAACGGGGCCGGCGGCCGGATCCTCGCCGCGCGGCGGGGCCTCCAGCATCTCGCGGTCCTCATTGGCCGAGGCCATGGCCGAGCCGTGCAGGGTCTTCAGCCGCTCGGCCCCGGCCTTGGAGGTCGACAGGCCGCGCGCGATGTCAGCGGTGACATGATCGCCGCCGACGTTGATCGATTCGATGTGCAGCAGGGACCGGCCGCTCCAGACGGCGGCGCTGGTCGAGCCGCCGCCCATGTCGATGCAGACGCAGCCCAGGTCCATCTCGTCCTCCTCGAGGGCGGCGAGGGACGACACGACCGGGGCGGCGGCGACGCCCTGCAGGTCGAGGTGGGCCAGCTCCAGACAGTGGCTCAGCGAGGCGAAGGCGCTCTCGGCCATGGAGACGACCAGCAGGTCGAGCCCCAGCGAGCCGCCGCGCATCGAGCGCGGATCGTGGACGCCGCGCGCCCCGTCCACCGACCAGGCGATCGGCAGGACGTGGATCGGGCGGCGGTTGGGCAGGCGAATCTGGGCCAGGGCCATGCCGATGGCGCGCGCCAGGTCGGCGTCGCCGATCGGATGCGAGCCGACCGAGACCCGGGCCTGCACCCGATGGCTGGCCATCTGGCCGATGGCGGTGGAGACGATGACGCCGGACACGGGGGCGCCCGCCGCCCGCTCGGCGCGCTCGACCGCATGGCCGATGGCCTGGGCGGCTTCGTCCATATTGATGATGGAGCCGCCCTTGACGCCCTTGGACTGGACATGGCTGGCGCCCGCGACGCGGATGGTGCGGTCGGCATGGCGCACGCCGTCGGGCTTCATGATGAAGCAGGCGACCTTGGACTGGCCCAGGTCCAGCGCGGCGACGACCGGCGCGCGGTTGACCTTGCCGGCGTCGGCTACGGCGTCGTTCTTGCGTCCGCTCATGGTCCCTGCCCTGCCCTTAAATCAAACGTCGTCTTCGGCCGAAGCCGGGGTCTGGACGGCGGCGACCGCACGTCCCGGGCGCACCGCGACCGAGTCCTCGGCGCGCAGATCGACGCGCGAGAAGCCGAGGTCCAGCAGCCGCTCGCGCTGGTCCAGCGAGTCCAGGCGGATCAGGGCCGAATCCAGCCCCATGGCCGGAAGCATGATGATGCTGCCGTCCTTGAGCCTCAGGTCCCAACGGCGCTCGTCCACGCGAACCAGGGCGTCGATGCGGCCCATCAGGCGCGGGCGCTGGGCCAGCAGGGGCAGCAGCTCGGCGGCGGCGACGTCTGCGCCCTTGCCCACCACCAGCGGCAGGGCCGGATAGCGGCCGGCGTCGGCCCCCGGAATGGTCTTGCCGTGGCTGTCGATGACGTAGTTCTGGCCGCCGGTCTGCCAGACGGCCAGACGGTCGTGCTCCTTGACCTCGACGATCAGGGTGTCGGGCAACAGACGGACGACGCGCGCCTCCTCGACCCAGCCCACGCCCTGCACCCGGTCGCGCATGGCGGCCAGGTCCAGGCTGGTGATCGGCTGACCGGCGTGAACGTCAAGCGCCGCGCGGATGGCGGGGGTGGCCTCGGCCGAGGCGCCGGTGATGTGGACGCGGCGCAGCGACAGACCCATGCCGGTCGTCAGGCTGTCCATGCCGCGGCCCATGGAGGCGCCGATGCGCTCGGCGCGCGCCCCCGTGGCCAGGACCGCGCCCAGGACGCAGACGCCGGCGACGATGGAGATGACGACAGCGCGGGGCGACAGATCCAGCTTGCCGACGGCGGCGAACTTGCCGGCGACGACGGGAGCGTTACGGGCCCCGCGCTGACCGCCCTTCTTCGCAGAAGGAGACGCGCCGCGCTTCGGAGCCGAATTCGAAATCTGTCGCCGGCCGCCGCGAACTACCGCGGGCATGAGGCGTCCTCCACGATCCACCGGACAAGGTCTTGATAGGACATCCCGACGTAGGCGGCCTGCTCCGGAACCAGAGAGGTCGGCGTCATGCCGGGCTGCGTATTGACCTCCAGAAAGACCAATTCGTCCTTAACATCGTCATAACGGAAGTCGGATCGCGAAACCCCCTGGCAACCCATGGCGGCGTGGGCCAGCTCGGCCTGACGCAGGGCCTTGTCGAACACGTGCGGCGGCAAAACCGCAGGCAATTCATGGGTGGAGCCGCCCGGGGCGTATTTGGCTTCGTAGTCGTAGAAGCCTTTCGTCGGGGTGATGTCGGTCACGGTCAGGGCGCGCGGGCCCGACTTTTCCCCAACAACCGCTACGCAGAGTTCCTTGCCGGGAATGTAGGGCTCGACCATCACCGTCTCGCCATAGGTCCAGCTGTCCTCGCCGACCTCGGCGACCGGACGGTTGGCGCCTTCGCGCACCAGGAAGACCCCGACCGAAGAGCCCTCGGCGTTCGGCTTGATCACATAGGGCGGCGGAATGACGTGCTCGCGCGCCACCTGATGCCGGTCGTAGAGGCCGCCGCCGGGCACGGCGACGCCCGCGGCCCTGAGCACGGCCTTGGACTTGTTCTTGTCCATCGCCAGGGCCGAGGCCAGAACGCCGGAGTGGGTATAGGGAATGCCCAGCGTCTCCAGCACGCCCTGGACGCAGCCGTCCTCGCCCCAGGCGCCGTGCAGGGCGTTGAAGACGACGTCGGGCTTGAGCGCGGTCAGGACGGCGGCCAGATCGCGGCCCGCGTCCACGCGGCTGACCTTGGCCACCTGCCCTTCCAGGGCGTCAGCGCAACCCTTGCCCGAGACCAGCGACACCTCGCGCTCGGCCGACAGCCCGCCCAGGAGGACGGCGACGTGCAATTCGGAAAAGGGTTTGGACGACGACATGGAGCGCTCCGGGAGGTCTGACCTCAATGACCGAAACGTCCTTAACACCTCGTCAATGAAGACGACGCGAAGGGGGCCTTAAGACCAAAGACCAAGGCCGGGGTTGTGGGCGGAGGCTTGGCGGCTTGTACGCGACACCAGCCGCCCGCGATGACAAGCCCGCCAAGCGGACTCGCTGGGTGTCGGCTATGGGTGGAAAGCGGACGTTCAGTCGGCTCGATCAAGCCAGACGTCAAAGCCGAGCAATGAAACTTCCCTTTCCGCCACGGCAAGCATCTCGGATAAGCGGTGAGCCGCCAGAGCCTTCCGGTCGGCGGCCGGAAGATCATATGAGCCGTGATCACCGTAGATGCTGAGGTCAATCCTTGGTGTTTCGAGGCCATCGGCAAGTTCGAATGTTTCCACGATGTCGATCCATGCCTTGTGTGCATTCAACCGCTCACCGAAGGCGAGAAGATCAGATGCGCCAATGCAGCGATGCCCACGGCCTGATGATGCTGCGAGAATGGCACTGTCATGGTCTGAAGGTTCCAGCATCCCTCGAATCTCCGATTGGAACAGAATGACCGCTATGGGTCGCGTGCAGACACCGAGCTGAAGTCGGGTAGCGGACCTTGGCAAACCCGGCCATGACCGGACACCACCATGGTCAGCTAAGGGTGGGCAAGGGACGTTAGTGGCCCGAAATGATAAGCCCAAGGTCAGGGTTTTCGTCGATCCAGCCCAACGCGCACTTTGCGGGAACTGCGAGGGGGTAGGCGGGAGCTGCAAGATAGATATGTATGTGCGTGCCGCCCGCACTATCGCTCTCCTGCTGGAGCGAAGTGAAGTGGCAGTTTTTTGCTGCCGCTAAGAACGCCGGATAACTTGCGGCATTCCCCTCAACTATCAGATCATCAGACTGCGATGCCGAAGTTGCGCTCGCGCAGCCGGATGAAGCGGCCCCTGTGATGAGTAATGCTATCTTCCACATCGGCTCTTCTTTAACGCAGTTGTTGTCGACCCGGAGCTAAGCGCGCTCAGCCAAAATCCGCAACGGGTCGGTTTGCGACATGGGCATCTGACCCGGAAGCGGCCTTTGGCGGCACTTGCCTTGAGCGGGCGTTCCAGACTTCGGTTACGGGTGGGAAGTGGGTATTGGCGATGCGCTCGTCCTCTCCTATTGCAGAACCATGAGGATGGTCCTGTTCACGTTGATTTCGGCATTACTGGTATCTTGCGCACGCACGGATCGGGCGTGGTCCGAAACGAGCAAAGGGCCGCCACTCAAACACCCCGGGATCGTTACTCTGCCAACGCTGGCGAGCCTCCCAACTCGCGAGGCTCTGCTCGCTTTCCATCCGAGAACCCACGGCGGACCTGCCACTTCTGGATACGCCGAGCTCGATTGTTTGGCCTTGGTGAACCAGCATGTCACTGACTGCCGTGTGGTCTCCGAATACCCAGAAGGTCAGGGGTTTGGCGCAGCAGCATCGTCTCTCTCGCGCCTTGTTCTCATCTTTCCGGGAGCCGACGACGGCAGTCCCATAGAGCAGCGGATACGCTTCCGCCTTACGTTCCCAGAACCAAACTGAACGTCCGCAATGGGTCGTAAACCGACCTTGCAGCCTCGCGGACCTTCAGCGCCTCAGCCATCGCGAACAGACCCAAGGATGACGGAT
>Ga0209630_10005462_pt1 | contig 10750 bp, 6 predicted proteins | sample COG_01_FD_184745 | JGI IMG/M metagenome (GOLD analysis project Ga0209630, IMG submission 184745) | Pelagic Microbial community sample from North Sea - COGITO 998_met_01 (SPAdes) (version 2) | ecosystem: Environmental > Aquatic > Marine > Neritic zone/Coastal water | place: Helgoland, sampling... | reverse complement strand
ATAATTATAATCCATAACACCTTGTGCAATAGTGTTACTCTCGGCAAGTTTTTTACAAAACTCGTTTTTCCTCTGCCTGTTATTTGTCAACTCATAATGCGCGATAAAATCATCATACAACTCTACATTATTTGGATAGATTTCATAGGCTATTTGAAGATGATGAAACGCCTGTGGATCTTGATTAGAATTTAGATAAGCTATATAATGATATTCGTAACTTTCAGAATGCATAGATTCCAAATCATTTACTATAGAATTAAGTTGTTTTTGTTCTTCACTAGAAATTTCTTTCGAGTATTTATTTACAGAGTTCCTTTTTAAATCGATATAACTCTTTTTATAGTTATCTGCACTTTGAATAGAAAATTGGTCTGTATCCAATAAATCGGACGATTCAGTATTTGTAGCCTTAGGTTCTTTCTTTGACTTTGAGACATCAACTGTCTGACCAACAATAATAGCCGGTAAAAAGAAAATTAGAATTATTAGTAAACGGTTCATTGCGTTGTTTTTCAATGGTTACCCGTAAAGATAAATAAAGTTCATTTAGAAGTGAAAAAATAGTAACAAATTGACTTTCACTAAATTAAATTCCATCAAGTATTATCAGCTTCACATAGATTTTATATTCATTTTTTTTTATATTTACTGTTATAATATAACGCACTTTCAATTTATATTAAATATGAAAATACTTTCCACTCTTATTTTTTCTTTTGTTACAACAGTTTTATATGCTCAAACAGTTAACTACCAAGTTGAGATAGTTGAATTCCGTATTAGTGGTTGCGATGATGGTTTTGGATCTGATGAAGAACCAACTTGGAAAGCATGGGGAAGAGATGATATAAACACTGCGTTCGTGGGTGGTTCTTGTTTCCAACAAGATGCGAATGAACCATTTACACACAGTGCTGGAAACACCTTGCTAATTGCACAAAGCGCTACAAATGCAACAGCTATTGACATTAAATTAGAAGCTTGGGAAGATGACAATATTAGTTCTGCAGACAGATGCAGCTACGACTCAGGTGATGATTGCCATGTAGATAACACATTTCCAAGTATTAATTATCAAAATGATCCACATTGTACATGGAATGAATATGTACTAACAAGTGGTAATTTTTCTGTAGTTGTTAGAATAAATTGGCAGTATACAATGTTTGATGGAGGAACAAACATTATTGACTGTAGCACAACCGTTCCATTATCTTCACAAGGTAGTGGAAGTTGGTCTATATACACGGGAACTAGTGGAAGTTTTCTAGATATTAATGACCCTTCAACAAATTTCTCTGGTAGTCTAGGGTCTTATGTACTGTTATGGAGCAGTCTTCCAAATTGCTTAAATGTATATACCCCAGACACTGTAACTGTTGATTTTATATCTACGCCTGCACCTAACATGACGGTATCATCAAATACCATTTGTGAAGGAACTGACATTACATTCAATGCTCAAAATGGAACACTTTACGATTGGTCATTAAATACAAATGGAAATGTGGTACTAAGTGATGGTTCTGGTGCATATGTTCTTACTCCTTCGCTATCTGATGATATGGTATATGTTACAGCAACCAATGGAACTTGTGCTGGAACTGATAGTATAGCTATAACAGTTAACCCATCTCCTACTCCAACTATAACGAATAACTCGGGAGTTTTATCGACTCAAACATTTCCTGTTTATTTATGGTATTTTAATGGCTCTCCAATACCTGGAGCGACAAATATTGACTACACACCAACTCAAGGCGGTTCTTATTATGTAGAGGTTTTGAATTCAAGTGGTTGTGTAGGCCAATCTGACCCAATAAATGTAAGTTCTGCTGGGATTAACGAATTGATTGCAAACGTATCTATTTACCCAAATCCAACTTCTGGAGTTGTACACATTCAATCTGAATTACCAATCGCGTTTGCAACAGTTTATAACTCAATTGGTAAAAAAATCCATGTTAGTTTAATTGACAACAAATTAGATCTAACGCAATTATCAAATGGTGTGTATATCGTAAGACTTTCACTAAATAGCCATATCATTACAAAAAGAATTATCCTTTCTAAATAAATCATAAATGAAAAGAATATTACTATTAGTTACAGCATTAGTATCCTTTGGTACGCTATATTCTCAAAACGTAAATTATACAGTGGAAATCGTAGAATATTACGCAGCAGATGGATGCCCATCAGATGGATTTGGTTTTAATGAAGAAGTAACATGGAAATGCTATATGTCGGATGATGGAAGTGTTACAAACGCTGGTGGTTTTTGTGAAGCCTGGAACAACAATGTTCCTATGAACTATACCGGTCATTCCAACGTCGTTATTATTAATGAAACGAATACCCCTGCTTCTAATCTAACCGTTCAACTCGAAGCATGGGAAGATGACGACGTATCAAATGCTCCTGGATCTGCAGATAGATGTTCCTACAATGGAGGTAGCGGTCTCAATGGTGATGATTGTTATGTGAATCAAACCTTCACCCCGTTTGATTTTAGATTGGATCCACATTGCCAATGGAACGTATATTCTTTTAATGCTGGAGATTTTCGCGTAACAATAAAAGTTAAATGGGAATACACAGACTTTACTGTAGTTACACCAATTACAGGTTGTGGATCTCTAGCAGAGTTAAGTGCTCAAGGAAGTGGAGAATGGAGCATTGTAACAGGTACAGGAGGATCTTTTACGAATCAATTTGACACCAATGCTGTTATGAATGGAGTTGTTGGAAATACGTATCAATTAAATTGGTCTTACCTTTCTGGATGTATAACTACTACAACTCCTCCCTTAAATGTGGATGTAAATATGCTAGCTGATCCTATTCCAAGCCTAAACACTGCATCAAACTTGTGTGAAAATGGGGATTTAATCTTTACAGCTAGTAACGGTGTATCATATGATTGGGCTACCGGAACCCAAGGAAATACTATAAGTACGACTTCCAATGGATTGGATACAATTTTCAATGTAACTTCGGGAGACTTACCTATTTATGTAACTGTTACGGATGCAAATGGGTGTATCGCCACTGAATCGTGGTCTTCAATATTAACAGCTGGACCTGTGGTTAATTTAGGAAATGACACAACAATCTGTGTTGGAACAACAGCTACATTGGATGCATTTTCTGGTTTGTTTTCTTATAGTTGGAACAATGGAGAAACCGCTTCAATTATTTCCCCTTCCTCTGCAGGAGAATACATTGTTGCAGTTACTGATTTTGCAAGTGGCTGTGCTGGTTTTGACACTGTCAACGTTAGTGTTTTTCCTGAATCGTCATTATCTTTAGGCGATGATCGCCAATTTTGTATTGGCGATACAGTGATTCTAGATGCGCAACCAGGGTTTACTTCATATACATGGTCTGATGGATCTACAAACCAAACAAACACTATTACTGCCTTTGGAGAAGTAAGTGTTACCATTGTTGATACAAATAACTGTGTATTACAAGATATGATTAATTTCTCTCCCGATTCCACGTACTATTCTTTATATAGTGATACAACTATTTTCTTAGGAGACTCGATTACCCTTTCAGGACCTAATGGTGTTTCGCACCTGTGGAATAATGGCTTAACAACACAAGATATAACCATGTCGCCAATAGAAGATACAACTTACATTGTAACGGCTTTGCAAGCGAATGGATGTTATGCTGTTGCAGATGTAAATGTTCTCATAAATGAAGAACTTAACTTTTTTATACCGAATTTATTTACACCTAATAATGATAAAAGCAACGAATTATTTTTAATATATGGAAATGGGATTAATGAAGATAATTTCAATTTCGCTATATATAACAGATGGGGTGAAATTGTTTTTGAAACGACTGATGTAAACGAAATGCGGACGAGTGGTTGGGATGGAACCTCAAATGGACAGCAGCAACCTGTTGGGACCTATGTATGGACCATGAGTGGTTTTACTATTGAAGGAACACCGCTACAGTTCGGAGGAAAAAATACTGGAACTATTTTACTTAAACGATAACAGACAGAAAAACTAGATTATGAAAATTTTATCTACAATATTAATAGCTATTCTGTTTAGTTCTTTAGGAATTGGTCAGGATGCATTCTTTTCGAATTACCAATATTCAAATGCTCTTACTAATCCAACACAAATGGCAATTAGTAACGACATTAACTTAACTTTAGTTCACAGAAGCCAATGGACGAATATAGTAAAGCCGTTTACTACTTCACAATTTGAAGGATCACTTCCAATTTTTCAGGCAAATACGAACAAAAAAATAGCTGTAATTGGCTTTTCATTTGTAAATGACAGAATGGGTGCAGGAGGGTACCTTCAAACGAATCAACTGGCTTTTAATTTTGCTTATAATTTATCGCTTGGCAATAGTAACCTTGCTATTGGATCGAAATTAGGTTATTTTAATAGTTCTACGGATTTGGATGGCTTAACAACAGGTAGTCAATTTACTGGAGGGACATACACTCCTAGTGCAGACAAGGGTGAAACAGACATTAATCCAGTAATCCAAGGGTTAGAAATATCTCCTTCTATTACTTGGTACCAAAACGATTCTTTGGGAAGAAGTCTTCATTATTTTGGAATAACTGCATTTAATGTAAATGAACCCTCTTCAGGATTGACTTCAACTGATATGGGAAAACCTATGAGAATGGCAATAACCGGTGGTACTAATGTTGTTTTCGGAAAACTGGGATTGTCACCAAACGCTCTTTTTATGACGCAAGGCAATCAAAGTCAGGTTGTAATTGGTGCTGATCTAAAGTATTTTGTTACAAACACCCAAAATAATTATACCGCAATTGCATTTGGCGTATATAGTCGTGTGAAAGATGCAGGGATAATTACATTAAAGTATTTATCGGATGCTTTTGATGGTGGAATTACATATGACATTAACACCTCAAGCTTAACAGATGGTTTGAATAAAAATACTGGATCATTTGAAGTATTTCTAAACTATAGAATTAAACCAAAATCCAAGATTAAGCAGTTTAACTACATTGTTGAGGTATACGACAAAAACACGAAAAAATTAATAACTGCTTCGGCAAGTTATCCAAGTAAAACAACAGGAAGTAAAGTCATGATTTTTGAAAATAAATCAAGCGATACAACTGAACTAAATCAAAAAGAAGAATACGATATTACAATAACAAAAGATGGATACGAAGATCAAGAAATTCATGTTATTCAAAACACCGGCGTTGAAGTTGTGACCAAAGTATTTATGGCTCCTTCTGTAACGCTATTTGATTTAGAGATTGAGATATTTGATAAAGAAACAAACAAACCAATTAGTGCAAAAATCACATATATCGATCCTATTACCATGATTCAAACCGAATTAGGAGAAGGAGATAAGATTTCTAAAGAGTTAGAAAGCGGCATGAAACATATTATCTCGGCAAACTCAGATGGTTATGATAATAGTATTTTAGAAATACGATATGACAAATTTGGCACACTGAGTAAAAGTATTTATTTAAGCAAAATTAAACCCGAATTAGTTGCAACTTCACTAAAACTAATTGTATTAGATGAGGCAACGAAAAAACCTATCAAATCGACAATTATGTTGGTAAACGTTACCAACGAGAGTAAACATATCAATTCACTAATCGCATTGGAAGGGTTTGCTCCGGAGGCACAACCACTAGAGGTAGGCAACAAATTTGAAATACTTGTTACTAAGGAAGGTTATTTTAATCAAACGCTAAAAGTAGAAGCAATCAAGGTGGAAAACATTGAAAGAGTTGTTTTACTATCTTCTATAGAAGTGGGTAAAAGTATTATTGTGGATGACCTTCTTTTTAAAACGGGTAAAAAGCAACTCGATACACGTTCTTACAGAATTTTAGACCAATTAGTTGATTTCTTAAATCAAAACCCTACAATAAAAATTGAATTACAAGGGCACACGGATAGCGATGGTTCAAAATACGCAAATCAAGACCTTTCGGAAGGAAGAGCTAAATCTGCTATTACTTATATGGAAAACAAGGGGATAGCATCTGCTAGATTAGTTGCAAAAGGATTTGGAGAAGATAAGCCAATTGCTACAAACGATAGTGCTGAAGGAAAAGCAAAAAACAGGAGAGTTGAATTGAAAATTGTTGGAAAATAAGTGAGCCTTCCTGACAAAGTCAGGATTAGAGCGAACTTATCCCGGAAACTGATGACAATCAGTTGACATAGGGATTTTACCAATACATATACAACTCTAAACTGCTGAAATCATTGCACTCCTTGAGTGACTTGGATAGTTTGACAAATTTTTAAATGCTATCTGAATGGAGATGGCTTTTTGGCAAAACTATTTCCAAAAACATAAATTTACTACCGAAGCATAAATGACCAATAAGCGGAAAGACAAAGAATATGAAGTTACCGAACACCAACTCTTTATTTCGTCTATAAAACATTGGTTTAGATTAAAGAAGGAAAATAAAATTGCTCCTTCGAAAAAAAAGATGACAAGAAAAATAACGGTATTTGTTATTTTATCCGCTCCATTTAGATGGTTACAATCAATTCTTATTGCATCAAGATTAAAAGGGATTTCATTTAAAGAAAATCCGCCTATATTTGTTATAGGACATTGGAGGAGTGGCACTACTCACCTACATTACCTTTTATCTCAAGACAAGAGATTTGTTTACCTAGATTCTTTCCAAGCCTTCTTTTTTAGGGTAGCATTTGTATCCAAAGGCATAATGCGCCCTTTACTAGCCAAGCTCATGCCTTCTACTCGACTTCAAGACAATGTAAAAATTGACGCTCACTCTCCGCAAGAAGAAGAACACCCATTGACAAACCTTACAGAGAAGAGCGGAATGCAAATATTTTTTTTTCCAAAGAATAGATCCTATTTTGATAAGTACAATGTATTTGAAGGAACAACGGAAAAAGAAATTAATGACTGGAAAAAAATCTACTTGAAAATGCTAAAACAAATTTCTTTATTTCAAGGGAAAGAAAAGCAATTATTATTAAAAAACCCGCACAATACAGGCCGTGTTAAAATACTATTACAGCTGTTTCCAAATGCGAAGTTTATATTTATCCATAGAAATCCATATGAAGTATATTCTTCTACAAAGTATTTATATCAAAAGGCTGTAAAGACGCAGTTCTTACAAGAATTTTCGGAAAAAGAAATAGAAGAAAGAATAATCTATTGTTATGAAAAAAGTATGCAGAAATACTTGAACGATAAGCACCTTATTCCTGAAGATTCATTGTACGAAATCAGTTTTACCCAATTAGAGACACAACCTATTAACTCACTAGAAAAAATGTATTCTAAATTAAATATCTCTGACTTTAATAAAAATAAAATACTCTTTAAAACTTACCTAGAAACAGTAAAAAGCTACAAAAAGAATCAGTTGGTAGAAATACCTTCCGAAATAAAATATCAAATCAATACACGCTGGAAATTTGCTTTTGAAAATTGGAAATATGAAATAGTCGACTAATAATCCATTCTAGATACAATTCCAATTAAATACTTGAACTATTCGCGAGCACAACTCAATTATTCTATTCCTCACTGAACTGCAACCAATATCTAAAATCTCGGTTATTCAAGAAGCCAACAATCCTTTTGTTTTGCGCAAAATCAGAATTTAACACAACAGTTGTTGGGTAACGCATTACCCCTTCAACTTCTGCTAATTCTTTGGCTAGACTATGTACACCTTTTTTTTCACTAAACTGAATATACGCATATTCTTTATTTCTAAAGTTTATAGTTTCCTTAGAATATGCATTCAATTTTACAAAATAGTAATTCTTCCCCACTCTTTTAACAAACCTTTTTTTTGCATAAATCTTTGCTTCCATTAACTTACAATAGCTGCACCAAGGGGTTTCAATTTTTACAATTATTGGTTTTTTTTCTTTGGCAATAGAATCTTTTAAGTCCTCAAACTTAGTCCAGGATACTCCTTGGGAAAATCCAATTGATGAAATAGAAAAAAATATTATTATTAAATTTATTTTCATTGACTTGCCTAATTTAAGAATCTTTTGAAATAGAAACGTGCAAATCACTTTTTTAGTTCCTCAAACTGATCGAGAGTTCCAACTATTTCTTCTTGTTGAACTCATAACTTACTCCACCAAAGAAAGTTATTCCCTGGAAAGAGGAATAAATGTAAGTAGGATCAAATTCATATCCATACGGGTTTTCAGTAATATCATCCGAATTTTTATTAAAAGGGTCATGAGCTCTTAAAATCGAATTTGAAGGAGGCGTAAAATTTAAAAGATTCCTAACTCCACAATTGACACGTATTCCTCCTTTAAAAGACTTCGATATTTTAATATTCTGTAAACTAAAAGGTTTTGAAAACTCATCCCTAAAATCATTCTCTACAAGTGGCAATTTCATAGGACCGTATAAACTACCTGTATAATCAATACGCACTTTTAGTTTTTGGATCTGGTATGACACTGACCACGTTCCTGTATATTTTTCCGCGAACAATTGTCGCTCTCTTATTAATAAATCATCCGCTGTTTTATTTATAGAGTATACATCCAATATTGTTCCACCAAAATTAATCTGCAATGGAAAATTAAATAGTATGCGTGCGTTCAATGATATCCCTTGTGAGATGGCATAACCATCCAAATTGGAATAGATTATTTGCTTGTCATTCGTTTCATAATCCGGAGTTATTTTATTTGAAAAATTCGTGTAAAAAATTGAAGCATCAAATGTCATGTACATTTTGTTTATATTGATACGTTGCACATAATTTAAATTTAAATTATGTGATTTTTCTGGATTAAGACTCTCTGAAACAATTACTTCTCTTGCTCCTGTTAGAGCAGCATGGTCCTCGGTGAATAGATTTACTACTCTAAACCCATTGCCATAACCTACTCTTATTTCACTTTTCGAAGTTGGGTCAACTTTAATATTTAAACGTGGGGTAAAAATACTTCCATGTTTTAAATGATAATCATAGCGCCCTCCAATTAAAACCATCGTCTTTTCATTTAACCGAAAATTATCTTGAATAAAAAACCCAGGTAAAAACCATTCATCCGGTGTATTTAAATAAATAGATGAATCATTAATCTCTGTAGCAAATGTATTATCATCATAATGATTATACCTCAAAGCAAGTCCAGTAAGTAAAGCGTGACGGGTATTTATATTCTGATGCCATACCATTTGACCATAGCCTATATGTTGTTTTGCCTGATAAGACATAGTTCCGTAATAGGAATTTTGATCATGAAAACTATATGAACCGCTAAAAATAATTCGAGGTTTTACAGGCAATTCATAATTACCTATAACTTCTACTCTATTTGTATAAATAGATTCGCCGTAAAGACTATCTCCTCCTCTAAAAGAGTCATCCCAATTCATTTCGCCTCCCCACCGGTCTTCTTTCATTAGCCTAACTAAAATATTGGCAAATCGGTTGTCTTTTCTTTCAAAACTGAATTTATTGAATAAAGAAATCCTATCCTTTAAAGTGACATCAGTAAAATTATCTCCATTATTATCAATTGGTTTTGTGTAGTTATAATAACTAGCTCCAAAAAGGCTTTTAACTTTTCCTAGCTTATACTTTATATGACCATCCAATTGATATTCGTTCCAAGTAGTTGCAGAACTTTCAAACGCGAAATCAGAAGCGGAGGAAACGTCTTTTGTAATAACATTAATTAACCCAGCAACTGCCTCAGAACCATAAAGAGTAGATGCTGCGCCCTTCACTACTTCAACTCTCTCTAATAAACTACTAGGAATACCTTGTAATCCGTAAACAGTGGACAGACCTCCAACTATAGGCATTCCATCGATGGTAACCATCGTATATGGACCCTCCATTCCGTTGATATGAATATCTCCTGTATTACATACTGCACAATTAATTTGAGGACGAACACCATTAATATTTTGAGTAGCTTCAAATATACTTGGTGTAGGCACCTTTTTAAGATATTCAGCAGAATACACCTCAATTGGAAGGGGGCTATCTTTTTTTGATATCGAAAGCATTGTTCCACTAACGACAACTTCATCCAGTATATCTTCCAAAGTTGTTAATACAATATGTAAAGAAGTATCGCTATGTATATTATAGGAAAAAAATGAATTAGAAAATCCATATGCAGCAACAATTAAATCTACCTTTCCTTTACTCAATTGAATAGAAAAATTCCCATCAATATCCGTTGACACTCCACTATTTTGCTCTTTTACATAGATGGAAGCGTATGGAACCGACTCCCCTTTGGAAGAAGTTACAACTCCACTTATTATCCTTTCTTGGCCTACCAAAGTAGTGATATGAAAAACAAAAAAAAGGGTGATTATAAACTTCATTATTAGTCTTATTGTAATTTATATTTAGGCAAAACTAAATATTTTTTAAATGTAAATGAATTATTTTTTATAAATTCGCAAAAAAGCGTCCATGAGAACCTCATCTGAAGAAGATTATCTAAAAGCTATTTATGCATTATCCATTAACAAATCAGGGGCAAGCACTAATGCTTTAGCGAATCATTTAAACATGAAGGCATCTAGTATTACAGATATGTTAAAAAAACTTTCTGATAAAGGGTGGGTCAATTATGAAAAATACAAAGGAGCTTCCTTAAATGTAGATGGTAAAATTATAGCGCTAAGTATTGTTCGAAAACATCGATTGTGGGAAACATTTTTAGTGAACAAACTTAATTTTAAATGG
>Ga0209630_10005458_pt1 | contig 10756 bp, 22 predicted proteins | sample COG_01_FD_184745 | JGI IMG/M metagenome (GOLD analysis project Ga0209630, IMG submission 184745) | Pelagic Microbial community sample from North Sea - COGITO 998_met_01 (SPAdes) (version 2) | ecosystem: Environmental > Aquatic > Marine > Neritic zone/Coastal water | place: Helgoland, sampling... | reverse complement strand
CTTGAAACATCATTAATAAATTTTAGATCAATATAACTTGACATAGCAGTATTCACTATACTACATTTGTACTAAAAAGTCAAGCGTAATATGAACCGACTTTTTCAATCAAAAAATTGTCGGCGAATCTTCCTACAGGTAAAAAGTGTGGTTTTAGTCCTAGTTTATAGACCTGTACCATTCATCATTTTTATTAATGGCATTAGATTTTTAGATAAAACCCAACCAACTGCGAGAAAAACACCCAAGATAATCCATCTATACTTTTCTAGGACTCCTACACGGCTGTTTATATCATTACGCAAAGACCTAATCTCATTTAGTAATCTTTTTTCTACTTGATCCATTTCTCTTTGTAGGTCTCTAAAAACCTCGTCAACTTCACTATCTCTATCTTTTAATTTTTTGAAGATAATATCATCTATTTGTTCTGTTCTTTGTATTTTTTCTTCGTGTACTGCTAACATAGACTTTATAGATGTAGATACATCTGTTAATTTATCTATAGCAGTATCTAAACGACCTTGGATAGAATTAATATTTTCTAGTTCTTGTTTTACTTTTGCTAATTCTACTCGTATATCCGTAGTTCCGTTTAGATCAGCCATTTTAGTTAGACAAAGGATTCTGTGATTTAAGTTTAAGTTCTTGTATTTGTAATTTTAATACTTCTATTTCTTTTTGTGCAATTGCTAGATTAGTAGCATTCTTACCTATTCCAGACACATCTGGCGCTTCCGAATCAGACTTTTCTAGTAAAGATATTCTTTCGTTTGACTTTGCTATATCAGCAGTATTTTTTGTAATACCTGATATGTCAACACTTGAACCTTCTATTGCTGATAATCTAGTATTGAATTCTCCCCAAGCATAAAAACCACCACCAATGGTAGCAATCACACCTATTAAGGCTGCATATGTAGATAATTTATCAACTATTCCATTTTTCATTTTAACTCCTTATTGTAATGATTTCAAAGCAGATATTTCTGCTTGCAAACTATTTATCTGTGTTGTTACTCTAGCTAGAGCATTTTGTTTTACAGCAATTGGATCGTTACTTATATATGCTGTTAAACTAGCATCTTTGTATATTTGTTGCTGTTCTAATATATTTAGTTTTTGAAATAACTCTAGGTTACCATCTGAAATGCTTCCACCATTTAATCTTTTACTTTTATATACTGTTAAGTCTGGTGCGTTTGAAGATAGTCCAGCTGATAACACTAGAGAAGTTGCTTGTAGTTTTTGGTCAACTCTTTTAATTTTAGAGTTAATTTTAGCAATTATTTTTGCAACTTTTTTACCTATGCTGCTAGTGTCGGCATTGGTAATCTTCCTGTTCTCAACAGATACGTCTGTTTCATCTTCCACAACCTCGTCATTACTCTCCGTCTCCTCTTGTCTTTCTGTTTCCTTATCTTCAGCCAATTCTGATTCATTTGATACAACATCACTCTCTTGTCTTTCCGGTTCTGTTGTTTTTTCATTTGCTTGTATAGTTTCATCTGTCTTAACGTCTTCATTTGTCGGCTCTTGATTAGTAGCATTTGATTCCTCTTTTATGTTAGATTCTTCGGTTGGTTTTGCTTCTATTGTTTCTTCTTCAAAATCACCTGTCATTGTATCTTCATCTTTAAATTCTTCCATCTTCGGTTCTTCCATCATAATTTCTGGTTCATTTAAACTAGCAATTTCATTCATCATATCACCACCCAATTCTTTCATCATACTATCACCTAGTTCATCAAAAAACTGTTCTTCGGTAATTCCTTCAACCTTTAATTCTTGTTTAAAATCTTCTACTAGATTATTAGTTTCTATGAAATCTGTAAATTGCATTTCAACAAAGTCTTCAAATTTTACTTCTTCAAAATTACCAAGGTCATCTTCAACTATCACATCAAATTTTACATCTTCAATTTTTACTTCTTCCATTTTTTCTATTTCTTTAAATGCGTCATCAACTTTATTATCTAAATCTAGGAATAAATCTTTACCATCAGAGGTTTTTAAGTCAACTGCGTCATTTATAGCTTCACCAGCATCTGTACAAGTGTTTAATTCAAAACAAGGTGTGAAGGTTTCTGTTGTTGAAGTTTCTGTTGAACCATTTGTGGTTACATTTAAAGTAGGACTGATAATATCAGCACCTCCGTGACCAGTTACACCTGGCACATTTACTTCTATACGAGATGTAATTTCATAATCTTGTTGACTATTTGAATTTACTATAATTGTATCGGTATGTGTTTTAAAATATTCTGTATCGTAATTGATAATTCTTTGTTGAGTAGTTACATTACCATTATCATCTGTTAATGTTTGTTTGAGTATGACATTTTGATTTGTGTTTCCACTCCAAAACCAAACATCAGCACCAGTAGTAGATGAAAATCCACTATTGATTTCTTCTTTTGATAAGTTGGCGTCATTGTTAAGTGATACAGTAGTTTCAAAATACTGACCATCTACACCAGCGATTGTGCCTGTTCCGTGATTTGAATTATTGTTATAGGTCCAACTACCATCTAAAAACTCTTGTGATACTAGATTATTTGTAGTAACACCAGGTACATTAGTTGTAGTGGTTGTGATACAAGTCTGGTCACCTAAATCGTTTAAAGTACAAGTAGTTTCTGCGTTACTACTTTTTACTGAAATCGTAAGGATTAAGACTGTGAATAAAAGTATATACTTTATACGTTCCATAAATTATAAGGGCACTCCAAATAATAATGTTAAGGGTATCAATATCCATTTTTTATCTATTTGTTTTTTTGATTTTTTTTTTCTTCTATCTTTTTTAATTTATCTTGTACTATTTTCAATTCTTTTTGTCTAGCAATCTCATCTTTTTTTGCTTGTTCTTTATCTGCTTTTTGTACAACTTTTAATCTTTGTGTATAGATGTCATAATCAGGTCTTAACTTGTTGTACTTTTTCCATTGATTAGAAGCGTCTTTACCAATTTTACCTTCAAATGGGCAAGGCGTACCAGATTGTTCCATTGCAAAGAACACTCTAGGATCCTGACATAAAATTGACACAGCTGCCACTTTCATACCAAGGTCGTTTAATACTTTTGATAATTTTATTCTTTCACAATTCTCATCTGTTCTATATGTACCACCTGAAACTCCTACACCAAATGTTGATACACCAGCAGATATACCAACAACACATAAATCCTGCGACATTGCTGACATACTTGGTGCTGATGATTGAGAGGTTACTCTTGTTTCACCTGTGTTTGTTGTGTTATTGGTTGTAGCTGTAGTATTAGAAGACGAACCACTAGCGTAATTAGTTGTCGATTCTTGGCTATATCCACCAGAAATTGTGGTGTTTGAACCAGATGTTGTAGTTTGTGTGTTGGTCGTGGCACCATTTGAAGTGGTGTCCGCAAGTGTCAATTGTGTAAGTCCCATAACGAAACATAATAAAAGACCTAAAATAGTCTTTTTCATTATTGTTTCCTTTATTAATATTTATAATTATTTTTCAGTTGGTTCGTAATATTCTTTATACTTATCCAACAAATCATTTGTTATTTTTAATTGATTACGAATTTGAGCAAAGTTCTTTGCTATCAATTGATAATCATTATCTGTAAGACCAAATAACACAGGATCAAGTCCTTGTTCTTCCATCTTTTTAAATACTTCATCAGCATTTTCAGATGTTATAATAATCCATTTAATCTGTTCTAATTGTAAAGGTGTTGGTTTCTCTAAATTAAGTTCCTGTCTTTTGACTTCTTCTTTAAATATACTTAACTGCTTTACTCCACTACAATTAGTAAGGAATATACTTAAAACTAATATTAATATAACTTTTAAATACATTGTTAATTTATTCCATAAGTTGGGTTTGTAGGAAAATAATTCTTGTTACTATATTTTATTGGCATTAATGCTAATTTTATTTCTTTTGAATTTTCAAATTTTTCAATTTCATCAAACAATCTTTTTTCTAATTGTTTAACTAAATTATGTTGTGTTGTTCCTTTTTTATTATATTTTTGTGCTAAATCTTGTCTTGTATTGACGGCATTAAATATTCTAGTGTAAGCAGTTTGTAAAAAATTATCACCTATAAATTTTGATAATAAAATACGAGCATAAAACTTTTTACCTTTTTTAGCATATTCACTTACTTTATCTAAATAAGATTTATTTAAAGTTTTTACGGTCTTTTGTAATCTAACTTTAAATTTACCATCTTTTTGTTTTATCGCAAAAGCCTTTATCTTATTAAGGTTATTTTCTTTTATGAATTGTTTAAATGTTTTAATATGCGACATAACTTGGATTTGCTATTGACGGACATTCAGGATTGATTTCTGACTTCTTTGTAGCATTCTTTTCTTCTTCAGTTAATGGTGATCCACTAGCAATCTCTATACATCTTGTAGCGTTATCACTTCCTTTGTTTATAATTCTTTCTATGACCTTTGTTCTATCAATGGCCAGTTTACCAATATCTCTATCTTTCTTTGAAAATCTTTTGTCTAAATCGTCTAAATCTTTTTTAAGATTATTAACGAGTTCGTTTATCTTTTTATTTGCTTCTAGTATTTCAGCAAAGTCTTTCTTTTGATTTTCTATAACTTGTTTTTGTTCACTAATAGCAGATTCAAGTTTAACTGCGTTTTCTTTTAAGATAGTATTATCTCTTTGTAATTTCATAACATAACCTGCTGAACCTATTAAGGCAAGTATGATAAAACCTATTAGATATATTCTCACTAATCTTTACCTCCAATATAACCAGCGATTACACCAATAAGACCTGTTATAGACATTTTCATTAATACAATAACTTCAGTATCAACTGGTCTATTTTCTTGTACTGCCACTATATAGTCACCTATAATAATGACACCAAGAAGAATTAATATACCACTTGTTAATGCTAAAATCACAATGTCTTTGATATTTTTAATCATCTTACCAAAATTTCATTTTTTTAGCAGCTTTTTTACAAGCGTTACCTGTTGCTTTAGCAGCGTTTGATACAGGAGCAACTATATGATTTCTAATTGGATTCATAACAGGTCTTGTGTCAACTGTAATACTTGGACTTAATGTAACACCAACACCAAGTGCTAATTTAACATCTGCACCTACTGTTAATTTACCATCTTCAACTGTTGCTCCACCACCGACTTTAGCACCAATCTGTGGACCAACTGAAACTTTTGCACCGACTGAGGCATTGTTTCTATCTCCACCTACTTGTCCTGAAGCACCTACTTCAGCACACGAACCAGCGATTGCACCAGCGTGACCTTCAGCACCGTTAGTTCCAATAGAACCACCAACACCTACATCTGAATAAACTTTTGTACCTGCGTGTGCTTCTGTTTTGATTGGTGTCTTACCGATTTTAGTTTCATTCTCTACATTAGAGTATGCACCAACTTCAGCGTGAGCACCTACATCTACACTTGCGTTACCTTTTTTTGCTTTTGCAACTGCACCTGCTTCAGTATTAGCATATGCACCGGCATTTGCTGTAGTACCTTTACCTAAATTCTTTGATGTATCTGCACTTGCACCTGCCTCTGCTGATACTGAACTCTTACCTTTTTTAGTTCCTGCGTTTGTATCCGTAGCCATTATTATTTAACTCCTTTTATTTTTGCGTTTCTTTTTCTGTGTCCATTCCAAGCAACGAAGCCACCTATTCTTAATGACCAATATGCGAGATAGTTCATAAGATAAAAACCATTAACATTGATATTAATATCTCTAAAGATTTCATCTGCTCTTTTTTGAGATATAACACCTAAAGTTTCTCTCTTACCTTCCATTAATAAGGTTTGATACTTGTAAGCATAATCGTGTACAAGACCTCCAATTAATAACACTCCTACTGGTGAGAAGAAAGCTCTCAGGAATTTAGGAATACTTGCACCGTCAAATGTAAACCCAGCTGGTATTACAAATTTTTTGTCGTTCAATTGGTAGTTATAGTCTTCTGTCAATACCCAGTTCCTTGTTGAAAGCAACCACATCACAATACCTTTCCAGAAGCCTTTGCCCTTTGTTGCGATTGGTACAGGTCTTAATACAGGCATTGCTGTACTTTTAAATGTATAGCATTTAGGTTTCTTTTTATCAAGTAAATTGATAATTGATCCTACTATTGCTACTATAATTAATATAGTCCACATCCAAAATTTCATTGCTAAACTTATTATTATTTCCATATATTCCTCTATGTTTATTTATAGAATAGGTGTTCCCCTACGTTTAGGAAAGTACCACCTGTTCTCAATGCTTGTTTTACTTGTGTTTCGTCAAGTTTGAAACCTAATGATTTCATTTTTTCAACAGCATTGTTGTGTTCAGTTAAATTTAAATTCAGTTCTATTATAACTGTCTTTGCTTTTTGTATTGATTCTTTAGCACCGTCTATAACTCTATGTTCTAAACCATCTACATCCATTTTGATGTGATCTGGCGATATGTTCATTTGTTTACAAAAGGTATCTAACTTAACAATATTAATTCCTTGTTTAAAGGCAACATTCATTTTACTTAAATCAAAATTCTTTTCTTCATCAACTGTATGACAAGAGCCACCTGGTCCTACATCTCTATCCTGTGCAATATTTAAAACAGAAAAACCATCATAGTCTAAAGTACCAGCACAATAAGCAGTTACTTTATTTTGTACATTATTTAATCTTATATTCTGACATAGTAAATTGTAATTACTTGCCTCAGGTTCAAACGCATAGACATTTACTTTTCTACTTACAGCACTCATAAGAGAATACATACCTACGTTTGCCCCTATATCTATAACAGTATCTCCTGGTTGCATATTATCCATCCAAGTTATTGTTATAGGTTCTTTTCTAAAAATTTTCTTAACTCTACCTGCTGTCTTTTTAGTAGGTGTATAAAATTTTACTTCTTGTCCGTGATAGTTTAAACTATCTGTTTCATTAAAAATCATTATTTTTTCCAATACTTATTTGATCGTAAGTTGTAAACTAATGCTAGTCTATTATTTTTACCATCTGCTTTGTAACTATGCCAGGTATTATCATTTCTACTAAAAATAAAAGCACGATTAGGAATCCATTCTATCTGTTTTGGATTTTTACCTGATTTATCTTCGTACAACCAGGTGCCTTCATTTATAGCAGGATCAATATAGATCACTACACTTAACAATTTATCTCTACTATCACTATGAATAGGAAAAACAAAATCTTTACCGTTGTTTACAACATTTAATTCTGTGTACCAATAGTGTTGTAATTTTTCTGGTGCTAATTCTTTTAGCAATTCAATCATCTGGTCGTGGTATGAATTATGTATCTCTCTAATATTATCTTCATTTAAAGGAGATACTCCTTCTTTGCCAGATGATGATTGAAAACCAATCTCTATCTTGCCGTCATTGAATATCTTATGTTTATAGATATCCCACTCGTCTGGTTTTGTGTCAAAGTCAATGTTTCTAATAGTATGTAAATGTCTTCTATATAAAAATTCATCTTTGACCACATATTTTGGCCACATAATTTATTTTTTTTTCTTTTTATCTTTTTGAGTTGAAGCAACTAATGTACCGACACCACGAGCTCTACCATTTTTAGGTCCAATGTCTGTGCCTTTTCTACTTAATGAAGCCATAGGTCTTATTAGACCTAAACCACCTATTGTTACAGTAGATAGATATTCTTTTAATGTTTTAACCATTATATTTGTCCTTAAATGTTTTGTATTTTTCTTCGTTTTCTATTTTAAATTCTGTTTTACCATATAGTTTTTCATCAAGTGCTGCCTCAATATTTTCTATCTTATCAATAACACCTCGTAATACTACATTGTTATTGTCATCACTTTCTTTAATTTTTCTTTTAAGAGGTTTAGCAAACATTAAAGGATCTCTTTGATTATCTTTTTTATATTTCTCGTGTGATTTAGTTAATGGGTGTTTAGCGTTAGGCGCCATATCAACACCGCCACCTGCAACTGAATTAACTGGTGCTTCTTCATCAATCTTGTTGATGATTTCGTCTATCATTTCTTTATAATGTTTTGGCATAGTCAAACTCCGATTTTAATTCTCCATTGTTTTCAAATACATCAACACCAAAACAATTCATAACAAACTTATCGTCTGTTTTTACGTCTGGTATCTCTCTGCTTTCATTTAATATATCGTCATAGAGATTGTTGTCTTTTAAATATGTAATAACAGCAGACTCAATTGTTTCTTTGTGCATTGCATATTTTTTATTTTCTCTTAATAGTAAAGCGGCTGCAACTGCAAACGATCCTAACTTACCTTTAATACCTGCTTTCGCAAGTAATCTTTTTAAATTAAAAACAAACCTATGTAAAACGGTATAAGAACGCTTTTCTAATGTTCCTGTTACAGTATTAAATTTCTTTAATACTTTACCGTCTTTATCAATTATACCATACTTAAAAGCAGGTTGTTTATCAAAAGGCGTTACTAGCATTTTAATAACTCTATATGCGATAAGTAAATCTACTGGTCTATTTGCCATTACATTTCCTCTAATAATTTCTTAATATTCTCGTCTAAAGAAACATTGTTTAGTTCGTGTGGATACAAATAATCTAAATGAATTAAAACTGCTTTTAGTATTGGCCAGTATTGTTCGTCTATCTTGTATAATAATAATACACAAGCGGCCTCTACACCAAAAACATTTTGTAAAACTATAATGTGATTAACAATTAGTCTTACTTTTATTTCACTCGTTAAAGTGTATCTACGAAATAACCTTTTAAGATACTTGAATCTTTTTAAGTCGTCTAAAAACTCCTGCTCTTTTGTAAAAGTAGGATTATCATAGTTTTGCTGTGCATACAGCAACCAAGTATCTTTAGTTATCTCTTTGAACATAATCTACACTAATTTAGCGTAGACCTTTGATGTTCCGTTTTTAAGAGTTTCGTAAGATACTTCCATCTTTAATCCACCCTCTTTTCTATGAGATATACCATCATCATTTATATCAGAACCATCGGTATCTTTACCAAATCTTCCACCAAATTGTTTCAATTCAACTGTTGTTTTTCCACTCGGTCCTTCTAGTACGCAATCGCCACAAGTAAGACCTATTCTTTGTAACTTTTCTTTTAATTCGTCAACTGCAAATTGTGGGTTTAAATATTCCCTTTCGGAAATAGAACCAACAAAACCGTTAACTCTTTGAAGAACAGCTGCGTCCTGAATATTATGTGCTCCGATTGCTGAATCTTCTACTGAATTTGTAGTTTGTGATCCAACAGCAGAAGCAGTTTTTTCAGAACCTGTTTGTTCATTCACGTGTTGTTTAAATGTTTTCATTTTTTTCCTCTACTTCTTTTTCTTTTTTATCAACCTGTTTTTCAGATTGAGTTTCGCCTAATACATCTTCTTCAAAATCTTTTACAGATTCTTCATTGACAAATGCTTTAAACTTTTTTACCATCTGTATCTCCCTTACTTAACTTTAAAAGTTTTTCAGTTTGTTGTAAAGCACCATAGATTGCGTTTAAATTGTTTTTTCCATTAGCAATTTCTTTCTCCATAGTTTCTACACTTTTTTTTGTTTTATCAAAATCAGCTTGTAATATCGCTAATTCTTCTTGCAATACTTTTTCATTTAACATATTATATACTCCTTAATTATTAACTTACTACTTGACCGTTTCCGCCAATTACATTCCACTTACTGTCTTTAAACATTAACATAACACTTCTACCTGGTGCGTCTATACTTACTTTAGTACCAGAACCAGCATTAAAGTTTGCAGGTGTAATATCAACTGCATTTGTTCCACCAGTAGATTTGTTAATTATAATTTTTATTTGTCCATCAGCACCGTCTTCTAAAGTACAAGGACAACCTGCTGCTGTAGCATTAACAAGAGTTGTTGATTTTGTTACGTCAACTGCTAAAGATGATGAACCATCACCTGATATAGTTTGTGCTGTGTCTTTAAGTCCAATCCAAGAAGGTACGTTATTAAATACATCCTCAGCTGTAACTTTTTTATTGATTGGTGTTCCCGAAGGATCGTCTATAATGTGAAATAAATCCACACTTGCTAATGCGTCACCTAAATCGGTCAACGCCGTTATTTTTTTGTCTGCCATTTTTATTCTCCTATTAACCCCATATGGGGAATGCTACTCTAGGTATTTGCCTAGATCAATTTATTCATATAGTATATATAAGGGCGCTAAAGCGCCCCTATAAAATTAATTATTACGTGTTAGATGTTAAACATACTAGAGTAGTATATGATACTCTACCTGCTCGTCCACCTGAACCAGTAGTTTTTAGAACCCAACCTGTGTGAGCAACCTGTCCAGATTGCGTTTCAGTTGTTGTGTAGTTAAACAAACCATTAGTTGCGCCACTTATAAAAGTATCAGCACTAGTGTTTTGATATAACGAAGTTCTATTAGCACTTGAAGGTGCTACATTCAACATAGTCGCTGCCCATAAAGGTGCTCCTGCTGCTGAATCTGCTTTAGTCCAACTTGACATATTATTCTCTCCCTTGTTAAATTGTTAAGGTACTCAATTTGTTAGTATATGATACTATTTATAAGAAAGAATACTAGAAACCTAGTTTTTTGAGTTGTTTAAGTGTGTTTGGAGTTGATGTGTGAAGTATGCCAATACCACCTCTTTGTGTGAATTGGTCTGTGTTTTTCTTGTAATCGTCTATTAGGATCGCAGGTTGCCCTGCCACCATTGCGT
>Ga0209630_10005454_pt1 | contig 10764 bp, 9 predicted proteins | sample COG_01_FD_184745 | JGI IMG/M metagenome (GOLD analysis project Ga0209630, IMG submission 184745) | Pelagic Microbial community sample from North Sea - COGITO 998_met_01 (SPAdes) (version 2) | ecosystem: Environmental > Aquatic > Marine > Neritic zone/Coastal water | place: Helgoland, sampling... | reverse complement strand
TGGCTGATATGCAACAATGGTCATTCGGTTATAGAGTTAACGATGCTGAACAAGGAAAAATTGGTGAAGGCGAAGAAGAAAAAGATGCTAGGTATTTAAAAGACCTAACAGTTTTTGAAGTTTCACCTGTTCTTGTTGGAGCAAATCAAGATACCTACACAATGGCAATCAAATCAAATGATGAGCTCATTAAAGAAATACTAGGTAATGATGAAGAAAAAGCTGTACTTAGCTCTTCCTCTTTTGGAAAAGAACCAGTATCTGAAACATTAAATGATGAAGATGCTACTAAACCAGAAGTTGAAGTAGATGAGTTGGCTACAGAAAAGTCAGTAACTGTTCAAGAGTTATTAGAAAATCCTACAGTTTATTTAAAGGAACTCTACAAACTTAAAGAAGCTCAGTTAGAGACTCAAGAAGAGATTTCAGAAGATGCCCCTAAAGCATTTTCGGAACAAGTCAAAGATGTGCTTGCCGCATTAAACGACTTGATGGTACGAGCTACCGCCATAGCGATGTTGCGTGCTAAAGATGGAAGGAAGTTAGGCGATAAAGCCACCGAAGCACTACGTGCAGTTCAAGATGACTTACAAGATGCATGGGTCGAATTAGACCAATTCATTGATAATGTAGGTGAGAACAATGTAGTGACTGAGGAAAGCGTTGACGTAGAGGAAGAACTACCACTCGAGGAACAAGAAGACGAGGTATCTGAAGAAGTTACCGAAGAAGTCGAGGTTCAAACAAACCCAGAGGTTGAACCAGTCCAAGGTGAAGATAACACTGAATCCGTTGATGAAGAGGCCGAAGCCTTATGGTTAGAGGCACAGCAAAATATTGCTGAGTCATTGGATGCTGAATTAGAAGTAGAAGATAATATATAGGAGATATATAAACCATGAGTAAAGTAGCAAAGCTCAAAGAGCAAATTGCAAAATCTCGTGAAGAATTGAAATCTGCTTTTGACTCACAAGAAGACGGTAAGTACACAGCTGAAGCCAAAGAGAAAATCAAAGGCTTCAACGACGAACTTTCTGGACTTGTTGATGATTTAAAAGTAGAAGAATCAAGGCTTCAAAACGAGAAAGCTTTAGAGGTTGAAAATCAGCCTGTAAATTCTATACCTAATGCTATGCCAGAGCAAAAAGGTCCACAATCTATTGGGGAACAATTTGCAAATTCTGATGCTTATAAAGCATATACAGATAAAGGCGTAAAAGGCGTAGATTCACATGCTGAATTTAAAACAACCCTGAACACAACAGGTTATCCACCAGAGAGCTTAAGAGCTCCTGGAATCCTGGAGACCGCTCTTCGTAATCCAGACAGCATAATTGGATTGTTTGACCAAATTCAAACATCACAAAATGCTTATGTTTACTTAGAAGAGACAACATTCACAAACAATGCTGGTTCAATTGCTGAAGCAGGCGACATTAGTTCTGCTAATGAAGGTGCATTAGCATTTACAGAAAGAACAGAATCCATCAGAAAGATGGCTACATTCTTGCCTGTAACTGACGAGCTATTAAGTGATGTTTCTGGTATCCAAGGATATGTCAACTCACGTTTATCAACAATGATGAAGTTGAACATGGACAACCAACTTGTTAATGGTGACGGAAGCGCTCCAAACCTAACTGGTGTATTGAACAAATCAGGTATCAATACATTTGACTATTCTTCATATTCTGGAGAATTAGCAAAATTAGGTCAAATTTATCAAGCAATCACAGAAATCAGAAAAGATGCATTCGTTGAACCAGATTCAATCGTTATGCACCCATCTGACTGGTACGAAATCGTAACAGCTGTTTCAGACTTTGCAGGAACATCTTCAGCAGGTTATGCTGCTAAGAATCCTCTATTTGTCGTAGCAGGTGGATTTGGTGCTGATGCTGCTCCAAGAATTTGGGGTCTCAAAGTTGTTCCTTCAACAGTTATTGCAACTGGAACAATGTTGATTGGTAAGTTTGGTGGTGGCGACGCTGCTCAAGTAATTATGAGAGAAGGCGTTGACCTAGCTGTTTCCGACAGCCACAGCGATTTCTTCGCAAAGAATCAACTCGCAATTAGATTAACTATGCGACTTGGTTTTGCGATTTATCGTCCAACAGCATTCTGTTCTATCACAAACGTATAGGACTAATTGGTTTAATAAGGGCGGATTTGTATTCGCCCTTAAAACCAGAGGAGTAAAAATGAACCCAGAAGACAAAAAAAACCAGCTGCAAATGTTTGGTATGATTATTAGAGACAAAGATTTTTTTAAGAAAGCCGATAAAGTTTTAGAGCAATTTAAGATAAAAGCAAATATAGAAGTTGCTACAGAAAAAGAGAAAAAAAATGCCGAGGGGTAGGCCTAAATCCTATCGAATGGGTGGTCGTGTTAGACCACGTAAAAGTATTAGAAGACAACCTAGGAGAAGATAAACTATGGGCTATGGAAAATATAAACCAAAGAAGGGACCTAAAAAACCCAAGAAGCGTGGAAAATAGAGTAGGATAGATTATTATGTATACAATACCAGAACAAAATATTTATAAATTACCTGACGGTAAGATTTGGAAAGGTGTTCCAGCTGATTTACCATCAAGTGGCGCAGACTTGATTGCTAAAGCAGGAAAAGAATACCCTACAGAATGGTTAAAAGAGCAAGGCGCATTAGATGCTCCTAAGAAAAAAGCTCCTGCTAAAAAAGCAGAGCCTTCAAAAACTAAAGCTCAAGAACCAGTCGAAAATAAAGCTGTCAAAGTAGAAAAAGAAGACAAGTAAAACGGAGGTCTAAAAAATGGCTTTCTGTACTGCTGCAGATGTTGAATCTTTTGCGCAGATAAACTTTAACTCTTCGTTAGAAACACATTTAACAAATGAATTAATTCCTATTGTTGAGGATGTAATTCGTGATTATGTAGGTTATGACATTGATTATGCTACTCATACTGAAACTATGTCAGGAAACCAAACAAGAGAACTATTCTTAGAGCAAAGACCAGTCGTTGCTGTTAGCTCAGTTGTTGAAGATGGAAATACTCTAACTTATGGAAATCAAGAAGAATTTCTTTGGTATGACAATGGTAGAATTAGAAGAATAGGAAGTAGATGGTCTTTTGCTTATCCTGACAATATAGTGATTACTTATACAGCTGGATATGATACTGGCGGAGGAACAGGACCTGCTTTACCTAGAGCTTTCAAAGTAGCAACAGCAAGAGCTTCTGCTAGAGTTTTAGAAGCATCCTTAGTTCTATCTGCACAACAAGAACCTGGTGAAATTAAAGCACATTCAGCAACTGAAGCTTCAAACTTTACTGCAGCCGACTCTGAATCCTTAGGTGATTATTCTGTACAATATGTAGGAAATATAGGAATGAACTCGATAGCTATACTTTCTGCTGCTGACCTACAACTTCTTGGTAAATATAGAAAAAATTTCTTTATCTAATTAGAATAGGCATATGCCTACAAGAAAAGCACCACAACCCGAAGAAGCTAGAAAGCTTTTTTTAACACACCCCAATAGAACCCTACAACAATGGGCTAATTTATGGGGAACTTCTGCTGAACGAGTAAGACAAATACGACATGAGTCAGGTGTTGGTGCCGTATTTAAAGTTGACATGCAAGTAGTAAATCAAGTTGCCGAAAAAATATCTCTTGGAATATTCACTCTTGCTAATAGAGATTTATATAAAGATTTACCTGTAGGATTTGAAGCATTCAAAACTTGGATTAGAGATAACGAAGAAGTACAAAATATTATTAATGAAGCTCAATACAAAGCCAAAAAAATAAAACTTAACCCATCAAATAAATTATGTATATTATGCAAAACAGAAAAATTAGTTCAAGAATTTAAAAAAAGTCAAAAATACAGTGATGGCTATGTAAAAGTTTGTATAGAATGTTCAGCTAATCATGACTTTGCTACAAAGGTAGATAGAAAAACTTGTTTTAAATGTAAGAAAGAAAAGTCAAAAAAATCTTTTACTTCAAACAAGAATTTTAAAGACGGTTTAGTACCATTCTGTAAAACTTGTAAATCCAACATGCGTAGGAACAAAAGGACATTAAATAGTAAAGTTACTGATAATATCTAATGTATGGTAGGTCAACTAAAAAAAGTATTATTTGAAGACAAAATAAACGTACAAAGGTTAGACCAAGCTACTGTAGATGAAAGAGGCGAATTATCAGATACTTGGAGTAATCAATTTACTAATCTTGCTTGTAAAATAGTAGAACAAGGAGAAACAGAAAATAGAGACGGTAGGAATACTGTAATAAAACAGTTTATTATCTATGTACATGGTGACTCAGCTATAAAAGCTAGTGATAGATTACAAGATGTAGTTGATTCAGATTTATACTATGAAATAGATAGTGTAAGACGTTCAAAAAGTAGGCAAGGACGGGTTCTTTCAACAATCATTAATGCCCATACGTTTGAGTAATGGCTTTCGGGCTAAGTAAAAAGTCTGGTGTAGCACTTTATCAATCTCCTTCACAGAGAAAAGATAACAGTAAAATATACTTATTTAAGTCCTTATCCGGTCTTAAAAGAAAAGACAAAATTTATGCAATAGGTTATAACTTAACATCTGCGGCAGCAATATTACCAGGTTTTGATGTTGGTATGATTGGTGCTGCTCCTTACTTTATTGGTCAACTTTCAAATAACGCAGCTTCTATAAAAAAAGCTTTCCAAGGTGACTTAAGTGCATTAACAGGTCGAGGTAGATTTTTAGGTGGTGCAAGTTTTGTAAACAGAGCAGCTTCAGGTTTATCATCGGCACTATCTTCACCTACAGGCGTTGGTGCTGTTGACAGAGCAGCAAATATTTATGTAGGTCAGCAAAAAGCTGCATTCTTACATTACACAAGAAATATGGGTAAAAAGGAACAGCTTAAAGTTTTCGTTGAAGCTATAGGTGACGGTAAAGTTTTTGATAAAGAAATTCAGAAACAAGCTCAGTTAGCAGTAAGAGGTAATGTATTTGCTAAATGGAAAGCTTTAACATATTACAAAGCTATAAAAACAGCACCAGACCCTTGGCGTGACAATCCATATATTCAAGCAAGAGAAGCTAGAAGAAATCAAGAAATGAAACAAAAAAAGTTTAGAAAGACTGTTGTTAGTGAACCTCATACTGAAAATACAGATGCTCATGTATTAGAACTTATGAACATGTCGGACTCAATGTTTCAAGAAAGAAACGCTATTGAGTCTACTGCAAAGGTTTTAGCTATAAATGATTTGTTAACTGCTGAAGGTGTAACGTTTAAAAAATCTTCAAATGCTAAAGAACTTATGAAACAATTTGGCGCCAATGAAAAATTTAGGAATCAAAAATTTACACAAAAAGGTAGTGATAAATTTGATAACTTAACTTATAGAAGTCTTTTAGATAGTGTAGACAGACCAGAAAAGAAAAGTACATTAGGATTTAGAGGTGCTAGTGCAGATAGGCTTAAAAGAACAAAAGGTTTAGAAACTAATCCGGATACAAATCAATTTACTACAAATCTAGCAAAAGAAAAACATGACAAAGCTTTTCTTAGTTTTTTAAGCAGTAATAATACTTTTAATAGCTTTAAAGGTGACTCTGCAGCAGAAATATTAAAAGTAGCTACAAATATACCTGCTAATCCTCAAGTAATACAAGCATTTAATAATTATGCAACAAAGATGGGACGAGTCGGTATGAATTTAAGTGATGGTTCTGGAATGGGACAAATAACTCAGGGGATTTTTTCTATACTGTTTTCAGGTAACATGTCATCTAATGAAACTTCATCTACAAAACTTGCAGCAGATTTGTCTAGAGATTTTTCTGCATTACAAGAATTAACTGGAGAGATAGGTAGAGCAGGTTTTGAAGATATTGCTGATGATATATTAAATGTTATAGACCCAAAAAAAGTTTTAAGAACAAGTGGCTCTTTTAGTGAGGCATCAATCCCCAGTTCTCATTTTATGGAGGCAAGAAAAGAATTAATTCAAGTAAAGTCTGATTACAATCAAAATTTTCAATACGGTTCTGTATTTAATGAAGCTGATAGGTTAATTAATAAAACTCCAAATGCTGATATTAGATTAACAGAATTAAATTTAACAGATAGTGATGTAAGTGGTCTTGATGACTATATAGAAAGAAAGCGTCGAATTGATAAAACAATCAAAAAATATCCTATATCAAAAAGAGAGTTTATAGAAAACAGTCAAAATTCAAGACGAAAAAGAGCTGAGATAGCTAAAAACGTAATGAAAGCAAATATGGGAGATTTAGGAATAGCAGGTTCTGGAAACCGTAATAATGAGTTTATTGATAAATTTGTAAATAGTGTGGCTTTAAAAGATGAAAAGATGTTTTCCCCTGATGGTAAACCAATAAATACGGATGAATATGGTAAAAGAATGAATCAGAAACTTGAGCGAGAAATTACAAAATTTATTGAAGAGGGAGTACCTACTGAACAGATAATAAATCATGTAGAAAAAGAATTTAAAAAAAGTCAAAAAAATTACAAAAAACAATTTAATACTAAAATTCCTCCTGTAACAGATTATGATGATTTCTCAACTCACACACCAGATAAATTTCCTGATAGTAATAAAGAAGTTAGAAGAGGTCAAAGCACTTTTGTACATTCTCATAACAATTATGTTCCATCTCAAAAGCATATTATTGAGGCTATTCACATGCACAATATTGAACTTAACGGTAAGAACGAAGAAGATGGAAGTGGTTTTGTATTTAGGGAACAAGTATCTTTTGGTGGTCAGCAAGAGAAATCTACAACTGCTGACAAAATTAGAGATGCTGTTTCAATAGAGTTTGGTGGACCTGCCACAGACAATCAAGGTAAATTAAAAAACAGAGGAGATAGAATGTTTTATCTTCCTAGTTTTTTTATAGGTACTGCTGCTTCAGAAGCTGCTGCATTTTTAGGTATTTTTGATAAAGGTTCAACATTTAAAGCTAGTGCTAGTAAAGCAGGTATTCATAACGCAGTATTTAGAATGAGTGATGAGGGTACTGGTGTATTTAATGCTACTAGAAAAAAATTCAACGAAAAGAAAAGAATGGATTTTGAAGGTCAACGTAGAGTAAGTAAAATGTTTGCTGATGCTAAAAAATCTGTAAATAATCATAAAAGAGCAAACTTTAGTAATGATGGAGTTCGTTTAGCAAACCAAAGAGCAATGTCGTTATTTAAGAAAGGTGGTGGATTTGGTCAAATAAATATAGATGATGTAGCTAAAAATTTAACTACAAGAGAACAAAAAATGTTTGGGATTGTAGATGGTGGTTTACAAACAGGAACAGGTCCTGGCAAAAATAGACAGTTTAATTTAAATAAATTAGGTGGTTACAGAAATATAAACTCAAAAATACAAATGAAACCAGGCGGTAGTAAAAGTAAAGTTTATAGCGATGGAACTTCAAACTTTAACTTCTTAACAGGAAATTTTGAATCTCCTTTAGTTAACAATGTAATGAGAAATAAAGATGGTAATATCAGTGTAGAAACTGGTTACACACCTCTTGTTCCTATGGTTTTTGATACTGCCGGACATGCACTTTCAAGAGGTCCAAAAACTCCTAAAACAAGAGTAGCTGAGACTTTAAGAGGTACCGAAAAAGGTAAAGCAGCTTTTAAAGGGGCACAAAACACTGAATCTGTAGCAGCACAAGTTGAATTAGCTATGAGTGGATTTAATTCAAATATAAATATTCAAGCTATTATAGCTAATCCTTATGAAGCTATGCAGAAAACTTTCGTTTTAGGTACTAAACAAAATGGAACTGGAAGTATTTGGCATACCAATGACCTTGGTCGTGATACTCAAAATCCTAATCATCCTATCAATAGAATGAGAGAAATGTTTTTTGGAACTGATTTTGAAACTGAATTAATCAGAGAATTTGTTAGAACAGCAGATTCAGAAGCTTCTCCTGTAATTCAACTTTTAACAATCCAAGGAAAAATAAAAGAAAAAAATGAGTTATTAAGGGCACTTAGAGTCCAAGCAGGTATGGTTGCTAAAACTTATTCAAGAGTTACAGGACAAACACTGCAAGCTATGGGTAATCAAGTTTTAACTGAAGATGCTTTTAGAAGTTTAACAATGACACTTGCTGTCTTGTTAGAAGCTAACAAAGAACATTTTAAATTTGAAATGCACAAAAGGCTAAGACGAGCTACTGAAGGTATAAGAATGAACACTGCATTAAGGGAAAAATTAAATGCTAATCTTGCAAAAGAAACAATGTCAATAGACGTTTCAAAAGAATTTGATGAAATAGAAGAACTCTTAGGTAAGGGAATAGCTTTTGGTTATGATGAACAAGGTACTCCAGGTTTTGTTACATTTTCAGGTGCACAAGGATTTAGAAAAGAATTAGAGGCAAGTGATAACTTACCTGTAATTAGCTCTTTATTGCCAGATTTTGCAGGTGGTAATGCTACAGGAAGACAAATAGGAAAAATATATAATTTTAACAATAGAGAAGCTGCCATACTGTCAAGTTTAGGAGTTACTGATTTTCAAGAAATAAGATGGGACAAAAGTTTGAGATTAGGTATGCAAGATGTTGGAACAGATGGAAAATATTTACGTGGTGAAAGATGGGCTATTGCACAAGAGCTTGCTGAAGATACAGGTATTTCTGCTAGTCATTTCATGAACGATAACTCTGAAATGGTGAATGCAATAATGAGTGATGCAAATATTGCTGACAAAGTAGGAAATCAGATTGCTGCTTTCACTAAAAGATTGCAAGCAGGTCAAACAGGAGAACTGAGTGATGCCATAGTAGCCAAAGAAATAGCTGCTTTAGATGCTTTTCTAGAAGCTAAAGGTATGGGGAATCGAACCGATAGATATAATACAATAAAAACAAACTTTGGTTTTATAGTTGCAGAAAAGAAAAGAGGACCTGCAGTTCATAATGATGAAACTCATTTAAAAGCTAATATAAACATTCTTGACAAAAATTCAGCACTTACTAAAGCTAAAGATAAAATACGACAGCTAGGAAGTTCTGCTGGAGTTGCTAATGGTGCAAAAGCTGGAAGACAAGTCGCTGATGATTTATACGATGCTTTTATGGAACAAACTATTGATGATAAAGATATAGCAGCCATACTTGCTGCTGGTGCTCATAATGCATCGTCACAAGCAGAAGCTGCTAATTTTTTAAAAAATTTTTATCAATCTATGGCATATTTAAGTCCACATCAAGGAATTTCAAGAGCACCAATAAGTTTGTCATTAATAGATGCGAAAATGCAAAAAATATTTAACATGAATTTACCGAGTGCTTATCAAGTAAAACATCAAATGGATATACGTTTATGGACTGATAGTACATGGCTAGGATTAGCCCAAATAATTAGAAAAACAGATTACGACCCAAATATTATTAATTTAAGTCACATTGGAGATTCTGTTAAACATAGTAAAACAGTTAAAAAAAGTAGAACAGGGGACGTTTCTCTACATAAAACCGAAACAGGTAGAGCTTATTACAAAATAAAACAACCTGGTAGAGAAGCATATAAAGAATATATAAGATTTGATAAAAATAAATTTTATATAGAAGCTATGAAGTTAAAAAATCAAAACAAACGATATGATAAGTAATCATTGTATACTGAATTAGGAGTTTTATGCCAACAACAGGACAACCAGTACCGCCAGACGCTGAAATTATTTTCAGAGATTTTATATTATCCAAAACTGCTGTTACTGACCTTATAAGTCAAAGAGTAGCTACTAATTTACCTAGAGATGCAGAAATGCCTTTCTTAGTATTTGTTAGAGCAGGTGGTACATTAGTAAGACCTTCATCTCAAGTACATATACAATCTGCAGTACTTCCATGTATAGCTTTTGCTGGAGAATGGGGTGGAGATGGCACAAAATCAACTCCTGATTATGGTGGTGCAATGAATTTAGCAAATTTAATAATTCAAGAATGTTTTAATGCAGAAAATGAATATGTTGTAACAGATACAAGTGCAACAAAAGCAAAAATATACGGATTTGATATAGTACAAATGCCCACAAGAATGAATGAAATAAATACAGGTCTTGGAAGGTATGATTTTGGTCTATCAATGATGTATCGTGCAGTCTAAATTTTTAAAATACCACGAAAAAGTAGAACCTCCTATAACATTTAACATTATGAGTAAAAAAATGAAAATTAAAGTAAATCCTTTATTCTTAAAGGCAGATATAGTACGTGATACTGTAACTGGTACTACTTTCACAACAAGCTCATGGGTAGAGGTTAGTGTCAAAGATGGAAAAAGATTGTTAGCTAATAACATGGACATTTTCATTTATGATGACGAATCAGAGGAAGACAATGAATCTGATTCGAATATTGGAAACGACGAAGTAGATTCCTCGCAAGAGGATATCTTCGAAGATATAGTAACAGAAGAAGAGTAGCAGGAGATTAAATGGCAACTTATACAAGCGGTGCGATTAATGAAGTATTAATCGGTACTGGTGTACTTTATGTAGCTGATAGAACAACATCTTCTCTCGCATATCCAGGCGACAGTGCAGGAGCTTGGGAAGCAGTAGATACTGCAAAATGGAGAGATATCGGATATTCCGAAGATGGTTGGACACTCGAAATGGATAGAACATTCGAGGACATATTGGTAGCAGAAGAAGTAGACCCAATTAAAACAATCAAGACTGCTCAGGAAGCAAGATTAATGGGTGAGCTCTCACAGGC
>Ga0209630_10005447_pt1 | contig 10771 bp, 5 predicted proteins | sample COG_01_FD_184745 | JGI IMG/M metagenome (GOLD analysis project Ga0209630, IMG submission 184745) | Pelagic Microbial community sample from North Sea - COGITO 998_met_01 (SPAdes) (version 2) | ecosystem: Environmental > Aquatic > Marine > Neritic zone/Coastal water | place: Helgoland, sampling... | reverse complement strand
AGCAGGCGCAGCAGGAGCAGGCGCAGCAGGAGCAGGCGCAGCAGGAGCAGGCGCAGCAGGAGCAGGCGCAAGCGAAGCAGGAGCAGGAGCAGGCGCAGGCGAAGCAGGAGCAGGATCTTGCAAAACCTCTTCATCGATCATATCCTCGCCTTGCGACTCTTTAACAGCAGCTACTTCCCCGAGGAAGCTTCTTGCAATAGTTTCGGCGTCCACATTTCTCACCTTTTTGTATACGAAGTATTTATTCAGAAACGATATTTTCTTCTCACCAGGGCTCATATGCAGGGTTTTATGAAATGTTTTTTTCATTCTCGGGAATTTCTCCGTTTCAAGTTCCAACTTACTGTATAAACTCTGGAATGATCCGATCGCGGATGGGAAGTTTAATTGTTTTGCTTCCAGATCAGTAATGGGAACGAATCCGTAGTTTTCCATCATTCTTGTCAAATATTCATAATTCACGAGATACTCCCGGGCGTATTTATTAATGCTTTCTTGGTATACATTAATCGCGAACCCTAGAGAACTTTCGTCTGCAACAAAGCTCTCCGACGTATACTCTTTCGTAACAGACCATATTTTTTTATTTTTAGAGTGCAACGATTCTTCCTCCCCGAGTTCTTTATCCGCAAGCATATTAAATATTTCGAGACCATCGTAACTTGTTCCAATAAAATACCCGCCAACTTTTGTTGTTTCGCTCACATTTCGCAGTAAATTATGGAACGTGTCCTTGGTTTCAAACATATAATGGATAGCGAACTGGATAGAGCATATATCGAAGCCATCCTTAGCTATTCCGTAATTTTCATAAACGACCGCACCGAGCTCCTTTTTATCTTTCGCACCCTTCCCGAACATAGCGTTTGTAATTTGTTTTCCCTTTGCGGTAAAGATACCAGTTGTGTTGCGAATATTAAACGAAGAGTTTCCCGTTACAAACAACGCTCCGTGAACATTTGGTATTTTTTTACGATTATTAATATACCTTGCGCAAGCACCGTCTAGTCTATTTTGGATATTATCCGGCGAAAGATCAATCCCAAACACAAATTTTAGATTGGCGCTTCGCCATTTCGGCAAATCTCCCCCCTTCCCTACAGCAAGGTCAATTAGGGTATTCCCTCTAACAGATACACTTGTAATTAGATGTTTTTTTACATACATATTGTGGAATTCTCGCAATCCCCGGGTTTGGCTATCTCCCGTTTTTACATTATAATATACTTCCTCGTCGGTAACCTCGTCGGGGATGGTCTCGCCTGTCCGGATCATTTCAACCGTAATGGGCTTATGTATTGTATTCCAATTACTATTCGCAACGTGGTATGCATTTCCGAAGTTTCGCCCGTGACTTCTGAAATCCGCGGTTTTATCATAACGAACACGCAGCGGAACCCATCGCCAAAACTCTTCCCGGTCTCGAACATATCTAAATTCAACAATCATATTGTCCTCAATAATCTCGCCTTCAATAGTTGTCATTATTTTATTGTTCGTTGGTCCGCTTCCCAACATTATATTACAAATACCGGCATTCATATCGGTTGGATTTGTCGGGAAGAATTGCATTGGCTTGTAGGAGTCATTGCTGTCTTTATCTCGGGCAGACGGGAAATTTCCATCAATTAGATTCTGACACGGATTAATATATCCGTGCTTGCTTTCATCGAACCCAACGCGAAGAATAGCGGTTTTATATTGGCTAATCTGCGAGTTTGTATTAACGTCGGTGCCGCTGTGGTAAATATTTCCAACAAAATCTTGGCCATCTGTGTTTTTCTTTAGTGTGACAAGAAAGTCAATCGTATTAAACTCGACCGGCTTCCATTTGAAAGAGTGTTCCCAAGTGGTCTTCGTTGGGAGGGAGGTTGTCTTTCCAACCGCGTCTGTCCCAACACCGAATCCAGCTGGGGTGAAGATCAACCCGTCTGTCTCGTATTCAAACAATCCGTCTTCTTCCTTTGTCAGGATTGTATTGCACGCGTGAAAGATGCTTTTTCCGGCACTCCCTAGATAAAACGTTTTCACAATAATGTTGAGGGGTGCCCTCTTTTTTTTAACAACAGATTCCGGTTTCAAATCGTGGACTACTTCCAAAAGACGAGCTAGTCTATAATCTTTTGTTACGGTCATATCCGCACTAGTGAATGCTAGTCCACGAACATCTTGTTTATTAATATAATATACGTCAAACGCAGCATATTTGTTGATAAATTCGTGTTTCTTATTGTAAAGGATATGCTCTCCGTCAATAATCGTATTAAATACCTCCTTTTTCCTAGTTATTGTTCCCGTAAACTGGATGTTCATGTTTGTCGTAATCAAATAAATTCTCCCAATATTATTTATAAATAGCAATTTTCTAGAACCATCGGCTTTTTCAGTAACGGTATAATTATCTCTAATATTCGGGACCTTTACATTTTCGTCAATAGGAATAACATTCTGCATATGGAGGGTGTATTGAGACGGTCCGATGAAATTTCTAGGGTATATTCTCATCTCTGGTTTATATTTATCTGTCCATAGGATTCGCATATAATCCTGAGACGTTTTATCCATTTCTGGATAAGAAATGGGGTAGTTTGTTTCCTGGAGCCCAGAAAGAATATACCGGATCAGCTTTTTAATACCAATGTCGATAGTTACGCTAATCGTTTTGATAAGGGCAGAATTATCTGCGTCAGGGGTTTCCAGCTCGCTTAGTATGGTTTTAATCATTTCTTTGACTTTTTCATTATCAATCTCAATCTCAATCTCATATTGTTCCGGCGATTGAAGTGTGCCCGAATCTATAAAATTATATTCCGGGGAGGGATATTTTCCGAGTCTTTTCGAGGATTTGACTATACTTACATCAACACTGAGCGGATAATCTGCGTGAGTCAGAGAATTTCTAGATATATACCTAAATGTTTTTTTGCTATCTTTCCAAGAGTCCAGCATATTTCTAATAATCGGATTATCGTCTGAATAGCTTTTTTCATTCTGGAGGGCCGTTCTGAAATTAAAGTCTTCGTTATTAACAGGATAGACATTTTCACCCCCATATTTTAAGTAATTCTTTTGCTGATATGTTGCATTCATATCATCAGACAGCTCGTTCGTCTTGCAATATTTGGAAATGTTTCCTATACCGTTTACTTCTGTGCGAATAGTAGACATTTTCTTCCTCCCGGTATTAGGGTCAATATATTCATTAAATATCCGCAAACTATTTTGCGCCTGATTAATACTAAACCCACTAGATACAACACGCTGAATAGCGTTATTGTATTCAATCCGTGATATTTTATGGCGCCCCCTAGTTGCGAATTTAACCTCCAGCTCCAAACTTTCGTCCGCAACCTCCGGAGATAGATGGAGCTGTTCAACATAAAATTTGATTAGCTCATCCATATCGGTAATATGGGGTTTCTTAGACATATATATAATTGAATAATAATATTTATATTATTGTTCAATTTTATTAAAATTTGGTGAGGATGTCTTCATATAGCTTTTTCTTGGTTTTCTTTTTCCCAAGTTCATTTATTAGTGTAACTTCTACCTTATGTGCAATTTCCTGCAGTTCAGCAAGTTTATATGCAGAAAAAGAAAGGATTGGCTTGGCGTGGTTTAAAATTTCATAAAAGCCGTTGGTAATCGTATCTACATTGATCTTTGTGACTATACCAATATCACCTTTTTTGTCTTTTTTAAGAACATTTACTGATGCCCCAGCGTCACCAATAAATTTATAGAATGTTCGATTAATAACATACAATATGTTTACTTTATAAATAAGACACAACGCATATAGACACGAAATTGTAATGGTCTTTTCATTTATTAGGTCATTCTCAATATTTATTCGCTTCAATTTATGTGCCTTAAGGAGGGATTCGTTGTTGATTAAAACCTCTGCGGCATTTAGTTTGAACGCCTTTTCCGTCTTAAATACATTTTTATATACAGAATCATAGCTATCCTCTCCGAATTTTAAAATATAAAAACACCAAAATAATTTATCTTTATGCGATGGAATAAGAAACACGTCTTTTATTTTTTCAGGTTTAGCGGATACCTTTGTATTTTTTGAAAAATCCGATTTATTATTTATGCTTTTTTTGGGATTATTTATGCTTTTTTTGGGATTTTCTATATTCCACGCGTCGCGCGTCAACATAAATGTTTTCATCGAATTCACCATACGTGCTGTTTGCATTATTATATAGTGAGTTCTACATTATCTTTATTATCTTTATTAAAATACGTCTCCTCAAGACGCTTTTTCTCGTTTTCAATAATATTCAACCTCCCCGTTTGTTCGTCGACATAGTTTACATAATTATTTAATGAAAAAATAACCTCTTCCTTCAGCTCTGTTAAGTTTATAAACGTGCCGTTTTTGTTTTCATTTATATGTATATCGGAGTTTCGTTTTAATATGCTAAATACCTCGATTTGGTGATATTGGGGCATCTTCTCTATTTTGGTTTTGAGAGTTTCTAGTGAAGACATATATATTTCTTTATTATGTTATTTTTATGTTTGTTTGTTAATTAATCGTTTCTTCTTGATAATTTTTAGTTTTTTCTGTGGCGGCAAAAGTTCGGCAATAATAGATATGAATGAGTCATTTAGTTCATATCGCTGTCCAATTACGCTTATATGAATTGTATCGTTTACGGAAACACTGTTAAAATATTCTGTAATATCGTGATGGTCTCTTGCAATAAATATAACGATTGGGCTGTCAACGTCGCCGAGCTCCGCACGAATACCCGCCTTGGTAATATTTTTTACGTTGCAAGAGATTTTCATCCCCTCCACCGGCATACAAACATCGCATTCAAACGCAACATCGAATTTAACGTGGTCACTTTTAACAATTCCGCTAGAATATGTCAGGATTTTAATAGATTTTTTTTTAATATACCCTTCGACAATACACTTTCCTTCAAACTGGGAAGACAGAACACGCTCTAAAGTGTTCTTTAGTCCTTTCCCAATATTATTAATATTAATAGATACGGGTCTAGTAATTAGAATTGTATTGTATACGTTATCAGTATGTTGGACGGGTTTCTGACTAAGTTTATTTGACATACTATATTAAATTAATATTATTCTTTATTTTAAATCAATTTTTACTTTATCTCATTCATATGTTAATCAGGTTTTTATATAAACATGTTTATTTATCTTCTGCGCTTGGCTCTGCTGCGCTTGGCCCCACCCATCGTGCAACAGTCTCGCGGCCCAGCCTTCTTCTTGGTCGCGGGCGCTGACTGCTGTTGGAGGTGTTGGTCTAGTTCCCACTCGCAAATATCTCGTTCCGCCTGCGTTGCCACGTGGGAGGCCGCAGCCCTGCTGGGGGTGCCGTCGCGATGGTAGCCGTTCTCGTGCCAGCCATCTCTATCGTAGCCGTCGCTGTCTGCGGAGCGGTGCCCATTCCACGTGTAGAGAGAGATGTAATACGTTTTTTGGAATAACCTTTTATCCCTTTTAACATTTAAAACGCAGATTTGTATTAATTAGTTTAATCTAACAAAATATAATATTATCTAACTATATTTGTGTATGGAAAATTATATTAATAATTTTAATAATTTTAATAAAACAAGCGTTTATGATTTTAAATTAGGAGAAGGTGGTATTGGTGATTATGTAAAATTTTATATGATAATTTTAACAAAGTGTATGTGTAATAATATAAAACTTTATCTCAAAATAAATAATTTAGAAATTGAAAAATACATAAAATTGAAATATGATTTTTTATATATTTCATCTGATGAAATATCAAAACTTAAAAATGTAACTATTGAAAAAGCACGACATTATTATCATAATGATAAATATACTGGTGATATATTATTGAATGAAATTTTCTATTTTGATAATATTGTAAAAACAAATGTTAAACATTTATTACCTTCTTTACCAATTAATTATACTTCTATACATTTAAGATTGGGTGATAAATTTTTAGAAACTGATAAAAAATATGTTTTGTGTAAAAATGATACAAGAGCTTTTTCTTCGGAAAAATTATATAAATTTATAGAAGATAATAAAGATAAAAATATAATTTTTTTTTGTGATAATAATAATCAGAAATTAAAATTTAAAAATATATATAAAAATATTATTATATCAACCTCACAAATAGGACATACTTCATTGTCTAATACAACAAATAAACAAATATTAGATGCTATTACAGATTTTTACATTTTATCTAATTCACAATTAATTTATTCAGCGTCTTGTTCTGGTTTCTCTGAAATGGCTAGTAAATTTAATAATATTAAACTCATATCCTAATATAGTCGGCGTTTAAATGGTCAAAGGTGTAAAATATTTCGCTTTTTATTAAGTTTTTAGTTCGTCTTTTTTCAAATCATATATATATATACCCCTCTTTCCTAAAAGAGTAATCATGTTTATATTTTATATATTATTTATCTAGATTATGCATTATTGCGTCAATTGGTGTAACAAACCAGGTAAGATCGTTCTGTTCGACATAATTATAATACCGCAAATACAACTCCTGAACAGCACAAAGATGTATTTTCGAGGCATCCAAAAATTTATTAATATTGTCCTCTTCTCCTCCGTGTATAAAGATTTTTTTCAATAAGGCGGTGGCGCTGACCTTAGAAGATTGGTCGCAACGCGCACCTTTATTTCTTTCATTTGTAAAATCCTTTATTTTGAAGACCATTATACCGTCTTTCTTAAATTCTGAGATGTAACCAATATATTTATTAAATCTTTTCTTATGTTTATGCTGGATATCTACGATCTTCTTTTTTATTTCTCCGCGCAACCGATACATATCTGCGTCGTCTCCCTCCACCCATTTATTGTTCAACTCATCTCTTTTTTTAACGATAAGAGTTCTGGGGGGAGTTTTTTTAGAATTATGCAATAAAAGACCCTTCATATTATCAACGATTAAATACTTTTCATCAAAATACGCTTTTATATTTTTACTAAACTCCGGATCTAGTCTTGCATCTTCCGTTTCTAGATGGTTCAGCAAAATAACTATCTCTTCAAACAATAAGCTTTCAATAATATGGTCAGTCAAAAGCCTTAATAATATGTCTTTTGAAATACCTAGCTCTTTCTCCATCGTGGAGATTGTTGCCCCACAATATCTATACCAGTCCTTAACTCCGCGCTCAACAACCCACGGAGAACTCCCAATTATATATTGTGAGCGTATCTTTTCAATAATACTCGCGGACGACTCGACATCATCCTCGTCTCCAAAATGCATTTTACTTGGGAGTGCTATTTCTTGTTCTATTTCAACTGATTTGCGCTTATATGGTATTGGTATGCTCCGCTCAAACGTAGATATTTTTTCTTGCTTAAGCTCAATGGGCTGATATAGATACAATTGGTCGATGTTAATAAGATTCCCTAATCGTCCATATTTATCTGTTATATATTCGCTTTTATCCTCCACTAATTGATGCAATGCCGCATTTATCTGTGAGGAAGGATATGACCTTACGGCATTTATATGCCCTATCAACGATTTTTTCGAATATACAAATTTCTCCTTAAATAATGCTCTGATTCGTTGTATTATTTTTTCAGTAGTCATCATAATAAACGACTCCATATAGGTATCGTCATTTATATCTGTAATGTTCTTATTAGGCGTGCAACTATATTGACAGCTTTCGGTATAATCGCATATTGCAGAATATGGTCTGTCGCCAACTTGATATTGTATGGAGGTTCCGCTAGATAAATTTTGGGTTATTGTTTGGTTCATATTTTCAACGGTAAAGTTCGTTTGTTCGATATTTAATAAGCAATCTACCGCAGATTCTTTTAGCGCTCGACTAACCCTTCCTATATTTATCGCTTTTCTCTCCGCGTGTCTATAAACATATACATCTACTGCTTCTATTTTTACATTATCCATTAGGGAACCATATAAATATATCTCGACATTCCTTTCTTCCAGAGGGAGATCTTTGTGGCTACACGTTCTTACAGCACGACCGATAATTTGTTCGATTCGATTCATATTATACCACGGCTCTAGTATGTGGACTTGTCTAATAAATTTAAAATCTAGTCCTTCCGACCCAGCTTGAGATATGAGAACAACTTTAACAGATGAACCGTCCTTGTTTTCTATATTTGTCAATCGCCCGACTTCTACCGCGTTATTAGGAGATAATGATTTGTCTCCTGTAATCATTGTGTAATGTGCGGGTGAAAACTTCCCTTCAGACGCGGAAGCGCTCTCTGGCTGTAAAGTGACCGCGTCTATTCTTTCGGTCGGTGGCGTTTTAAACAATGAATTCCCTCCGGCTCTTGTAAACCCTAGTTCTTCTAGAGCTAACGCAATCGGGACCAGCCCGCCATCAATATATTGAGAATAAATTAATATTACACCGGTTGAGCTCATTATGGAATCACATATTTTCTTTATTTTACCGCTGTATTTGCCTATTTCTGTTGGCGAAAAAATACTACCATATCCTGTTTCCTTGTATTCAAAATCACTTCTCACGCTGCTAGACCCCCCGGATTTATAGGTCATTATATTACGTAAACCCTCTTTGCCAACGATTATCTTTGCGTCGAATATCTCGCGAGCCTCCTCCTCATCTAGCTCTTTCGGCGATGGAGTTCCACCTGTCTGAGTAATTCCGTTCTCATCATAGTAATAATCAAGCTTGGCAGGAACTCCTTTCTTTATTTCGCCCGCGTTGTCATCAAGATCCCTAACGTCAACCTCGCTTTCATACCCAGAATCAACATCACTACTCGCGTCCTCCGCATTGTCCTCTGTCGCCGACTCTCCAGCATCATCCACCACATCAACAAGGTCTTTATCAATCTCTTCAATATCTTCATCAATATCTTCAATATCTTCTTCGAGCTCATCGGACTCTTCATCTACCTCATCGGAGTCTTTATCTACCTCATAGGAGTCTTTATCTACCTCATCGGAGTCTTTATCTACCTCATCGGAGTCTTTATCTACCTCATCGGAGTCGTCATCAGTATCCTCCTCTGACTCTTCATCATCTCCTATTAAATCATATTCCTCTAGTTCGAACGCGTCCAACTTTTTATTTGGATAAATTATATTCAACCCTTCGAGTGGTCTCTGAAGAAGGGTGTAACCGAATGACTCCATGTTTTTAAATATGGCATCTTCTCCGTCATCGCCCTCTTTTTTAAAATTTTTACGAATGGAATGTAATATATAACGATATCCCTTTTCTTGGTAACTGCCAAGATTTGTTAAAAATAGGGATATATGTTCAAGTGGTTGAATTATTTTTTGCCCATTTAATTGGTATGTTGGACGATTATCCTTATTAAATGTATTTTCCTTAGTAAACATCGGAGGCCATATGCGAAACGGGAAAGTATATGGATTCTCTCCTCTCACAAATGAAATATATCCGGTTGCCTTTCTAATTAAAATTTCTCTACCAACATCTTCTCCGGCGTCGTTGGTCTTAAATGTGCCATCTGAATTAAATATATATTTTTCTTTTATCTCTGTTCTATTGTCATTTATATTCATTAAATTAAGAAGCCACACAACCTCCTTGTAGCTATTATATAATGGAGTCGCGGATAATAAAAGTAATCTTAAATTAGGGACTATCTTTACTAATTTCATCACCTCTGTTGCAACTCTCTTATTACTATTATCATCTGTAACGCGGATATTATGGACCTCGTCTATTATGATTAGTCTATTATTGAAAACCTTTTGAAGGTTAATCCTCCGAAGCTCCGCCTGTCTTTTTTTATCAATGCTTGTGTCTACCTCTGACTTATGGTGTATATAATTTGCAAATTGTATATATCCCATAAATACATATGAAGTGTTAATAATCCTTTTTATTTGCTTCACTACGTTTTCTTTGGATAATCCCTTCATATTCATAGGATTAATTTCCTTTAAATATTTATTTCCCGTACATGACCGTAGATTCCATAATCCATCAATTAATCTTAATTTTCTCTCGTCAAATAACTGCACCTTAAAATTTTCTTGGACGTTGGGAGAAGCAACAATAATAATCCTGTGTGTGCTGCCAATCTGTTTTAAATAATCGCGCATCTCCTCACCTATGCCTATCGCAGAACAGGTTTTACCTGACCCAAGTCCGTGGTATAATAGCAAACTATTGTATGGGGTTTGGAATGAAAGGAAGTTTCTAACAAAAATTTGCTGTGGGGCAAGTTCAAAATCGCTATTGCATATTTTTTCTGCTTCTTCCGCAACGGGTTTTATTTTCCCCTCGTATTTCGATTCACTAAACTCTTTTTTCTCAGCTATTTTTATATTGAAATCCTCATCATCTAGACTTGGGTATAAATACGGGTATCTATCTCGAGATTTTATAATAGCCCGATTTATTTTTTCTTTGTTCATCTCGAACTCAATCATCTTTTTTGACCTTTCCTTTGTTGTTCCAACGTTAATATTTTGATATTCTACCTCTAATTTATTTATGTGCGGTTCTGGAGCCAAGTCCTCTTCCGAGTCCTCTTCCGAGTCCTCTTCCGAGTCCTCTTCCGAGTCATCTACCTCAGAAACAATGGATTGAGGAGATACATCGTCGGAGTCTATTACTTCGCCGAGATTAAATTCTTCAATATCATTTACAACGGGCGAAGCAGATACAGGCGAAGCAGATACAGGCGAAGCAGATACAGGCGAAGCAGATACAGGCGAAGCAGATACAGGCGAAGCAGATACAGGCGAAGCAGATACAGG
>Ga0209630_10005446_pt1 | contig 10771 bp, 7 predicted proteins | sample COG_01_FD_184745 | JGI IMG/M metagenome (GOLD analysis project Ga0209630, IMG submission 184745) | Pelagic Microbial community sample from North Sea - COGITO 998_met_01 (SPAdes) (version 2) | ecosystem: Environmental > Aquatic > Marine > Neritic zone/Coastal water | place: Helgoland, sampling... | reverse complement strand
ATTCCATCTCTTATAGAGGAAGTAATGGCCTCTGTGATTAGCTCAGTTGCTGAATTAAGATTTGTAATCTCATCGGCGATGATTGGCTTCCAAAAATGAGAGGATCCATGATTGATTAATTTATCATGAACAAAGGAAAATTCCATGAAGGTTCCAGGCATTAGTGAAAACATATTCTCATACATAGTGCTGGGTGCTGGGATAAAACCAAAGGTTATAAAATCAATAAAGGACTCTTTCCGAACCTTCCCACGAAATTTTTCAGGCACAAAGTTTTCTGTTGAGCCAAAAAAAAGTGATTTAGAGTTATGTGAATAATAAAGAGGTTTTTGACCAACCCTATCTCTTCCCAAAGTCAGATATTTTTTATCAATATCAAAGCAAGCAATAGAAAAAAAACCATTAAATTTCGAGAATGCTTTATTTCCCCAATGATACAAAGACACTGCTACAACCTCCGTATCAGAAACCCCATGAAAGCTATAACCCTCTCTTTCAAGATCTAGCTTTAGAAAGTCTTTATTGTATAAGTTTCCGTTAAACAGAATAATAAGATTTTTAAAATGAAATGGCTGAACACCATCATCCTGACTACCATGAATGATTAGCCTTGAATGAGTGGCTAAAAAATTTTGAATATCTATTACCTTGTTTTGATCAGGTCCTCTTCTTGCTAGAGGCTTATTAATTGCTTTTAAGTGACTATTAAAATCATGATGCTCAATAAAACCAAAGTTACCTAATATCCCACACATATCTAATATTTATCTAAAACGTTGTTCCATTTTTGCATAATGCTACCAACTGAATATTTGTCTCTTATGTGGGCAGAATTATTTGATATTTTTATTCGGAATGGTTCATCAATAATAACCCTTTTGATGGCCTTTGAAAGACCGCCCTCATTTTCTTGGGGGTTAATTAATACGCCATTGATTCCGTCCTGAATCATATCTCTGGGGCCTGTATCACAATCAAAACTAATGCAGGGTAATTCATATGACATAGCCTCTAGTAGCACGTTAGGAAATCCTTCTACCAAGGAGCTAAGAACAAATAAATCTGCTCTTTGATACCACTCAGACATATTTCCAACACCACCAGGCAAAAAAATCCTATTGCTGGCTTTTAAATCAATTAATAAATTTTCTAGATTCTTTCTCTCCTCACCCTCTCCCAGGATCACTAAATCCCAATTCTGATGCTCATTTTTAATCTCACAAAAAGCTTTCATCAATAAATCAAATTGTTTAAATTTATGCAGCCTCCCAGAAGCAAGAATTAAATTCCTATCTCTTGGAAAAACTGTATTTGGATCGAGTTTTTTGCCTTTTTGTAATTGCAATGGGTAGGAGATCGGATTGGGTATTACATCAACATTAATTTTAGAGAAATGTTTATCTAACCAACTCCTGCTTTCGTCAGTCTGAACAACAATGCTTTTAACACTCCGAAATAGAATTCGATATATCCAAAAAAATTTATTACTTAATGTGTTAAAAGGTTTCCAGGTGCGCTCGCAAATAATTAATGAAACTTTGATGCCAAGGGTAGCTAATGCTGCAGCCACATTAACCCTTGTAAGAAAGGAAATAATTATATCTGGGTTTTCATCTAAAATTATCTTTCTTAGCTGTGTAAGTTTTGCAATTAAATTGAGTATTTTAATTTTAGGTAAAATGGAATTATTTCTTAGGGATTTTAATGTAACCTGATCATTTACTTTATAGTAATTTGTTTTCTTGCCAGTGAACGTTGAAATAAGGGTAACTTTATAGCCATTCTTTGACCAATGATCGCATAAAATAGAAACAACCCTTTGGGCGCCACCTAAATTCATGGCGCTAACTAAAATAATAATATTTTTCATCAGGGTTGCTAGGCTAAATTTGAGAACATGAATGAAACAGTTAATACATAGAATGGGATAAAGCCAACTGTAAAAACTTCAATTTTTCTTTCCTCTCCATGCTGTATTAAGAATAAAAAATATAGTAAAAGCGCGTTACCAACATACCTAACATAAGATACATCTATTAGAATTCCGGTAAAATAAATGAATATCATGCCAGCTGATAAAAAACCAAAAACATTTTTAATTAATTTTCTACCTGTAAAAATCATCAAAGATGCAATATAAAAAACTAGGAAGTTATATGCAAAACTTGAGCTTACTGATGTTCCACCATTAAAGATGCCGCCCACAACAGCAAAAAACATTGATGCGAGAAGCAAAACTATAAAAGTGAAGGTATTATTTAATCTGATACCATCATAGTGAAAACGATCTTTAAGATGAAATAAAATATAGAGGCCTATAAATGGGATCATAGAAAAATGCACAATGCTTGAAAGCCCAAAAAAAACTAACCGAAGTATCCCTCTAAAATAAACAATTGAAATCATCAGCATGGTGAATGCTATGCCCGATCTGATGTTCGAAGAAAATAATGCCTGAACAATTGGTGTAGTGAAAATCATCGCTAATAAAGGCAATAGATAAACTAAATACTTTTCCGATCTTATGTTTGTCAAAAATATATAAGCAACTATTGTAGAGGTTAGAAATGCAATTGCATTTAAAATTGTTAATGCCTCGACCCCGAAGAACTCTCTTAAAAAGAATACAGATAGGCGAAAAGCGCCATCTTGCTGAATAGAAAGTTCTGGAGCATCGTTTTCTGGAGAAAACTGACCAAAGAAATGAAGATATGATGCTATGTCACCACTACCGAGCTGATGCTGAAGATTTAGCAAAAATATAATAAGAGCCCCATACGTTAGAGAAAACATTAAAGCCAAAAATTTATGGAAGCTACTTAACCTAAAGTAGAATCGGTATTTTTTTTGTGTCAAAGTACTCATTTTTTACAGTGTGCTTATCTGTTTTCTATCATTTGTGTAATTATACTTTTCTAGGCTTAGTTTGAGATGGTCTCCGAGATTAAATTCGCCATCATTTTTTAGACCGCAAAAGCGTAAAGTGCTGTTATTGATTGATAAATACTCACTATCAAGAAACTTAGCTAAACTGTTCTCAGAATTGACAAGGTTTACAGCATCAGATTCAATCAGATAGTCATAAAAACCATTATTGAAAAGATCCACAATTCCAGACTTAGTGTCTAATGCTAAGGCTTGAAGTATTGATGAAGATGATGAAGTAAGGAATCCATCACTAGCTGCTATCGCTAAATTAAAATCAAATTCATTGAATATATTAAATTTTTTAGAGGCTATTTTCGTTCTTTGGGTTGCATCGCCAATAAGAAAAATATTAGAGGGTTGACCAGAATCTAAATATGCATAGTTTGTTATCTTTCCATCATCCTGGGTATGTGTTTTGAGAACAAAAGTAAATTCAGAATTATTTGCAAAATAGTGAAAGAGAAATTTCTCAATTAGATAACGCTGCGATTCCTCTTTTGATGGATCTGAAGCATAAAAAATAATCTTTTGACGATGATCAATTTCAAGTAATTTATTTAGATACCGCTCATCATTATTATTGAAATTTGAAAGACGATACTGAATAAGAGAATTACTGCCCCTAAATGTAATTTTGCTTTGATCAGCTAGCGCAAGTTTTACCGATTCAGTAAACTCAGACTCTGAAGGACAAACAGCAGCATCACAGTAGAAAATTTCTTCTTGAATATCCCCCAAAATAAAAATACCTTTTTGTTTAGCTTTAATAGCTAAATAATTATCTAGAACATTTGTTTGCAGTCTGGTTATATGGGCATCGATATTATTCTCAAGCAGTGCATTAACAGCATCGATGCTCATGTTAAGGTTGGCATGATTTTTAAAAATTATTAAAGTATCTGCAATATAGCTTTGTGCATTAAAACATAAATATTGTAATTTAAAAAAACCAGACAAGAGCCCCATTTTTCTCTTTATTTTTATTCGTTTGTACCCACACGGCGCTTTGTCTAAAAAGCCAACACTGAATAAAAGGATGTTAAATTTGGGACCAAGTTTCTCCACATAACTAGCAAAAAAATCTTTAGGCCTTCTTTTGGGCATGGTAATTAAAAGTGTGGGGGCTTCATCGTTAGCATGCTTATAAAAATATTCTTTTGGAAGATTTGTTGGGGTAAAAAGCATCTTCATTAGTGCTGCCACTCTCATGGTGAATGAATTGAGGGTGATGCAAATTGTAAGAACTGAATTTGATTTCCAATGAATCTTGCTAGAAGAATAATTTAAAAATGATAAAGCTTCTTGAATCATAGAAATGGTTTGCTTATCTGAAATTATTTCCAATCTTTCATCTTTGCTATGTTGTATGTTTTGAATTCTGTAAGCGCATTTTAATACTCCTCCAAGCTTAAGTTTGAGTTGCCGAGTATATAATTGATAAAGTTTTTGGTTTTTAATCCTAAGACCTTCACAGCTTTGAGATTCTTCGAGATAGCGGTAAAACTTAAGACTTAAAGCATCAATATTGGCCATGGATATACCGATGGAAGTTCCGCTAAGATTTGCCTTGTCTCGTATAAAAATATTGTCTTTATCTAGCCGGTATAAAATTAATTTGTTCTTATTAAACTGATCTTGTTTTAGAAGCTTTTTAATTTTTGATAGATAATACTTTCTGATTGGATTTACTATAAAAATAGAGTCAAAAGATAAAATATTATTCATAAGATATTTTAAAATTTAAAGTCAATCTAATTTTCTTAGTAATCTTAGAATTGCTTGATGTCCTTCTAGCCATGTATATATAGGTGCGTAAAACTTTGCAAAGACAAGTCCATTTTCAGAAATAAACTCTTCAAGCCTGTGAAGGGCCTCTGGGCCTTTCACACCCTTGACATCCTTAAGAGACCCGCAAATAAGTTTTAATTTACTCCCAAAATATTTGTGAGCTGAATAAATGACATCATCTTCAACTCCTTCACAATTCAGTCTGATAATTACAACAAAATCACTGAATTGATTGCTTAAATATAATTCTAATTCCTTGAAAAAATCATTTGCAGATACTCCAAATGCAGCAACAAAATTCTCTTGCTTAACGTTGTGTTTTTCCAAGAATATAGAGCTGCCTTGTGATAAAGCATTTCCATCACCAAGGTATAATTTAGTTATTGATGGGGATTGTGACGAATCATTAGTTAGCGCTAAATTAAAAAACAAATCAGCACCTGGATAAAACTTCATCTTGCGAGCGATCTCTGAATTTGCTTCAACAAATATTGAATAAAAATCTTTTTTACCTTCTCTTAACTTATTCCTTGATGAAATAATTTCTTTTAATGTCTTTAAAGTTACAAATTTTCCCCGCCTAAATAATTTTGAGCTTATAAAACGTCTAATGATGAAAGCGTAAAATATTAGATTTGAAGAAAAAATAGAGCCATGCTCCTGCGCAAAATGAGTTCCAATATCTATCCATACTACCTTTTTCATTTGACTATATGATCCCAGCTCACAGCTGTGCCTAATAAGATTTTTTGAGATGTTGTTTTGCCAATAATTTCGTTATAGTACTTGGGCGCAAGCCCATAACCAGGTCTAATGCTTTTAATATGCTCTTCTGATATCACTTCACCCTCAGCAATGTCTTTAATGAAGTAAAGTGAACGTCGAAACTTAGCATTTTCTTTTTCGCTAGTTTTTTTAGAGTAATCAACTTTGCCAAGCGCGCTCCAAGCATTCTTAGCTCCAATACATAATTGCTTTAAATCCTCCGGTTCCAGGGAAAAGGAATCATCAGGCCCTCCTCCATTTTTATCTAAAGTGACATGCTTTTCTATAATTGAAGCACCTAATGCAATGCTAGTAATTGCAGAAGTATTATCAGTAGTGTGATCAGATAACCCAGTAACTAAACCGAATTTTTTTCTCATATCAGATAATGTATTTAAATTATATTCATCTGAAGGTGCCGGATAGCCGCTAACGCAATGGAGAATTGCAAGTTGCTTACATCCACTTTGTTGAGCCGTTAAAATAGCCTCTTCTATCTCCTCTGAATCAGCCATACCAGTTGAAATAATCATTGGTTTTCCAGTTTTAGCCACATACTCGATCAACGGAAGGTCGATAGCTTCAAAGGAAGCAATTTTATATGCCGGAGCATTTAAATCCTCTAATAAATCAACCGCTGTGCTATCAAAAGGTGAGCTAAAGATTGTGATATCTCTTTTCTTGGCATGATCAAAAAGCGGCTTGTGCCATTCCCATGGCATAAATGCACTTTCATACAATTCATATAAGCTCTGACCATCCCATAGTCCCCCATTAATAATGAATTCAGGGGTGTTCATATTCATTGTGATTGTGTCCGGATGATATGTTTGTAATTTAACAGCGTCTGCTCCAGATATTTTAGCAATATCAATAATCTTGAAAGCATTATCAATGCTACGATTATGATTTGCAGACATCTCGGCAATAATATAGGGCGGATAATCTACGCTTATTTTTCTACCATTAATTTTTATAAACTCACTCATAAAATAATTTAACTCTTTTGTTTTTTCATACAAATGACATTTTGGTCATTGATTATAGTCTTATTAACAAATTCATATCCGCATCTTGTATAAAAATCAATTGCTTTTTTATTGCTTTCTAATACCTCTAGATTAATCTTTTCTACTCCTAAATCCTTAAATGCATATTCACATCCTGCCGCTTCAAGAACTTTACCTAGCCCTTTTAATTCTGATAATGGATTTACATAAATTCCAAAGTCTACAGAATTTCCATATTTTATTTTTGAAAAATTAATCGATCCTAAAACATGACCTTTCTTCTTCACCAAAAAATAACGAGTTTTTGTTTTAGTTCCTAGCTTATCAATAAAGCTGAGATGTTCTGGTAAGGAAATATTTTTTTGATTATACATCCAAGACCTAATCTCTTCATGATTGCGCATCTCTAATGCCAAAGATACATCATCTTGATCTAAATTCGTATAGTTGCATAATTCAATTTCATTGAAATCTTTTAAAAGCATTATTTTATTTGTCATTTTGTTTAATACCCTGTTAGTGCCAAGACCATCGCATATTTCAGCACATAAAGTTCCAACATCCTTCATCCAGTCTTGTGCACTTTCAAGCAAGCAAGAGATCTCTTTGACTTCTTTGACAAGCTTGATAATTTTATTGTTATTTAAAATTTGAGCTAAATATTCTTGATTTGTTGAAATAACTAATTGAATTGAAGGCAACCCTAAGCAGCAACGCTCCCATGTAGTTGATCCAGATGCACCAATTGCAATATCGGCGCTTGTCATAATCTGAGCCATATTTTTCACGCCAACCAGCACTTTTGTTTTTTGTTTCAGCTCAGTAGCTTTATTGCGAACACTTTGTAAATGTGGAGAATTTTCTCCCATGATGATGGTAATATTTAATTCTTTTTTTATATTAGAACTCTTAAGATGATCTAAGATTATTTCAGTAATATTGGCAACATCAATACCGCCCATATTAATCAGTAAATGGTTCAGCTTATGATGTTTTCTTCTCGCTAAGCTTTCAGGCCTAAGATCAGCAAACTCTGGCCTGAGAAGCGCGTACTTTGAGCTCACTAAGCTCTGACAATTGCCTGGAGTAAGATTTATGTAATCTGTTTTATCTCTTCTAAAAGTTTGATCAAGTAATATATCGCATTGGTAATTTCTATTAGCCAAATCATCGATAACCATTACTCTTGAACAGAAAGGCTTTAGAGAGCCATGCCAATCTTCATCTAATGCATAACTATCCACGACAATCCAATCAATTAATTCATTGTTGAGAAGCTTAATGCAGTCTTCTGCATCCTGTTTTTGCGAGACCCCAAGCAAGCTTGAGTGCTCTAATTTAAGATCAGAGTTATCTTCACTTCCAAGTTGAAGCTCATGAACTTTAAAACCATCCTCACGAATTCTATTAATAAGATTTCCATCATGCTTTCTGCATATAAACTCGACTGAAAAATGGTTGTTTTTTAAAGCATTTGCAAGAGCCAAACATCGCATTACATGGCCAGAACCTATTTTTAAAGAGGCATCAACACGAAAAACTGCTTTCATTAATTCAAGCGTTTAAATCCGCTATGACATATTGGGCCTTCTAAAATTGAATTAACGTCTAGCCCATTCTCACAATCTTTAATTAATGAAAAAATTGGATCAAGATTATCTAAATAATCATCAATTATGGATTGAGTGTGTTCTATGCAAACGTAGATATTATTCCCTGCAAGAAAGCCTTTTTTTAGCATCTCTTGCGTAATTAAAGTTTTATAAGCAAGGGCATCTTTAGAATTAAAAGTAAATCCACTCAACGCAGGAATACCCCAAGTGCTGATTTCCAAATCATATTTCTTGGCAAGAGCCTGCCATTGATTAGAAATGTAATTACCTTTTTCAGATATATACTTCCAAGATTCTTCCTTCTCCATCACCTCTAATGTTTTTAATGCTGCAGCTGAACCGATTCTCTCAGTCCAAAATGTTGAGCTTATAAAGGTTTTTTGTGCAGCCTGCATCACTTCGCTTGTACCTAGACAAGCAGTAACTGCATATCCATTGCCCATTGCCTTACCGAAAATTGCGATATCTGGTTGAACATTATATTTTTTATGTAGACCACCAAACGTTTCTCTGAAACCGGAGGTGCATTCATCAAAAATTAAAACAATATTATTTTCTGAGGCCAGATCTCTGACATTTTGTAAAAAATTATCTTTAGGACCAGTGTTTCTAGAAACCTCCATTTTAATAGCAGCAATTTCACCTTTATTTTGATTAATTAATTTTTCTAATTGAGTTATTTTGTTGTATTCAAAAGGCAATGCTGTTCCAGCTAACGCCTTTGGAACTCCGCTAGGGTTTAATCCTGGCAATAGATGCTGATTTAGGTTCTGATTATTCTCAAGATTACTGGAGATATACCAGTCATGCCAGCCATGATAACCACAAACAGCAATCTTGTCCTTGCCTGTTGAAGCTCTGGCTATTCTGACTGCTACAGAATTGATTTCTCCGCCTGATCTAGCAAACCTAACCATATTTGCCCAAGGGTGCAATTCAACGAGTCTTTCAGCCAAATAAACCTCTTCTGGACAATTTAAAGTGGACATATTTCCATCTTGAATGATCTTTTGTACTGCCTCATCAATCTCAGGATGTCCATAACCAAGAATATTAGTCCCAATGCCCATCATAGAAGTATCAACAAATTCATTTCCATCTAAATCCCAGACCTTGCATCCCTTAGATTTGCTAAAATAAGACGGCCATTTCTCAGGCAAGAACATTTCAGGTCTTTTTGATAACAACATATTGCCACCAGGTATGATCCTTTTTGCTCTTTTGTATAATTTCTGCCCTGAACTCATAGTTGCGCCCTCATTATTAAGTATAGTTTGATTTTCAGTGAATATTTCAGGCTTTAACAGCTTTAGGTCTAGTATTTGCTCCCATGAAAAAAATATATTCGGTAAAAAATGCTGAAATATTTTTCTAACAACATTCAAATCTTCAGGCTCATCAACCGTCCATCTGAAGTTAGATAAGTCCTCAATATGTCTGATAGAAGATTTAAAAAACTTTTCTGAATTTCTTATATAAGTTGTAACATGCTCTCTATCATAAGAAGAGATAGCTTCTAAATTAGCTTGCTCAAGAGCTTTGAATGACATGACCTCAACATCAAGACCATCTGGAAAAGTTGCAGGATCTATATTGGAGAAATAATCTACATTACTTTCTTTAAATTTTGTAATGCATTGATCAACAATTAATGGATCAATTAAAGGACAGTCACCTGTTATTCTTACAACAACATCTGCATCCATTTCTTTTGCAGACTCATGAAATCTATGCAAAACATCTTCTTCGCTTCCTCTGGTACATTTAAATCCTAGAGATTCAACAAATAACTGTAATTTATCATTCTTAGGTTCTTTTGATGAAGCAACAATAATTTCATCTATTTGAGTAGAATTTGAAAGGCGCGCCAATAATAATTCAATCAATGGTTTATCACAAATATTCTGCAAAACTTTTTCAGGTAACCTAATTGAGCCTAGTCTTGCCTGAACTATAGCTATAACTCTCATATAAGATCCCAGTTTGATGGATTCAATAAAAGAGAATCGTCTGTATAAAGGTCGTTTGGTATGGGGGGTAAAACACCAGATGCAGCATCCATAATCTCTATTAATTGATTTACTGAATCTATCCCTACCAAAACTTTTGATATCTCTGAAAAGGACATGGCATACCTGATAGACGCTTCAAGAGGAGAAATTTTATAATCATTAAGCCATTCCATCCATGATTTCCATAAGCTATTCCAACGGTCAAATTTGCGAGGTCTACTAGTATTATCCATGAGGATTAATCCCTGTAAAAAAATGGATCGCGCATGAACCTCAAGACCTTCCTGGCTCAATAATTTTAACATTCCATTGTCTATCAATCTTCTGTCAAATATATTTAAAGGAAGTTGCACCAAATCAATATCAAAATTTTCGAGCGCAAAGCTTAAGTGTTTATTTTCATATATAGAAATACCAATCTTTTTGATTTTGTTTGTTTTTTTTAGATTTTGTATAAACTCAATAATCTTTGAAGCTCCCGGCTTCATTAAATCATCAGCATTGTGAATTAAAAGGCTATACACAGAATCGAGTTTTAAATCTTGAAGTGACCTATCAAAATCATGCTTGAGAAGATTTACATCATCATCAGTTAATGTCAGAGCTTTGAAATGCCTAGTTTTTGTCACTACCTTAAATTTATCAACATTCAATT
>Ga0209630_10005443_pt1 | contig 10773 bp, 6 predicted proteins | sample COG_01_FD_184745 | JGI IMG/M metagenome (GOLD analysis project Ga0209630, IMG submission 184745) | Pelagic Microbial community sample from North Sea - COGITO 998_met_01 (SPAdes) (version 2) | ecosystem: Environmental > Aquatic > Marine > Neritic zone/Coastal water | place: Helgoland, sampling... | reverse complement strand
ACTCGTCGTCGCCGCCCGGGGGGACGTCCAGGAAGGCGTAGTACTGCTGCTGACCCTCACCGACGTCCGAGGACACGAAGTACTGCTTAGGGCCGAGGAACACCTGGTACCCCGTGCGCTCCACGTCCGTATGCACGGGCTCCCGGTGCGGCGCCGAGTAATCGCAGATTGCGGTGTACACGGCGTAGCCCGCGTACGCAAGCGGCGGGTTCTCGGGGTCCTCGTTACGCATCTGCGCGCGCATCTTGGACCTGATACCGTCGGCACCCACGAGCACGTCCCCTTCGAACGTCTCGCCGGTGGTCAGCGTGGCTCGTACTTTATCGCCGACGTTTTCGTACTTCTCCACCACGGTTTCCATCATGATGTTCTCTTCGCCCACCGCGTTGCGGAGGATGTCGAGGAGGTCGTAGCGCGCGATGACGAGTGTCAACGGCAGGCCGTTGTTGTAGCACGGCTGGCGCGTGTCGAACCTGTAGAACCAGTCGCCGAGTGAGCCGTCGAGTAGGCCGTTGATGCGGTCGCCGGTGATCGTGGACTTGGCCCAGATTTGTTCGAGGACGTCCGGGGCGATGGAGTCGAGCGCGCCTTGCGCGTTGCACTGGAGCTGGATGGGCCCGCCGAAGAGCTTGTACTCTTTGACCTTCTCGAAGACCTTGACCTTCATGCCGCGGCGTTGCATGGAGAGCGCGGTGATCAGGCCGGCGATGCCGCCGCCCGCCACGAGCACCTCGGGGAGATCATCCCGGGGCGGTTGCTTCTTGAAGACGCCCCGGATGCCATCTTCGCCCACGGTGACGGGGGCGAACATCGGAGCCTCGTAGGTTGTATCCGCGCGCGCCGCCTTGGCGCGAACGGGCGCGCGGGTCTTCGCGCTGGCCTTCGCGCGGAGCGCGTTGGCGCCGCCGAGCTGGCGAGCCACGGTCTGGGTGCAGGTCGCGGCGGACATGGTCGTCGCGAAGATAAAGGTTGCCCTCGTGCGAGTTTGTTTGTCGTGGTCCCGAAGGAGGAGCGGATGGAGACGCGAGCGGAGTTAGCGCGTCGCGTGACCGTGTGCGTGAGCCGGTGTTTGCGGTTGGGCGGTGCTTACCTAACCCTGCGCGTCGTCGACGCGAACGTTCGTGAGACTCACGGGCGCTTCCGCAGTGGCTCGAGGCGCGACGCCCGAACCCGTTTTGCACCCAACATTCATTCACGGGCTCGAAAAAAAAACGCGATTTTTATGGCAGCGCGTTTTCAGCCAATCAAAACGTCGCATTTCGCCATCGAGGCAAAACGGAGGTGGACGTGGGCTCTTGGTGAAGTTTCACCCTCGGATCTCAAGATTCGCTCGGATTTGTCATAACGGGTGACTGAGAGTGACCGATAGGCACAGTTGGCCAACGAAATGCGCTTTTGGTTGAACTGTGAAGATCAACGGGTCGCCAGTCAGCGGCGGTGAAGAGTTATCCATATGCGCCTATCCAGATCCAGAGCCCCACTTCCGCCGCGCGTATCCATTCCCGTGTGTTCGGCCCATCGAACTTCACGCGCGAACGTCCAACACACTAGTCGGCGAGTCGTATCGCATCGAGCGCAGGTAGAGCTTCGCGACGATGGCCATGCTCACGTGCGCACAGAGCGCGTCCCATCACGTCGCCGGTGTCCGAAGAATGAAGATTTCCTCGAGCAAGGCGACGCATACGTGCGGAGTCCCCGTCGTCCGATCCCGATCCTCCGCGCACAACGCGCGAAGGCTCTCCCCCGCGGTCGTCGCGCGCGCCTCCTCCGAGACGGCCGCGTCCACCTCCGCCGGCACCTCGGCCGCCGAGGATAACTCGGATCCTCCTACCGGGACGTGGAGGGATAAAGTTCGCGACGGCGCGGTCGCCTTCGCCGCGACCGCCGCGGTCGCGCTCTCCCTCGCCGGACCCGCCGCCGCCATCGGCCCGGACCCGCGCGCCATCGAGACCGGCAAGTGCCTCCTCTCCCAGTGCCAAAAAGAGCTCGCGGGATGCCTCGCCGACGAGAAGTGCGACGAATCCCTCGTATGCCTCCAAGGATGCTTCGGCAAACCGGACGAAGCCGACTGCCAAGTCAAGTGCGGGGATCTCTACGCCTCCAAAGCCATCCAGACCTTCAACACGTGCGCGGTGTCCCAAGCGAACTGCGTGAAGCAGAAGCAAGACGACGGCAGTTACCCGGTGCCGCCGGTGGAGACGATGGCGCCCGGGTTCGACGCCAACACCTTCGGGGGCAAAGCGGGCGGCCGCTGGTACATCGTCGCGGGTCTGAATAAAGATTTCGACATCTTCGACTGCCAGGAGCACTTCTTCGCCGCGCCGGACGCGGATCACATGGCGGTCAAGATCAACTGGCGCGTCGCGCGGCCCAACGGACAGTTTTACGAGCGATCCGACGTCCAGACTTTCTACGCGGATGAGCGCACGAAGTCCATCATGCACAACAACGGTAACGAGTACCTCCACTACCAGGACGACTGGTACGTCCCGGGGTATAAAGAGGGCGAGTACGTCTTCGTGTACTACAAGGGTACCAACGACGCGTGGGACGGCTACGGCGGCGCGGTTGTGTACTCCACCTCCCCCGAGCTGAAGAAGGAATACGTTCCGGAACTGACGGCCATCGCCAAGAAGGTCGGGGTCAAGTTCAGCGATTTCGTCGTCACCGATAACACGTGCAAGGCGCAGGCGCCGCTCAAGGTGACCGCGGTGAAGGATCTGGACACACTCGGCGATGACGTCGTCGCCATCGAGAAGGAAATCGTTCGGGACGAGAAGGCGCTATTCTCGTTTGTGGGGAAAGAGGCACGCACGGTCGCGAGGGAGGTTGGCAAGGACGCGAGGCTCTTCGAGAAGGAAATCGAGAAGGACGTCAAGGTGATCGAGAAGGACCTCGGGCTGGTTTCAGTCGGTAAGGTGCAGGTTATTCGAGGTGCGAGTGATGCCGTCGATTTGCCCACTACGCCGCTCACGGGCAAGGCCAAGGCTGAGCAGGCCAAGGCGACGAGGCTTGTGAACAAGGTGGAGGCGAACATCGGCCGCATCCAGGACCAGTGAGCGCGCACTTGAGGTGAAGCGAGTACATTGACCCTATTATCACGTAGACTGAGTATTGAAACGAGTTGGAATAATGCAAAGGACGCGAGGGCTGCACAGACGAGAATGCATTTTTATTCACGCGCTCTCGATCGGCCACGTCGATCGATCGATTGGAACCGGCACCGGCACCAAGCTTTTGGTCATCGGACCGCTCGACACTAGTAACACTACCACGACACGCACGTCGACGTAAACTTAAGCCAATGTCCGCCGCCGCCGCCTTCTCCCTCACCGCCTCCGCGCGCGCCGCCCCCGGCGCCAAGGCGCTCCGCGCGCCCCGCGCGGTCACCCGCGCGGCGACCCGCCCCGTCGCGATGACCGTCGCCGGTGAGACCAACATCCAGTTCGTCAAGGGCACCAACGAGACCTCCGTCCCGGACGTCAAGCTCACCCGCTCCAAGGACGGCACCAACGGCACCGCCTTCTTCCTCTTCTCCGAGCCCGACGTCTTCGAGGCCACCGAGCTCGAGGGCGAGATCACCGGCATGTTCCTCATCGATAAGGAAGGCGAGCTCTCCACCGTGGACGTGAACGCCAAGTTCCTCAACGGAAAGCCCCAGGGCATCGAGGCGACGTACGTGATGAAGACCACCGAGGAGTGGAACAGGTTCATGAGGTTCATGGAGAGGTACGCCGAGGACAACGGACTCGGGTTCGCCGCCAAGAAGTAGGAGCCTCTAGGAGCGATCGATCGGCCGATCGCGGGGGAAAAATATGGATAGAATGGGTCACTAACACTTAGCAGAATACAGTGTCAATGGACATGCAGCTCGCGATAATACACGTCTCTAACGCCTAATACGCCGCCGCGCGGGCGCTCCGCGGGGTCCGCGGGCCGCCCGTCGACTTCACCGGCGACGACGGCGCCGAGAAGCTCCCGTTCCGCCTGTGCCCAGCCTGCGCCGTGCTGGCCCGCGCGTGCCAACCCCCCTCCCGACGCCGCTTATCTCCATCACTGCTGCTCCATAGCCGACCGTCGCACCGCCACTTGTCGAAATGTACCCGCGTCCCGCCATCCCCGCCGCAGCACGCGGCGTCGTGCGCCTCCAGCTCGGCGAGTGCGGCGGACCAGTCACTGTCCGTTTTCCCGATGTCGACAGCCACGTGGCGCCAGCACACCGGATTTGCACTGTCAACGTCGTGGTCCACTGGCAGACCGATTTTAATCCCATCCAACCTGTGCCGCCACTTGGCGTAACCCGCCCTGTAGTGCTCCAGCACCGCGCTTAAACTGGACTTGTCGAACGGGACGTACGCCAGCTCCGACCGCCTGCTCGTGCCCAACGCCCCGTACCGCACGGTAGGGGGGGCCTTTTGGCAATTAGGGCCCTTATGGCAATTAGAAGCGTCTTCTCGCACCCGTTCGCGTATGAGCAGCACGATGTGCGCGTGTGAGTGTTCCACGCCGTCGTCGTCGATCACCTTGCTTCGCATGCGCAGCGGGATCCGTTCCACATCGTGCCATCCCGCGGTGAGGAACATGGCGACGAACACCGCCTCCACGCATCGTATGGGCATTCCTTCTCGCACGATGCTTTTGGCGGTGTCCATGACTCGGCGGGTGGGGCGGTCTTTGTTGTTTGTGAAGTACAGCTCCTCGGTGTGATTGTACTGCAGATTCGTGATGAGCGTCTGGGCCGCGTGTAGCCTGACGCGTATTGGCGTGTTTGGGCCGATGCCGTGCGGCGGCCAACTCGGTTTGTTCGGTGGGGCCAGGTTGAGGGAGGAATCCGCGAGGCAATGCGCGTGGGGCCCATTGACGATTGTCGCGATGAGTCGCTTGGCGCGTTCGGCTTGGGTCTTCGTCAGTGGCACGTTCTTGGTGACGAGGTGGCGGAGGTGTTTGAGCTCGGCGACCTCGGGGCACGGCGAGTGGGACGGCGCGGAGGTCGACGCGGAGGACGCGCTCCCGACTCTCAACTGCGCCGGATTATTATCAGGTCCCGATTCGGACGTAATGGAGGGTGCCTTTTTCGGCGAAGGCGCCGGGGACGCGACCGCCGCGACCGGTACGTCGTCCGCATCCCCGCGACCGGCATCGTCGTCCGCTAACACTACGGCGATGGGAAGCGGGTGCGCCTCACCGCCTGACCCTTGACCGCCGCCCATCGGGCTCGGTCGGCAATGTGACCGGTCAGACAATTATCAATGCGTTTTTGGTCTCAGCGAACTCCGCCGGGACGATTTTACCTGGCAGCCAAGTCTGCGTATCTGGAGGTCCGGCTCGGACCCACTGGCCTCGGTCACCATGTCGGCCACGGCGGCGTTCGCGTCGTTACCGGCGTCGGTCCAGCGGCGTTACTCGCCAGGGGTCTCGATCACCGCGCGTCCCGCGGCGATCGCGCGACGCGCGAGCGCGGCGGAGGGCGCACCGTCCGTGCGGCGTTGGGAGAGGACATCATCGGATAGTGCCGACGAGGACGGCGATGATGATGTCGTCTCCACCTCCGAGACGGCGGCGCCCAAACGGTTCAGCAAGACCCTCGCCGGCGGCGACGATGACTCCTTAACGTTCGTCGACCACAGACGGATGTGCCGCGCGGTGACTCGGTGCAAAACCCCAGACGAGGTGCTCGCGCTGGCGTCCGCGTCCATGCCATCGTGGAATAACATCACGCTCGCCGCGAGTTTCGTCGCCATCGCCAAGGGCGCCGCGAGGAGCTCGCCGGCGTCGGTCAAGGCGTTACTGGCGAGCGATACGTACGCGCGGATGGAGCATCGCGCGGCGACGAGCGCGGTCCATAGCCTGGGCGCGCGCGGCGTCGTGAACATCCTCCACTCCGTCGCCACGCTCCATCAGAACCGCGACGTCAACCCATCGACCGATCTCATATCCGCGTTGGACCAAGCCGTGGAGAGAACGGGTGGACAGATGCGGCCGAAAGAAGTGGCCGCCGCGATGTGGTCCTACGTCGCGCTCGACGCGTCACCGCTCGCGCCCACGCTGTCATCCTCACTCACCTTGGCCGCCGCCAGGGTCTTGAGCCATACGGACACCGAGGTGGATCACCAGGGCTTCGAGCTCGGCGCGGGCGCCCGGGAAGTCGCGAGTCTCGCGACGTCCCTCGCGAAACTCGGCGTGACCCTCGGCGTTACTTCAAGGCGTCACCACAAGGGTACTACCTCGAGGGGCGCCGGTTCGTCTTCTAACGGCTCCCGTGTGCCGAGCTTCGGCTCGTGCGACGTCGGCGACACAACGTGGGAGATGTTGATCATCGTCGCGGCGGCTGCGGCGGCGGAGCGGGACGCGACCGCCGCGCTGCACCCCGCGGTGAAACGGTCCGCGCGGGATATGAACGGTCAGGGCGTCATGAACGCGCTCTGGGCGTACGCGGAGATGGCGCCGGGTGGATTCGAACCCGCGACGCGTGGGTCACCGGACGGCGACGCTATCCACGCCGCCGCGGACGCGATTTACGACAGACTATTCACCCTCGCGTCGAGTGACGACGCCGACGCGATGAATTCCGCCGAGGCCGCGGGGTCACTCGCGGCGTGCGCTAAGATCAAGACCCGGGGTCTGGTCCCTGACGCGCCGCCGGAGACGTTGCGTGCGCTGTGCGCACGCGCCAACGCACTCGCCGGGGCTATGTCGGCTAAGGAAGCGGCGAATTGCGCTTGGGCCAGGTCTCGTTTGTCGTCGTCGAATGATGACGCGAATTTGGAGACTGAATGCCCTATGGACGGGCTGGACGCCGCGGTGGTTCGAACGTCGCGTGTAATGAACGGCTGGGACGTCTCCACCGCGCTTTGGGCGTACGACGGTTTACGTGAGGGTGAGTTGCGGCGGCTGGACGGTGGAAAAGAAAAGTGGCTTCCGGAAGACGCGCAAGAAGGCGTGGCTCGGTTCCCTCGTTCGGTACGCGTCCGTGGTGACATGTTTCGCGCGATGGACGCCGCGCTGGCCCGGACGCTGCCGGCTATGAACAGCTCGGAGAAGGCGCAGGTGCCGCGGTGTTGGCATCACAGGATCGAGGAGTTACGAGAGGAGTTGGGTCTGAGAAACGTGGAAAATTCAGTCGACGAGGCGTACGAGTAGCGACCTTTGTTAGTGCGTGACCCGACTTGTCGGAAAGAATAGACTAAGAGTTATCGTCTCTCATCGTAGTAGCACTACGGTACATTCAGTACACACGGGTTAACCGGTAACCCTCACTCACGTCCCTCTGTTTGCTCTGTTGGTGCGCATCCACCGCTCTACATCCTCCGGGTGCGACTCGGGCGTCGGGGGAAGAATAGTCGCGGCGCCGCTCGAACTCTGCGCTCGTACGCCGCCCCCGGCGCGACGCGGCGCGTCCACGAGCTGCCACGTGGACTCCGCCATCGCGGAGCTCACGACGACCCCGCCGTAGTCCGTCTCGTCGTCGGAGAACTCAGGGCTGTTTTCGCTGATCGTCCCGCGTCTCGAGTCTATTTGCCCACCCGAAGTCGTCTGGTGAGCGCCATGGTTCAACCCCTGGTTTAAGTGACCGGGTCGGCCCCCGAAGACGGACGACATGAGCGACTGCGCCCCGCTCAAACCGGAATGCGCCGCGCGCTGCAACACCGGCGCGATCGCGGCGCTCTCCCGCATCTCCCACGCGCCGCCCAGCTTCCCAGCGAGCGCGCCGGCGATGCCTCTGGTACCACCATGCCTGGCGTGTGACTCGCCCTCGCCCTCTCCCTCGCCCCGGCTTCGCCGCCGATGTCGCTGTTTCGTCGATCCTTTCGCTCCCTCCGACTCCACACTTAAACGCCTGCGCTCGAGCCACGGGCGGGCGTCCGGGAGATGCTCATTGGGTGCACCCCTCGCCAACGTCGTCAACACGAGCGCCAACGTCGCGAGCGGTCCCCACTCTTTCGGCGGCGACGCGCCCAACGCGTGTCTCGCGTCCGCGCACAAGGCTCCGGCGCTCCTGTGCAACAGCCGCGTCGCCCTGTGCAGCTCAGCGCGCGCGTCCGCCGCCGCCGCTTCTTTATCCGCCTGTTTACTCCACTCCGCGTGGTCCACTCGACCTTGGGTGTGTGTATGGGTGTACTGGTTAGCGGTCAGGTTCAACGCCCGTTCTCCGGTTTCGTAGACGACGGCGCCGACTCGACCGATGCCGGTTCCTATCCCACCCGCGACGGTTCCTATTCCGCCCGCCACCGCACCCACCGCGCTCGCGACGCGGCCGTTCGTGTCGATGTCGTGCAGCGCGGCTTCCACGCGGTCGATTCCACGGTTCAAACCCCGGTTCAGACCCTCCATCAACCGCCGATCGAATTTATTCCCCGAATGTTTTCCACCGCCTTCACCCGCCCCTTCGCCCGCGTCCCCACCCCCCCTAACCTCCCCGCCGACATTCTCCGGAAGGTACAGCCGCAGCTTGACATCCCCATCTGCCGGTTCATCTTCCCAGAACGACCCGCGCGTCCACACCTCGCTGTCGCTACCACGGAACGCCCCCCGGTGCAACGCCGGGACTCCCAGGTACGATGATGCCAAACGTAAAAGTTCGAGCGTCATCCCGAGCCCCGCGGAGATCTCGTGCGGGTTCAGGCCCCGCGTGTCGCCCGGGTCGGGAACGCGGAGCCCGCACACGGTGACCGCGCTCGGGGGCTTGGGCTTCGTCGTTTGTAGATCGCGCGTGTTAAAGCCAGGGTCGGATCCGACGAGAGGCCTTGGGTCTCCGTTGACTGCGTTTTTAGTCGTAGTTGTTTTGGAATCGTTCGGGTCGGCCGCGCCTTCGATGCCTTCGTTCGCGGCCGCCGCCGCTCGCTCCGCCGCGATGGGGAACACGAACCGGAGCCGCGCGATGCATCTCGCGCGCTCCACCGCGAGCTGCTCGCGCGTGCTCTTCAGCCGCAGCGAGTGCAGCCTGGTCTCTTCCGGCGCCGTGGACTGAAACATGGCGGTCCTTCGTGACCGCGTCGTCGCCCGCGCGGCATCTAGCGCGGCCGCTCGACCGGCCAGCGCCTCGCGCATCGTCGCGAGCTTCGCGCGCTCCTCGCGAATCGCGGTCGCGACGCGCGCGTTCTCGGCACGCGCGTCTCGGAGGTCATCGGCGACGGCCCGGGCGCGTTCGGAGGCGAGCGCGGCGTCGACTGCCGCGTCGTCGCGGGGTCCCATGGCTCGCTCCAGCCTCGCCTTGGCCGCCGCGTGCGCGCGCGTGAGCTTGTCCAGCGTTCGGCGGCGATCGTGGAGGGTGCGGCGGACGCAAGGTGCGCACGCGATCGGTCGATCGGGCATCTGCGAGATGGGAGGTGGGAGGAGACGGGGGGGCGTCAGCGTCGGTGTTGTCCGAGTCCGAGTCACATACATTATCCGCGGGTGGGGCGGGGATGGGTGGGGGCTTGGGTTTGGTACCTGACAGTTGGGGCACGCGCATCGCCCGCGCGTGCCCGACATCTGCGCCGAGGCCGTCGAGACCCCGGCGCGCGAACGCGGGGTCCCGATGCCTTCCTCCCCGACGACGCCTCCCCTCCCCGAGGCGCGTCCAAGCTTTGAAAGGGCACCTCGTTTTCCCGGGAAGATTCGAGTAATAATTCGTATTTCGGGTTCGTATGAGCAAACGGTTGTATACCGCAAATACTACTCGCATAACAGCACGCTGCCCAGTTAGAAATAGTGCTAGGCCCTCGGAACAAAGGCTGATGACCTCGCGGAAACTGGCACCGCCGCTCCGCTCCTCCTCCGGGCATTCTCTCCCGAGCCATAACCGCGCCACGTCGTCCGGCGCCGGTGGGTGAAGCAAGATGGGAAAGAAAGCCAAGGGAAAACATCGCTTAGGTACGTCCCGGAGACGTGACATCGCACCACCCACGCGCCGCGCACCGAACGCGGCGGCGTGGTCCCGCACCGCCGCCAATAATAAATTCAGCCGCCGTCGCCCATTTCATCTCTGACCGCCGCCCGTCTCCGTCTCTCTGTATACTGCAGATAAGTTCTACTACCTCGCGAAGGAGCAGGGCTTCCGCTCGCGCGCATCCTTCAAGCTCGTCCAGCTCAACCGCAAGTATGACTTCTTCAGCGGCGCGCGCGCGTGCATGGACCTCTGCGCCGCCCCCGGCGGTTGGCTCCAGGTTGCGCAAAAATACATGCCGATGTCATCGCTCATCGTGGGCGTCGACCTCGCGCCGATCAAACCCATACGCGGATGCACAACCTTCGTCGACGACATCACCACGCAGTCATGCCGCGCGCAGCTCAAGCGGTGCACACCGGAGGGAACCAAGTACGACATCGTCATCCACGACGGAGCGCCCAACGTCGGCGGCAACTTCGCCGCCGAATCCTACACCCAAGCCGCGCTCACCCTCGACTCACTTCGACTCGCGTCCGAGTTTCTACGAGAAGGCGGATGGTTCGTGACGAAAGTGTTCCGATCCACCGAGTACCACGCGCTGCTCTACTCCATGCAGCAGCTGTTCAAGAAGGTTGAGAGTACCAAGCCAGTGGCGTCGCGCGGCACGTCGGCTGAGATTTACGTCGTGTGCATCGGTTACCTCGCGCCGGCCAAGATCGATCCACGATTGCTCGATCACAGGACGCTCTTCGCGGACTACGAGGGGCCCAAGCAGGCCGTCGACGTGCTCGCGCGCACGAAGCAGACGCGTAACCGCAGCGGCTACGAGGATGGCGCGGAGGTGCTGTACAAGGAGTGCCCCGCGGAGACTTTCGTGCACAGCGACAAGCCCGCCGAGCTGCTCG
>Ga0209630_10005442_pt1 | contig 10775 bp, 7 predicted proteins | sample COG_01_FD_184745 | JGI IMG/M metagenome (GOLD analysis project Ga0209630, IMG submission 184745) | Pelagic Microbial community sample from North Sea - COGITO 998_met_01 (SPAdes) (version 2) | ecosystem: Environmental > Aquatic > Marine > Neritic zone/Coastal water | place: Helgoland, sampling... | reverse complement strand
ATATCGGCGGGTGCTGGGACGAGCGTGGGCCCCGAGGACGGCGCGTCGATCGTCCCGCCGCGGAGAGAGCCGATGGACGACGACGCGATGTTGACGTACATCGAGCACATGCGATGCGCGCGGAGGATGGAGGGGACGCAGGCGGCGCGGAAGGCGTTCATGCGAGGGAGGAAAGCGCCCGGGAGCAGGTGGGAGATCTTCGCCGCGGCGGCGTGGTTGGAGTGGCGGTACGATAAGAACGACAAGCCGGCGAGGAACATCTTCGAGCTCGGGTTGAAAAACTTCATCGACGTCCCCGCGTTCGTGAACCAGTACGCGGAGTTCTTGATCGGGTGCAACGACGTCGCGAACGCGCGCGTGCTGTTCGAGCGCGCGACCGCCTCGGCGTCGACCGCGGCCGCGGACGCGGGCCCGGTGAAGCTCTCCCCGCAGGAGAAGGCGCGGAGGATGTCCGTCGTGAAGGACGTCCACGACATGTTCGTCGCGTTCGAGCAGACGCACGGGACGATGGCGAGCATGACGGACGCGGAGCGCAGGCGCGAGGAGGCGCTCGGGTTTAGGGACAACCGCGAGGAGGCGCACGCGGCCGCGGCGACGATCACGGCGCTCATGGGACGGCATTCGTTCCTGTCGTTGCAGCCCGCGACGGCGGAGGAGAAGAAGCACTACGCGAAGATTGGCGCGTCGATTCCGAAAAGATTCGACGCGTTTTCTTCGGGCATCGGGCGACTGCCGCCGCCTCCGCCGCCGCCGAAGCCCGGAGTTCCGCCGCCGCCTCCGCCTGGGAAGCCGCGGAGCATGGCGGCGCAACCGAACGCGATCGCGCCGCTGCCCGCGCCGCCCGTCGCGGTCGGCCCCCCGGACGATCGGTTCGAGCACCTCCCCACCGAGCTCGCGGCGTTCGCGTCGAGACTGCCCGCGCCCGACACCGTCAAGGGGGGGAGCCGACGCGTGATGGCGTCGACCGTGACCGCGGTGATGGACACGCTGATGACGTCCGATCTCACCCCCGACGGCGGCGCGGCGATCGTGGAAGCGCTGAACGCGAGCAGGGGCGTCCGCGAGGGCGGGAGAGGGAAGAGGAAAGCAGACGACGACGGCGGCGGCGGCGGCGGCGGCGGCGGGACGGGGCCGCTCACGATGAAGACGAACGCGCCGCCGGTCGGGGACGTCTTCCGAGCGAGGCAGGCGAAGCACGCGAGGACGAACGAGGCGGAGTTTCAGTGAATGATATTCTCGTGCGTCGTTTACAGCTGTACTTCTCGTCGTCTGCCGCTGTAAGGTCTCATACTTCTCGCGAGGCGCAGCCGGCGCCGAGCCTCCTCCACCCACTCGTCGTCTCCGTCTCGTCGTCTCACCCTCTAGAATCCGCCGACCTGCTCCATCATCGCGTCGAGGGAATCGCCGTCCTCCATGTCCAGCTGCGGTGGATGAGACGGGGGAAGGGAGGTCAGCGGGCGCGCGGGGGATCGAATTCGTAATATTGGCACCCTTTGGTGAAGCGTTCGTCGACGAAGCGTCGATCGACGACGTCGCGGAGCTAGGGAGACGGGGTGGGCGCGGCACGCACGTCCTTCGGGGTCATGTTCGCGTTCACGCGCTGCCCGTCGAAGAGGAAGCGCACGGAGTCCGGTTGAAGAGACTTGCGCGCGCAGAACGCGTCGAAGATCTGTCGAGAGGAGGGAGCGAGGAGCGATCGTGAGCTCGGTCGTCGTCTGCGAGATCCTCGGTTCGTCCAAGCGCGCGATCGCGTCGTGAATCGCGCGGGATTCGAGCGTGAGCGCGGTGGAAGCACGCGATGTCGTCTAAATACGCGATGCGGCCGCGAAGGCACGCGCTCGCGCGCGGACATCGACGACGCGCGCGCGTGAGGACGTTCGTTTCGCGCGCGCACCTTCGAAAATTTAGTCGTCTGCCGGACTTTGAAGTGGACCTCCGAGTTGTCCTGATCCTTCACCTTCAGGTTGATGTGATCGCCCTTCTCATCGTTCTTCTTTTCCTCCTCGGCCATGGTGGTAGCGGTGCTGGTCGTACTCTGCGCGTGCGCGTGCGTCGGCGGCAGTGAACGCGCAGCCGGAGCGAGGCGACGTCGACGTCCTGTCGTCCTCCTCAGATAAAAAAACCGGCGCGAAAACAGAACCAGCAACGAAATCATTCGAGCAAGGCGCGACGCGCTGGTCATTTCGTGCTCGCGTGCCGCGCCTTCGGCACTATCGCGCGCGCGTCCGCACGCACGAGTCGACGACGAGACCCGCGTCGTCGCGCGGAAGGCTTCCGAAGAACGCGCCACCGCCGACGCGCGCTCGAACCCGCGCGCGGAGCCCGCGCGCGCGCGCTCGACAGGGAACCCTAGCGAGAAGGCGCTCCCTCCGACGCGAGGCGCAGAGAGAGCGAGCGCGCCATGTCAAGCGCGCTGACGCGCTCGCAGAAGGTCGCCGCGGCCGCGGCGAGGATCTTCGGGATGCACGTCGGCAACGGCATGCGCAGCGGACGGAAAGTCCTCGCGAAAGCGCTCGCCGGGCCGAAGATGTTGGAGTGGTACGCGGAGGCGTACCCGATCGGCGTGCGACAAGACCCGCTGTACGAGTGCCCGGAGGCGGCGTTCAGGGCGGATCGCGTCGAGCGGCTCAAGCGGCGAGGGAAGGTGCAACCGAAGAAGGGAGAGGGGAAGCGCTCGAAGAAGAAGAAGTGACGACGGAGCGGGAGGTTTATTAGGATTAGAAGTAGCTCTTGCGCATCGAAGACGAGACGCGCTGACGAACGAACGAACGCCCCTCCCGCGTCCCTCGAGGTACACGTAAATCATCGTGCTCGACGAGCCGTCATCGTCATTGCATCGTCGCGCCTCGTCGTCGTTCTCCCTCGACGCGCCATGGGGCAGAAGCGGGAACGAACGATCGACCTCGCGTCTTTCGGCGACGGGGATAAGGAATGTCTCGTGAGGCTCGTGAAGGAGCTCGCGAAGGAGGGCGCGACCGGCGACAAGGTCCGTCCGTCTCCCCCGTCCGCGTCCTGAATGGACGAAAAGAACCCCCCCGCCGTCGCGATGCGTGACCCTCAGTCCCTCCCTCCCTCCCTCCCTCCCTCCAGGGCGACTTCAAAGCGTGGCTGAAGGCGACGCAAAAGGGCGCGAAGCGCACGACGCACGATCCGTCCAAGCACGACTGGGACGTCCTGAGCTCGTTCGTCCAGAACGTCGCGAGCGCGCGCGCGCGATGGACGGACGTCGCGCGCCGACACCTCGGGTGGTCGCGATGGGCGGAGCGACGCGCGGCGTGGAAGCGCTGGAACGACGACGCGCCGCCGTCCGTCATCCCAACCACGGGCCCGTGGGCGCTCGCGGCGCGCACGAGCGCGCACGCGACGTACGACGAGACGTACGGCTCGCTGCCGTCGCACGCCGCCGGGTGGGTTCGCAGCGTGAAGCAGCGACCGCCGCGGTGGTGCGTCGAGAAGAATCTCGCGCCGCGGCTCGTCGCGCTCGACTGCGAGATGTGCGAGACGACGTCGGACGCGAGGGCGCTTATCGGCGTCTCCGTCGTCGACGAGCGCGGGAAGGTGCTGCTGAAGACGCTCGTGAAACCCCCGGGCGTCGTCGTGGACTACAAGACGGACGTCACCGGGCTCTCCGCGAAGGATTTTACGCGCGTGACGACGACGCTCGCGGACGTCCAGCGCGAGCTCGTATCGATCGTGACCGCGGAGACGATTCTCGTCGGGCACGGTCTCGTGCACGATCTCCGCGCGCTGAAGTTTCATCACGCGCCGGTGATCGACACCGCGATGCTGTTCGAGTACGAAAACCTGCCGCGAAGCACGCCGGGGCTCGCGGATCTCTGCAAGCGGCTGCTCGGCGTGGAGATGCGCAAGGGCGGCGACGGCGCGCACGACAGCGTCGAGGACGCGAAAGCGGCGATGGAGCTGTGTAAGTGGGAGGCGGTCAACGGACCGAGCGCGCCGTTGACGCCGCCGGAGGATAAGGTTGACCCGCGGGACCTTTTAAAGTTGTTCGCGCACAGGGTCAAGCGAGGAACGTTGAAGTCGGATTTGATAGGGATGTTCGCGAAGAATAACGGCACGACCGGCGTGGACCACGCGGACGACATCGAGGCCGTGCACGGGAAGTTCCTCGGCCCGGAGACGTCCAGAGAGCTCGCCCCCGGCGCGCCGAAGACGACGACGGCGTACATAGAGTTCAAGACGATCGAGGCGTGTAACATGGCGTTCAAGGCGCTGAGGGGAGCGACAGGCACGGACGCGCTCGGTCGACCGCAAAAGGCGGTGAAGATGGTCGTCCACGACCACGACCACGACGACGACGACGACGACGCGAGCGGCGGCGATGGGAAGAAGCGGACGAAGAACAAGACGCGGTCCACGGAGGAGCTGCACAAGGGCGCGGCGGCCGGAGTGAGCAAGATGAAGGTGACCGCGCTCAAGGAGGAGCTCAAACGACGCGGGCTCGCGACTACCGGATTGAAAGCGGCGCTCATCGCGCGTCTGACGGACGCCATCGAGGCTGGCGGCGACGACGACGGCGGCTCTTCGGACGGCGGCTCTTCGGACGGCGGCGGCGAGGAGGAGAAGAAGAGAGCGCCGCCGAGGACGGAGACGGTGATGGTGCGAAAGATGGCGGCGCACGGCGGGTCGTCGTTCGGGACGAAGGATAAGAGCGCGAGCGCCGCCGCGAGGCCGGCGGCGGCGGAGGGCCGTCCGAAGCAGCCGCGGCGGGTGCCGCGACCGTCGAAGCGGAAGCGCATGGAGATGAAAGGCTTGATCCCGGCGCGAGGGTGACGTCGTCTTCTCTTTTTCTTCATCCATTTTTTCGTGGAACGGCGTTCGTTCGGTCCTCGTGTCGCTTCTGTTCGCGCCTCGCGCTCTCGCTCTCTCGCTCGCTCTCGCTCACGCCGTGGGGGTGTCGACGAGGCCCGTGATCCGCTCCTTCGCGCCCGACGCGAGGACGTCCCTCGCCGCGGCGACGCCCTCCGCGGTGACGACGACGTCGACGAAGTGCACCTCGCCTCGCGCGAACTCGAACCCCTCCCTCCGCCTCTCCTCCGGCCCGACCTCGCGCCGTCGCGCGTCGCACCCGGGGAACGCGCGGACGAACCTGTCGAGCTTGCCGTACGCCTCTTTCGTGAGCGGGAACCGCACGAGCGTCTCGAACGACGTCTCGACGCGCGCGTAGAGCGCGCGGAGCTCGTGCGCTTTAGTCTTTTTGAGGTACTCCTGCGCGTCGTCTCGAACCGCCAGGGGAACGAGGTCGGCGAGCGGCCAGGGCGCTTTCCTCCCCGTCGCCGGGGACGTCACGCGCGCGACGAACGCGTCGACGGCGGCTCGCAGGGCGTTGATCGCGGTGGAGCTCATCCCCGCGCGCGGCTTCTTCGCGGCGGCGGCGGGCGCCCTCCCGTCGACGCTCGTCGCCGCCGTCGTTGTCTTTCGCTCGGGCGAGCGCGACTGCTGCGTCGCGCTCGCGCCGACCTGCCCGGTCGGGTCGGAGTCGAACGCGAAGGCTTCGTCCATCTTGTACGCGGCGTTTCGTACGGCGGCGTGCATGGAAGGAACGCGGCGTGGGGGGCGGGCGCGAGACGCGCGCGCGGGCGAGTATGAGGGACCTCACGGTTTTTAGACCTTTCCGTTTGTTTCACGCGTACACACCTACGCACAGCTGTGCGCGTCGAGGCGAGGATGCCCCCCCCCCTCCGCCGCTAGCTCGCTACGATCTTCTCCACGACCGGCAGCGGCTGCTCTAAATACTCCGCGAGCTTCGCCGCGGTGGGCTCGTCCGGATCACCCCCGCGCGCTCTCTCGTTCACGGTCATCCGCAGCGACGCCGCCTCCGCGGCGACGGCGACGACGCTTATCGTGGCTTCCTCGCTCACCGCCCTCGCCGTCGCCGCCGCGAGCTCCACCCTCGCGTCTAAGAGCTCGCCGACGGAGACGCCCACGCTCTCGCGGACGCGGCGTTCCTCTTCCACGATCGCCCGCGCCGCGGTCTCCGCGCGCCACGCCGCCGCGCGCGCGGCGCGAACGTTCGCCGCGTCCTCGGGGGACCACCGGTCCGAGTCGCCGTCGCCCTCTCCGTACGTGCCGCCGCCGCCGCCGCCGTCGGACGCCGCCTCGCGTTCGCGCTCTCCCGCGGGCGCCCAGTGTCGCGGCAGCGGCGACCGCGCGTTCAGGCTTCTCGCGTCCCCCCCGGGCGGCGACGCGGGTCGCGACGCGATCGCGTCGAGCATCGACGCGAACTCCTCCGCGAGCGCGGACCCGGACGCCTCGAGCGGCGGGGCCTCCTCCGCGCCGCCCGTCCCGCCCGTCGCGAGGCTCAGCCTCGGCGGCGTCGTCCCCGTCGGGTTCTTCTCCAGATCGAGCCTGTGCATGCCGTACATCGCGGCGTCTTTCGTCGCCGCGGCAATGCGCGCGAGCCGCCGTCGCGCGTCCATCGAGTGCGCCCACGCGTCCGTCGCCGTCGTCGTCGCTCGCCTCGCGACGTCGTCGTTTTCGTCGTACTCTCGCGTCCACGCCTCGACGTCCTTCTCTCCTTCTCCTCCTCCTCGTCGTCCTCCTCGTCCTCCTCCCGCGTCGTCGTCGCTCCCGAACCCGCCGCGCGCCGCCGCGTCGACGCCGAAGGATCTGTACCCCAGCGCGCGGCGAACCTCCTCCGGCGGCGGCGTCCTCGCCATCTCCCACAGCGCCGCGCTCATGCCCCCCGCGCCGTCGTCGTCGTCGTCGGTTCGCGGGGAATCATGATGATTCGCCGCGTTCGCCGCGTCCCTCGACCCCGATCGCGACGCGCGCTCTCCTCCGCGGAACGAGAACTCGGACCCGGCGCTGGGCGGCGACGCGCGTCGCGTCTCGCTCGCCGCGAGCAACGGCCCGACCGCGGCGAGGACCGCCTTCCTCTCCGCGTCCATCACGTCTCTCGCGACTTTGCGCGAGAGATCCGGGGTCGCGCCCGTCCGCGCGGCCACGTCCCTCGCGAGCGCGAGCCTTCTGTTGCGATCCGCGTCCGCGTCGTTCGCGACGTCGTCGCGCCACGGCGACGCGGGGGGTTCCGGCGTGCGCGGCGCGGGCGCGCGCGACGACGACGACGGCGCGAGCGCGGGGCGCGAGGACGCGGGCATCGCGATCGCGCGCGAGGTGGACGCGGGGAGAAACACCGCGCCGCGGTCGTCCTCGCGCGCGGATCGCACGCGCAGGCGACGGTGGACGTCCTCTGCGGCCTCGCGCACGAGCCGCTCGTCCTCGGTCTCTTCGTCGTACCACGCCATCGCGGCGCGGACGACGGGCGCGGCCGCGCTCCTCGCAGTAGTGACAATTGAATTGGCCGGAGCCTTTCTCGCTGTACTGGCGGGCAGTGGCACTGCGAGATTGCACTATCAACCCTAAAAAAGGTTAAAAACAACCTGAACCCAAAAAGTACTTTTTCTCGTAGTACGCGGATCTCCGATTCGCATACGGTTATGAGTCACTCCGCGGTCCACGTGGCAAGATGAAAACGAAGATTCTCTCGTAGGATTCGTCTACTCCGCATACGTGGCTTGGTTTTTGGCGGGTATCTCGAGGTTGCGGAGACGCGCATTGCTCATTACGCCTCGACGCGCTCGCGCCGCACGCACGCTTTCAAACGTTTCGCGCGTATCGTCTCGGTACGCGCACCTCTAACGCGTTTAAACGCTCTCCGCGCCGTCGCCCGCGTCGCGCCGCCGTGACGCGCGCGTTTCCGGGACCCGCGCACCGCGAGGGATAAAGGAAAAAAAAGAAGATGACGCACGCGGTCACGACCGTGCTTCCGCAGCTCCCCGAGCTGAGCCACGAGCTCGTGGCGAAGCGACAGAACGCGGCGCGCGCGACCGGGCCGAGACCGCCGGTGAAGCTCGCGACGGCGTTTTACGACCGCCGCCCCACCGCGCGCCTCGCGCGGCTCCTGAACGAAGAGCCAGAGCTCGCGGCGCAGACTGACGCGGACGGCGAACACTCGCGATCGCTGTTCCACTACATGGCGATGCGAATGACGAGAGAGATACGCGGCAGGATGGCCTCCATCGACGCCGCGGTCGACCACGCCGCGGACGCGGTCCTCGAGGGCATGGCCCTCGACGGCGTCATGGGCCTGGAGGCGAAGCTCGCGTCGTTGGAGCGCATCTTATCGCGGCAGATCGCCGTCCGCGGCGAGGACGCGTTCGCCAAGGCGATGAATTTCGCCGCCGCCGGCATGGGCATCACCGCGGGCGCGGCGTCGTCGCAGAGCCAGAGCAACAACGCGGTGCCGTCGCGACTCGAGGAGGAGGCGAGGCTGACGCCGAAGCACGTCCGGTGCGAGTCCGAGGGCGAGAACGGCGAGGTCGTGTGCGTCCTCGACGATCCGCTCTGTTGGGAGACGCAGGAGGTTATGCGCGTGCCGAGGGACGGGCTGGACCACAAGATGAGGCACCTCCATCGCGGCTGAGAGCGACGAGCGGCTAAACCCTAAACCCTGACGCCGCGTCGTTCGCTCGCGACGACGTTCGTTGTACGATAGTTAGAGAAGATTTATTTTGTAACGCAGTGCCTGCTTTGTACGCGACGCGGCGACGACGCGGGGTCGAGGGCATGCCCTGCTGACTGTGTTTATTCTGCCCTGACACATCGTCTGTTTGACTCCCCCCAAGCAGGAACGAATAACGAACTCGGATATTCTTCATTCTTCGACGCGCAGCACAGCCGCCGAAACTCGCGCTCACGCAAAAGCCCCCGTCGTCTTCACGCGAACGTTCGCGTGAAGTCACCCTCCGCTCACTTTACGCTCTCGACGCTCCGTTCGCGTCGCGCGCTCGAAGCTCTCGCGCTTCCGGCCCCCGCACGATCTCACGCGTTTTTCTGCTTTACGCGTTAAAGCGCCGAAAGAAATGACGTCCGCGGCTCCCGCTCTCGCGCCGCACCTCGCGATGGAAGCGGCTCGACGACCGCACGCCGCGCGTCGTCTCGGTATGAACGTCCCTCAGCCCGCGGTTCAGCGCTTCGACGTCCCGAGAGGTGCGCTTTCACGACCCTATCTCGCCAGATCGCGCCAGATCCCCCCGAGCTGACGCGGCAGATTCGCCGCCTTCGACGCGTTTTTCCCCCCCCCGGAACCGCGCGCGCGCGTCGCGCTCGAGCGTGAATTCACCCTCCGTTCCCCCTCTTCGAACGCAGTCGCCGAAGGAGACCTTCAAGTTCGCGCGCTCGAGCTCGAGCGACGCCCTAAGGCCGCGCGAAGGCTCGGCTACGTCGCCTCATTCGCCGAGCCGCGTGGTGCGTATATTCCTGACAATTGGCGAATAAATCTCTCTCGAAGATTTTTTTTTCGTTCCCTGAGGCTGACCCTCCCCCTCCTTCCGCCCGCAGACGTCCCGACGATGAGCGCTCAAGACACGAACTACTACAAGATGGAAGTCGACCGTCGCCATAGGGCGGCGAAACGCATCGGTGAGGTCCGTTACCTCTCCGTGGACGTCACCGAGCCGACCGCGTTCGCGCCGCTGCCGTTCGCGCGCACCGCGGCGGCGCTGATGGAAATCGAACGCAGACCGAAGGCGGCGCGACGCGTCGGGACGTTCCGCGCGCCCGCCCTCGCGGACGCGCCGCCGCCGCCCGCGATGGCCGCGATGGACACCGCCGCGTTCGCGATGGAAGTATCGCGCCGACGCGTCGCCGCTCGAAGATCCGGGATCGTGAAACTCCCGCGCCGCGCCTCGCCGAGAAATCTCCCGAGCGTCGACGTCGCCGACACGGCGTTTTACGACATGGAGCTCGACCGACGCCCGAGAGCGGCGGCGCGGCTCACGACCAAGGCTTCCGGTCCTACTTCCGCGCCGCTGGACGCGTTCGCGGAGCTCTCGAAGATCGCCGCGGACGATCTCATGAAGCGACGGGCCCCGTCGGCGTTCGACGACGCGTCCTTCGACAAGTCCAACCCGAGCCGCGGCGCGAGCGCGACGGCGCCCAACCCGTTCGCGTCCTTGGAGCGCATGCTCGAGTCCACCCTGGACATCTCCGGGTCGAAGTCGCGCGGGTCTTCCCTGCGAGGCGCGGACAACTTCAACACCACCGCCACGGGCGGTGGCGTGCGAAGACAAAACTCGAGCACGCACCTTCGCCGCGTCGGAAGCAACGCGTCGATGGGCGTCAACAACGTCGTGCAACACCGCCCGGGGAGGCACGTGCACTGCGACGAGGAGGGCGAATCCGGCGACGTCGTGTGCGTCTTGTACGGCGCGGACGACGAGCCCGAGGACGTCGTAATGACCGTCCCGCGCGAGCAGCTCGAGGAACAGATGCGTCGCATGGCGGCGGCGACGAGCCACTGAGCGGCCAGACGACGATTGAAGGACGACGACGACGAAGAAGAAGAAGACGACTGAAGAGATGTACGCTACGCTGTACCACGTACGCACGCGAGAAAGACGCGACGGCGACCTATTACGCCCTCGCGCCGCGCGCTCGACCTCTATTACGAGCCCGTGACCCTGTTTTGTATCACTTTCCTTTTAATACCACGATAATACGTGCGGTCTCGTCGCGTCTCCACGCCTCTCCTCCTTTCCTCGCGCTCTGCGAAAAAACCGAGACTATTCTTATAATACGCGCGCGGCCGTTTTTAGCGGTCGCGAGGACGTCGAGCCACGTCATCACACCGCGGCTCGTCCAAAAACTACTACGTACGAAAATGATGCAGTGGGCAATCAGTATGAAATTTCCACGCCGCTCGTTCGTTGACGCGAAAATTCCAGCTCGGTTTCCAGCTCGTCGTTAAAATT
>Ga0209630_10005439_pt1 | contig 10784 bp, 8 predicted proteins | sample COG_01_FD_184745 | JGI IMG/M metagenome (GOLD analysis project Ga0209630, IMG submission 184745) | Pelagic Microbial community sample from North Sea - COGITO 998_met_01 (SPAdes) (version 2) | ecosystem: Environmental > Aquatic > Marine > Neritic zone/Coastal water | place: Helgoland, sampling... | reverse complement strand
ATCGATATCACAAAGATCACCCAATATATATTCTATTGATATATTTGAATTTGATAGCGCCTGTTCGATTTTATATAAATTAAATTCACTTCTCTCAAATATAATCAATTTTGACGGCCCCAGTTTTGATATCTGAGCACATAACTCAGAACCAATTGAACCACCTCCACCCGTAACAAGGATTGTTTTATTAGTAAGTTCTTTTTGGACATCGTTCCAATCCAATTCTATTTTTTCTCTGCCCAGTAAATCTTCAATTGATACCGATCTTAATTCAGGCAAAGCTTCTGTAGCTGAAACCATATCCTGAATACCGGGTAATGTCTTTATAGGCAAACCTGTTGATTCGCACTTATCAACAATCGCTCGCATTTGTTGACTGTCTGCAGATGGAATCGAAATTATGATCATATCGACTTCGCGCTTAAGGCATATTTCGTTAACCCTATTGATATTTCCTAAAACCCTAATTCCATGCATCTCAGAGCTTTTTAACATGTCATTATCATCCAATAACCCAATCGGGATATAAGTTCCTTCTCTAATAATTTCTCGCACAAGCATCTCAGAAGCTCTACCTGCCCCTATAATAAGCACTCTTTTACTATCATTCAGCGTGTTAACACTAAATGAATGATCCTTCCAAACCCTGTAACCCAATCTGGGACCTCCTAGAAAAAACATCAAGAAGAATGGATAGAGAATTAGAATAGATCGTGGGATACCCTCTAGCCTAAAAAAGATGAAACAAATTAAAGTAATAGATAAAGCACCAAAAATTGATGCACGAAATATATTCCAAAGGTCCGGTATACTCGCAAAACGCCATATACCTCTATATAAACGGAATCTACGAAAAATGATCACCTGAATTACTATAACTAAAGGGATCAGTAATACACTTTTTTCCCAATCCTGGAATGGGAAATTAAAATTAAATCTTGCCCACCATGAGAACTGCCAGGCTAAAACCGACATTAATAAATCATGCAAGATGACTTGTGTTTTTTTTGATATTTTCAAGGTGATTTTATTTTAAAATACTTGTTTTGAGCCAAAAACCAAATTATGCCAATGATGCTATAAGATAATAACATCATTGCGATTTCAAGGTTATTATTGGAGTTTGCAAAATATGCGCATGGCCAAACAATAACGCCATTTAATACTAACAATCCAAGAGCCAGCTCATTATGCTTTATACCGGCCTGATAAATTTTCTGATAGGCATGTGAATTGTGCGCTTTATACCACTGCTCTTTGTTTTTTATGCGTTTTAATAACGTGTATGTTGCATCACCGATGAAGGGAGATAACAGTATCAGCCACACTGCTAAAGAAATAACACCCTGATTTTCTGTGTATATAGCAAACACACCAAACAGAAAACCAATTGAGCAGCTACCAACATCGCCCATAAATATTTTAGCTGGAGACCAATTCCAAAACAAAAATGCTATTGTTGATGACAATAGACAGAAAAATAGAATAAAGAACGGTGCATTATTAGAAACTAAAAATAAATAGCAGACAAACAAACATATGCATATAGTTTGAATCGCAGCAAACCCATCAGTCCCATCCATGAAATTATAAAGATTTATTATCCAGAATATTAGTAATAAACCAATAATATATCCGGCATCATTTAAATAGATATCATAATTATTTATTGAAATATACTTTAAGCCACCGATTAGATACAGCGAGATAACTATACTGAAGACATATGCAATTACTCTTGTATTTATAGAGAGGTTTTTTAAGTCATCAATCAACCCTGTTGTAGCGACAATAGATAAGCCAACAATCATACTCAACGTTATATTTATATCTATTAATTCATAAAGTGCTAATGACATAATTGTTATTAACATTGTAATAACAATTGCTATGCCGCCAGACTTAGGTGTAGGTGAAGCATGAGAGCTACGGTTATTGGGGATATCGATCAATCTATTTTTAATTGCATACTTTCGTATAAAATGAATTATCACACTAGAACTCAGTGTGATTAAAATAAATATTGCAACGATTATGAAAAGACTCATGGTAAAACTGATATGTTATTAATCAAATAATTTTAAGTGCAGTTTTATATAAATCAATAGTTTTTCGGTTGATGATTTCACTCGACAACTCAGTTTCGACTAACACTCTACTTTTTGCCCCCATATCTAATCTCGACTTCTTATTCTGCACCAAATACTCTATCGCTTGATATAAAGAATCGACATCTTTAAGTTTAACCAGTATTCCATTCTCATTATTTTTAACAATTTCACGACAACCAGGGACATCTGTGGCAATTAAGGGTCTACCTACTGCCGCTGCTTCAAGTAAAATTTTTGGTAATCCTTCTCTATATGATGGTAGGCAAACTATACTAGCGCTACCAAGCATCTCTGGCATGTTTGTACAATGACCTCGCCACTCAATAAATCCTTCACTAGCCCATTTATTAAGCGTCGCTTCAGGAATAGACATTGGGTTTTCTGGGTCAACATCTCCGACAAGCACAAACTTTGCGTTCATATTATTTTCACATGCTTTTTTTGAAGCCTCAATAAACTCTCCAATACCTTTATCCCAAAGCATGCGGCTCGCTAACATCACTATAGGAACATCATTTTTATCCGGTGTTTGAGCATATTCTTCTATATCAACACCTGAACCACGTATAAGCACACTTCTCTCAGCAATAGCCATTCCTTGTTTGATAAATAAACTCATATCATCGGGATTTTGAAATACTGACCAAAAGTTGGGCCTCGTTGCAAAAAACTTAAATACTGGCTTTATAAATAATCTTATTGTTTTAGCCAAAGACTGTTCAGAACTAAACACGTATCCTAACCCTGTAAAAGCATTAACAACAACTGCATTTCTACTCAACAATGCAGCTAAAGAGCTAATTAGAATAGTTTTTAATGCGACATTATGAATTATATTCGGCTTGTGAAGTTTAAATAAGCAGTGCAACCTATAAATATTTATTATATCTTTGATTGGTAACCTCGTTGATCTTACGAAGTCCACATGACTGACATTAATGCCTCTTTCTCTTATCTTACTTGCATATTCATTGCATCGTGTAAGTAACGTCACATCAAATCCATTAGCTTCAACAGTCATAGCTAATGAAAGGCGATGAAACCAAAACGTCCAGTCTTCAGAATCAACAATTAATAATTTTAGATTTATTTTATCCAATGTTCATACCAAGCATTGAACATTAATACACTCCATAATTGTTCATGCCAATTATGTTTTCCCGATTGATGCTCATTCCATTTTTTGTTTATTATTTCCCGATTGAATATACCTTGATCACCGTTCACGTCTTTATCTAATAACGCTCCAGCCCAATCACGTAACGGACCTCGCAACCAATCGGTGATAGGGACTGAAAAACCTGCTTTATTTCTTTGGAAATCAGTTGAAGGCAAGTGTTTACCAAGTATCTTCCTTAAGATTACCTTACTGACGCCATTATTAATCTTATGCTCGCGAGGAATATGCCATAATTTTTCAACAACACGGTGATCAAGAAATGGAACTCTGACTTCTAATGAGTTAGCCATGCTCGCCCTATCTACCTTAGTCAATATATCATTAGGCAGATAATTCATTTGATCCATTAACTGCATGTATTCTACGGATTGCCTTGAACTGAAAAAATCCGGGATACTCATATTGACATCTTGGATTTTTAACTTTGACATTAATGCGCCTTCTTCAAACCCCCAATTGGTAATCAACTTTTGATACAGCTGAAAATTGTCTTCGCCTATCACGCTTGCAAGCTTATAAAGCTTGTCACCTCCTTGTGAATGACTAAATTTATCCGGCAAATAATGAAACAATTTATTCCACGAATCTTTAGATAAGGAATATATTAAGGATTCTGTTGATTTCTTAAACCATGTTGGCATTGCTGAGAATTTATCGACGTATTTATCTGCATATAAATATCTGTTGTAGCCAGCGAATATTTCGTCACCACCATCACCTGACAATGCTACTTTCACATTTTTGCTGGTGAGTTTTGAGACTAAATATGTGGGTATCTGCGATGAATCTGAAAATGGTTCATCATAAATTTGAGGCAACTTCGGTATAACATCAATCGCATCTTGTGGCTCCAAAATATACTCGGTGTGGTTTGTCCCCAAGTAGTTTGCTATCTCTTTTGCATACTTTGATTCATCATAGGCATGATGTGAGAAGCCAATTGAAAATGTATTAACCGCCTGAGTACTATTTGCTTGCATAAGTGCAACTATAGCTGATGAGTCAATGCCGCCAGATAAAAATGCACCAATTGAAACATCTGATACTAATCTGGATTTTACTGCATCATTAACGAGTTCAATGACTTCTTCATTAATATTTTCTTCAGGGGCAGTAGAATTAACGCCTCTTTTCGAAATATCACTTAGATTCCAATACTTTGTCTTTCTGACGTCCTTATTTTTAGTAAAAGTTAAAATAGTGGCAGGCTCAAGTTGATGAACGTTTTTAAATATCGTATTTGGACATGGCACGTATTTATATTTCATATAGAGCGCCAATGAATTGATTTCAATATCAGGCTTGAATTGCTTATATGCCATGATAGATTTTAATTCTGAACCAAATAAAAAACATCCCGCTTGTTGTGACCAATATAGCGGCTTAATACCCATCCTATCTCTAACCAAGTGTAAGTTTTGCTCTTGAGTATCCCAAAGAGCAAACGCAAACATTCCATTGAATTTAACTAATGCGCTTTCTAGTCCCCAACAGTCTATTGCTTCTAAAATAACTTCCGTATCTGATTCTCCCTTCCAAGCGGAATTTCCTATTTGGCTAAGTTCTTTCCTGATCTCCTTATAATTATAAACTTCACCGTTATATGAAATAACAAATCTACCTGATTTTGAGACCATAGGTTGATTGCCTAAGTTTGTAATATCTATTATCGATAACCGTCGATGCCCTAAATAGACGCCGTGTGCGCTATCCACCCAATAACCATCATGATCAGGTCCACGATGAGTCAAAGAATTATTCATTTTTTTTAGAACTGCATTGTTATCGAAGCTAGTATTTTGCCGATGACATATGAACCCAGTTATTCCACACATTATATTAATTTAGTTATCGACAAGTAAGTTATCAATTTCAGAACCACCATTAAATGAAGATACCAGCTCCAGTTTATTATTATTGTTTTGCCATATGGATATTATCTCTGATGATTCATCCTTGTCAGTCAGATTTCTGCTTATTATTAAATATCCTTTATCCTCTAAATACTGCTTTAAATTATTTATGATTTTTTTAATTTGTTCATCTGAAAAATAGGCTTTATTGAGTATATTGCTCGCCCGGATGTATTCAAACATTGTATTCGCTGGCAAGTTCATATTTAAGCAATCTTGTTCTATAACTTCAAAGATATCATTCGATAATAAATCGGATGTAAATAGAGGTAATTTAGAATCAAGAATCATTTTTTTCCTGAATTTAGAAAAGCTTAAATATAAAGAAGCTATTATATTAGAAAGGTATGCGTGTTTATGTTCTGACACAGGTAATCTAATTCCAAAAAACGCGTATTTCAAAAACACTGGTTTTTCATTAGACGTCCTATATTCATAAAACCCGTTTCTTTTATACCTTAGTAGATAAAAATATCGATCTAATAAATAATATTTTATTGGCGTTCGAGTAGCTTTGGATATCTTTTCTGCAGATTCAATTGTGGTAATGCCACTAGATGCGCCTAGATCCATGAACCTGCATAGTGTCCCAGCATTATTTTTTTTCATCAATTCGATGATAAGTTTATCTGTATTTTCTAACCTGGCATTACTTGTTGTTTTCCAAACACCATCAACATAGATATCACTGACGATAGTACTAAAATCTATTCTGTTATCACAATCACTCAACAAATCAGGATCAATGTGAAATATATGTCGCAATAAATTATTTTTATTGCCGTATTTTCTGGTGATTATTTTCAAAGCTTAAAAATACATAAGATTAATTTTCGACGACACGCTTATATGTGCTGTAATATTTTAATGCTATATCTTTTATATTAAAGTGTCCTCGAATTCTCTCACGAGCATACTCTTTTAATTTAATTTTATTTTCAGACGTCATGCTTAAGAGATTGATACATCCTTGCGCTAACGATTCCGAATCCTCTGCTGGCACAACAACTCCCGCTTTTTCAATCAAAAATGCGCTATCACCAACATCTGTAACTACACACGGTATTCCACACGACATGGCCTCGCCAACAGTATTTGGAAACCCTTCGCTTTTTGAAGATGATACTAAAACATCTAAAGCATTCATTATTTCTGGGATATCATTTCGTTGCTCTAGAATAATAAATTTTTTGATAACCCCAGAGTTACTGATCGCTTTCATCAATTCTACATTCTGCTGGTTAATATCATTACCGCAGATAAGATACTTTATATTTTCATCCTTTTTATCAATCAAAGTGGCGGCTTGTATAAAATTAGCATGATCTTTAAGTTCGTTATATCTCCCTATCAAGCCTATAACCGTTATATCTGAACGTATTCCCAATTCAGCTCTCATTTTTTCTCTAGATGAAACATTAGGTTTGAATAGATCGACATCAAAACCATTTGGGATCACTTCTATTTTTTCGAGAGAATAACCTTTCTCAACATGAAACTGCTTGCCTGATCTCGAATTAGATATTATCGAACTAGGTATCCTTTTAGATAAGAGAGCACATACAAACACAAGCACTCTTGTTATATACGCCTTACTACTTGAGTTCACTCTAGTATGTCGTAAATTCCAAACAACTGGCACACCTATAACTTTCCCGGCAACGCCTCCAATAAAATCAGCATGCACCATCCATGTCTGGATAATATCCGGTTGTATTTTTTTCAAATGTGAAATTAAACTCAGAAATTTGATTGGGTTTGGGAATATCGGGTTAATACATAAATTTAATACGTCCACATTTAAGGCTTTAAGATCTCTATTTAAAACGCCCGGTCTATTAAGATTAATTACAAAGTGGGTATTATCACTATGCAACTGCTTTATTAACTTAAACATAGTAACTTCAGCACCACCTATGTTTAAACCAGTAATGACATGTACTATTTTCATTGATTTACTAATAACCAATCAGTCAAAGCTTTGAAATAAATGCGTTTATCTATGTATTTTTCGCTTTCTTCTCGTACTTTTTGCCTAGGCACACTTCTTACCTGCTTTGCAAAATCAATTAATTCATGTGGATTAAGTTCTTTGTTTATATAGTACGGAAAGTTATCAGGGATAGTTGCATCTGCATGACCTGAATATACAGGCACACCTGCAGCTAAATAATCTCTAACTTTCAAAGAACATGCCTGCTTCATACCTTTTAGATCCAGTCTATATGCAGCAATGCCTACGTCTACTTTCCCCATTACTTCATTAATAAAACCAGAATCACGCATACCATGAAAGACAAATCTTTCGTCACCATTTCCTCTCTTAATTTGGCTATCAGAGACATTCCCAATGACGTGAAACTCAAACAATTCAGAGATGACCTTCAACTCGTCGATAACTAACTCTAATCCTTGCCATGGAGAAAATTCAGTCGCAATCATCAGAAATACAGGTGCGCCATTACGCTTATCAATCGTGATTTCGCGGGAACTTATATCAAAACCATTTGGATATACAAAAGTGGGTTTTATTTGTGACACTCTGTTTAATTCGTAGTCCACTATCTCGCCAGTTACACCGATAATACCCCTAGCTTTTTTTAAAGACGACACGGATAGGTGTTTTTCTATAAAGGACTTCAATTTACCTATACGTCCTTTTCTCAATGACACTTCTTTAATTTCAAAAGTATGATGTATCGTATAAATATTATTATTTAACAAGATTAATAATAATGTGAACAAATCTCCCGCAGGCCATCTCAAAAGAACACAGTCATAATCCTTACTCACCCTAAAAAGCCAATAGTAAAACCGTATCCTAAGATTAAAATAATCTATCGCTCTGCCGTATGCATTTAGTTTATGATGCCAATCACCTAAGCTAATCAAATCATTTGAAAAAAAGGCCACATCCCATTCGACACTATTAGCTAAGCCAACCGACATAGTCAGTTCACTCTCTAACTGTTGTTTTATGCTTCCTGGTATATAGTGCATATAGCCAGTATGTAATATTTTCATCTTGATTTATTTATTAAAGTAACGGGATATATATAGAGAGGCAGCAAGCTAATAAAAGTCTTTTTTGAACACCACATAAGATTTAGGAGGCTTAAATAATATTCTAAAAAGGCAGGTTTTATTGAACGTTATACTTATAGATATTCGCTGACAATATTTCAGCGTATTGAGCATTTAGTTTTTTAACCTGACTTGCCCAAGAATACTTTCCAAGTATCGCTTTCATTATTTCATCTGAAATCAAATACTTTTCTTTGTTTTCATACAATTCCTTAATTGCATTTGCAATATCTTGAGGTTTTTTCTCATCTACCATAATTCCATTCCCCGTATCTTTTAAAAACATTTCATGCTCTGGTAGCTGTGACACACAAACAGGCAAATTGGCAAACGTCATTTCAAATAATTTATTAGGTAACGAGTATTCATAACTAAGACATACGTTTTGTGTCGCGACCACACCCACATCGGCACTGCTTATAAACGACACTACTTGTTCCATCGGCACACTAGGGTAAAAATGAACACGTTTCGTGATATTGAGTAGTATGGCGAGAGACTCCAACATGCTTTTTACCTGGTTATCGCATGGACCAACTAAGGCAAGGTGATATTCTTCACACAATGACATTGCCCGAAACAATTGTTCTAACCCTCTGTTGACTGTTGTTTTACCCACATAAATCACCAGCGGAATACTTTCCTTCAATCCTAAAACCTGCCTGATTGAATCACCTTCCTTTTTAACGCCGCAAATGATAGGAGCATTAAAAATAACTGTCGGCTTTTTGATTTTATAAAATCGTGCGAGGTGAACTGCAATACTTTCACAAACAGTAATTACAGCATCGACTTTTACGATGTTTTTTGCTTCATAATACTTGACCCATAGCTTATCAATTAGCTTCATATTGTTCTTGTGAAGTTCCAATTCATGCGCATCATAGATGACTTTTAGCTTATATTTTTCAGCTAATTTTACAGCTGAAGCAAGTGGATGCAGATCATGAACATGAATAATATCAGGACTAAAGCTTACAATATGATCTTTAATTGCCTTTTTAATATAATGGCTTTGTATCGGCATATAGAAAATTCTTACAACCACATATACAAAAAGACTAACAAGCAATTTAAATACACCAAATATCACAAAGATTAATTGCTTAAGAAAATCCGAGAAATTTAAAGCTGAGGTGTTTTTTAATACTTCGCACTTGTTTATAAAACTACTGACAAGATCGTTTTTGCTAATATTAGATGTCTGAATTTTTCGAGAATAACCGACGCCGTTAATAACTACTTTATCTGGCAGGTGGTCGCTAGCTCGACATAACACACAGACTTGATAGCCAGCTGAATACAACGCCTCTGCTTCTTTGATAACACGTGAGTCATACTCACAAGTATTATCTACGACCATTAACACTTTATGCTTTTCAAGCATCTACTATCTAAAATTCAGTCTAAATAGTTCACACTTTAAAATCTGTCAATTTACCAGGCACAGATAGATTCTTTATAAAAAGCGCATGATTTTGAGTAGTTCCATTAACACCATAATGTCTGGCAAGATCATCGCTCATATCAAACACTTCATAGTTCAAAGAACTGAAGACATCATTTTGCTTAGCTACAATATTATGGATTTGTTCATCAGTCAGCTCTTTATTTTTCGGTACGCCATTCCAAGGGGCAATCCACGCCCAGCCATCACCGTTTAATAGCTTATCCAAAGCTTCAATCGATTTTTCAAGTTTATTTAAGTCGTCAGCAAACCAGAAGGCGTTGATAGAAAACTTGCAAAACAAGCCATCATAACGCGCTAAATGCTCTTCAGACACTGAAGATTTAAGCTGTATATCATGCACTTCAAAACCTTTAACCCTTCCAAGCTCTAAAACAGCAGGGTCATTATCGAACCCAACAGTTGTCGCTCCTCGTTCACTTCCAAGCACACCAAAATCATATTGCCCCGGACCTAAATCAAGAAAGATTTTATTATCACAATCTACATCACTTAAAAAGTCAGCATAAATTCGTTCGAAATGTTGTCTAGATCTTTTCGGATCACGAACATTTTTTTGTTTTGCTTTTGATATAATTTCTATTTCTACAGGATCAGTTAGCATTATAAATGTATTTGGTTAGTTTCGAATTGGTAAATTTTATAATAAAAAATGCGATTTAACAGCTATTGTCACAATGGTTCGTAATATCTTTGCTTTTATATCTTAATACAAGCTTTTACATAGTAGAACACTTGCAATTTAAGAAAATCTGCTTGAAATATTTTTTACTATAGATTCAATCTTCGCATCGCGCCCGAAAACCTGCCACGCTCCCCCTATTATATTTGTTCCCAATGCAAAATCATCAAATAATTCCATTTTTTTATAATCTTCAATTGTATAAAAAATGTATCTTCTTTGAATTACAGAAGACTTTACGACTAATTTGTACGTCGTCAAAACCTTTTGGACAAAGAGCTGTATAAGCTAAGAGACAGTTCTGTTCATCGGGTTAGTTAATATGTTGTTTATCGTAATGCAT
>Ga0209630_10005429_pt1 | contig 10798 bp, 8 predicted proteins | sample COG_01_FD_184745 | JGI IMG/M metagenome (GOLD analysis project Ga0209630, IMG submission 184745) | Pelagic Microbial community sample from North Sea - COGITO 998_met_01 (SPAdes) (version 2) | ecosystem: Environmental > Aquatic > Marine > Neritic zone/Coastal water | place: Helgoland, sampling... | reverse complement strand
ATTAAAATTAATAGAAAGTAGACAGTAGTATATGGATAATTTTATTAAAAAATTTGGTTTTGTAAATATAATTGGAGCAACAAATGTTGGTAAATCTACTTTAATAAATAGATTAGTTGGACAAAAAGTATCAATTGTTACGAGAAAAGTTCAAACAACTAGAAATAATATTATTGGTATTTTTTGTTCATCTTCATCGCAAGTAGTTTTAATAGATACACCCGGAATATTTGTTCCTAAACGAAAATTCGATAGAGCCATGATTAATTCAGCATGGAAAAGTGTAAAAGATTCCGATGTAACTTTATTAATGCTTGAGGCCAACAGACCTCTTGATAGCAACTCATTATTAATTTCTGAAGCATTTAAAAGTAAAAAAGTTAAGCACTCTAAACAACTTATATGTGTAATTAATAAAATTGATTTAGTGCAAACTGAAGTTTTATTAGAATTAGTTGATAAAGTAAAAAAGCATTTTACATGTAAAGAGTTTTTTTTTATTTCTGCATTAAATGGAGATGGTGTTTTAGAGCTAAAACATTATTTAGCAAACAATGTTCCTGAGGGAGAGTGGCATTATCCAGAAGATTACATAACAGATATTCCTTATAGATTATTAGTAGCTGAGATTATTAGAGAAAAATTAATGGATAGGTTTCATCATGAGTTACCTTATGGAATGGCCGTTGAAACAGAAGATTGGAATCAACTTCATGATGGATCTATTAGAATTGACGTATTAATATATGTCCATAAAAAAGGACAAAAAAAGATTGTCATAGGGTCAGATGGAGATAATCTAAAACATATTGGAACTGAAAGTAGAAAAGAATTAAAAAAGATGTTAAATAAAGAAATTCACTTGTTTTTATTCGTTAAAGTTAAAGAAAATTGGGATACATCGCCAGATTATTATAAAGATTTGGGTTTAGATTATAATGTTTAATTAAGATGAGGTGGAATGATAAAGGTTTAGTTATCTCTGTAAAAAAATATGGAGAAAATTCACTAATACTACATTTGTTTACTATAAACCATGGTGTCCATGCTGGTCTTGTGAGACATAATTCTACAAAAAAAAGTAATTATATTTATGAATTAGGAAATATTCTTTCTGTTGAGTGGACTGGAAGGTTAGAAGATCAATTAGGTTTTTATAAAGCTGAACTAGATAAATCATATTTATTTACTATTATAAATAATTCTTTAACATTAGATGCGTTAAATACTATATGTTCAATGTTAAAAATATTTTTAGCTGAAAGACAAGTTAATAGTGTTTTATATCATGAAACTATAAAAATTATCAAATATCTTAATGATAAAGACATAAAATGGGTTTGTAAATATATTCACTGGGAGTTATTTTTATTATCAGAATTGGGGTATGGTTTAGATTTATCAAAATGTGCAGTAACTGGGGAAATTGAAGATTTAAAATATGTATCACCAAAATCGGGCAGAGCTGTATCCAGAAAAGGTTCAGGAAAATGGGTAAATAAATTATTTATTTTGCCTGAATTTGTTCAAAAATTAAATACTAATATTATTGATAATAATGATTTATCCGATGCTATCAAAATAACAACTTTTTTTCTAAATAGATATATTTCATCTATAGGAATACAGTTGCCAGCATCAAGAGATAGGTTTACAAATAAGTTAAAAAAAGTAGAGTTTAATATTGAATAAATTGTACTTATATATGATATAATTATGCAGGATTATCAAATGTCGGATTCCAAAAATAATAATAAACAAGTAATAAAAGATCTAACTTTTTCAGAAGCGCTAGGAGATAGATATGTATCTTATGCTATGTCAACTATTATGTCTCGGTCATTACCAGATGTGCGTGATGGTTTAAAACCAGTTCATAGAAGGTTATTATATGCGATGCTTGAGCTAAAAATGTCTCCAAAAACAGGGTTTAAAAAATGTGCAAGAGTTGTTGGAGATGTTATAGGTAAGTTTCATCCACATGGTGATCAAGCAGTATATGATGCAATGGTAAGGCTAGCACAAGAATTTTCTGTTAGATACCCTCTAGTTGATGGTCAGGGAAACTTTGGAAGTATAGATGGTGATAGAGCTGCAGCAATGAGGTATACAGAAGCGAGACTAACAGAAATAGCAGAATTATTACTCCAAGATATAGATAAAGACACAGTTGACTTTACAAGTACTTATGATGGAGAGTATGACGAGCCAACTGTATTGCCAGCACTATTTCCTAACTTATTAGCAAATGGAGCAACTGGAATAGCAGTAGGAATGGCAACTAATATTCCTTCTCATAATATAATTGAATTATTAGCAGCAATTAGACATTTAATTAAAAGTCCTAATGCAAGTATAAATTCTATACTTAAGTATATACAAGGCCCTGATTTTGCAACTGGCGGTATTTTAATAGATAGCCCAGAACAAATTGCAAGGTCTTATGAATCAGGAAAAGGGACTTTTACATTAAGAGCTAAATGGTCCATAGAAAAAAAATCTCATGGACAATATGTTATAGTTATAAACGAAATTCCTTGGAGTGTTACTAAGACAAGAATTATAGAAAAAATTGAAGAGCTCATAGTTACAAAAAAAATATTATTACTAGCTGATATAATTGATGAATCTACTGATGATATCAGAGTTTTAATTGTTCCTAAAAATAGAGATGTCGACCCCAATCAATTAATGCTGAGATTATTTAAATTTTCAGACTTAGAAGTTAAAATAAGTTTAAATATGAATGTAATTGATGCTTATAAGAACCCTAGAGTTATGAGCATAAAAGAAGTTTTATTAGCTTTTATAGATCATAGAAAAGAAGTTGTAATCAGGTATAGTCAAAATAGACTAGAAATAGCAAGTAATAGGAAAGAAGTTTTAGAAGGCTATTTAATAGTTTTTGATAATCTGGACGATATAATTGAAATTATTCGTGAAGATGATAATCCAAAAAATACTATTATGAATAAATGGAAGTTAACTGATTTACAAACTGAGTCTATTTTAAATTTACGGCTAAGGTTCTTAAGACGCTTAGAAGAAGAGTTAATTACAAATGAAAAAAATAATTTAGAATTAGAAATTAATGAAATTAATGTATTATTAAAATCAGAGTCAAAATTACTAACTAGAATTGATCAAGAAGTTAAAAGTTTAAATGAAACTTTAAAAAACAATAAAAATTTATCTAATAGAAGAACCTTAGTTAAATATACACCTACTGAAACATATGAAGATATAGAAGCTTCAATTGATGAGGCGCCTTTTACATTTGTACTCTCTAAAAATAATTGGATACAATTAGTTAAAGGTCATGAAAACACTTCTTCAATAAAGTATAAGGAAGGAGATGAAAAAAAGTTTATTTTATTAGTAAAAAATACTGATAAGTTATTATTGGCTTCTAACTCAGGAAGAGTATTCACTTTATCTCTTATTAATTTAGATATAAGCAAAGGCTTTGGTTCTCCAATTAGACTTTTGATAGATTTGCCTTCCGAAGATATTATAGTTGCTATTAATGTTTATAATGATAACAAAAAGTTACTAGTAGCAGCTACAAATAATAAAGGCTTTTTAATTCCTAATATGAAATCTTTATTGGCGCATACTAAGTTAGGTAAAAATGTATTAGAAATAAGTAAAAATGATAATTTAATAGTTTTTAAAGTTATAGAGGATAATGATGATTATATAGCAATAATAGGTGAGAATCATAAGTTATTAATATTTAGTTTGTCTGAATTACCGCTTCAAACTAAGGGTAAAGGAGTAATTTTACAAAAAGTAAAACAAGGAGAGTTATCTGATGCTAAGACCTTTAAATATGATGAAGGTTTAACATATGTATCTGGAAATTCAAAAAAAGTATTTAAAGATTTAAAATTATGGCTTGGAAAAAGAGCTCAATCTGGTAGATTAGCTCCTAGAGGTTTTCCTAGGTCTAATCGTTTTAACTAAAGGTAGAATGAGTATTGTATATAATAAGAATTATAAACTTAATAAATAAGCTAATTGGAGAAACTGTTAGTTGGTTAACTCTTTTTATGGTTTTAATAACCTTTCTAGTTGTAGTCTTGCGTTATGGTTTTAATATTGGATTTATATGGATGCAAGAGTCCGTTAGATTCATGTATGCTGCAGTTTTTTTATTATGTGCAGGTTATACATTACTAAAAGATAAACATGTTAGAGTCGATGTATTATATTTAAATTTATCTGAAAGAAGTAAAGCTATTGTGGATTTAATAGGGTCTGTATTTTTGTTATTGCCAGTATGTTTTGTAATTTTTTACTTTTCTTGGAGCTATGTAATAAATTCGTGGCAGCAAATGGAAGGGTCAATAGAAGAGAGAGGTCTTCACCTTGTTTTTATAATGAAGACATTTATATGGCTATTTGCGATACTTGTAAGTATGCAAAGTTTAGCAACTATCATTAATTCTTTTATAATTTTAAAAAAAATAAAGGACAAATGATTTATGTTTGAGCAAGAAATTTTTATAGTTTTAATGTTAGTTTCTTTATTAGCTGTGCTAATGACTGGTTTTCCCGTTGCTTTTACACTATCAGGAGTAGCTCTATTTTTTGGAGTTGTTGGGTCTTGTTTTGATTTATTTGATATGGCCTTTATTCAAGCATTACCCAATAGAATATATGGGATAATGACAAATGACTTGTTAATAGCTGTTCCATTATTTGTTTTTATGGGAGTTATGCTGGAGAGATCAAAAATAGCAGAAGAGTTACTTGATACTATGGCTCATTTGTTAGGCAGTATGAAAGGCGGACTTGGCATTTCAGTAACTATTGTAGGAGCGTTATTGGCAGCTTCTACAGGTATTGTGGGTGCAACCGTAGTAACTATGGGTTTGCTCTCGCTTCCGACTATGCTGAAAAGAGGGTATGCTCCTACTATTTCTGCAGGTACAATTTGTGCGGCTGGAACATTAGGACAAATTATTCCTCCTTCTATAGTTTTAATATTGTTAGGTGACCAAATTTCGGCAGCTTATCAACAAGCACAATTAGCAAAAGGTAATTTTGCCCCTGAGTCTATTTCAGTAACTGATTTATTTATGGGTGCTTTATTGCCAGGCTTATGTTTAGTTGGTTTATATATAGTTTGGCAAATAATTTATGCCAATATTTACCCTGATAAAATGCCAGCTATACCAAAGAGTGAAAGAGATGAATTAGAATTTAAAGAGTTACGAAATCGAGTATTAAAAGTTTTAATACCGCCATTAGTTCTAATATGTGCTGTTCTAGGGTCAATTTTAATGGGACTAGCTACTCCTACTGAATCTGCAGGAGTAGGAGCTATAGGTGCTATAATATTAGCTTACACTAGAAAACAATTATCTTTTAAAATCTTAAAGGAGGTTGCTACCTCAACAGCACAAACAACTTCAATGGTATTTACTATATTAATAGGTGCCGCAATGTTTAGTTTAGTTTTTAGAGGTTTTGGTGGAGATGATATAGTAGCTGAATTTTTAATGAATTTAAAAGGTGGTGTCGTTACTGCTATAATAATCACAATGGTTTTAATGTTTATATTAGGCTTCTTTCTAGATTTTATTGAAATTATATATGTTGTATTACCTATAATAGGACCAGCAATTTTAATGATGGATATAAACCCCTTATGGTTTGCTATAATGATAGCTGTTAATTTGCAGACGTCATTCTTAACCCCGCCATTTGGGTTTGCCTTATTTTATTTACGTGGAGTTGCTCCAAAAAGTGTTTTAACTACAGATATATATAAAGGTGCTATTCCATTTGTTCTTATTCAAATTCTGATGTTAGGAATTTTATCAGTATTTCCTGAGCTAGCGACATGGTTACCATCAGTTATGTATAAGTAATGAAAAAAATTATTGTCATAATAGTATTTTTTTATATGAATTTATGTATTGCAGATGAAAATGTATATAAGGCAGAATATGTTCCATTAAATTGTATCGGTATTGCAAGTGAATATAACAATATGTTTATTGCAAAATGGACATTTGCACCTACAGGGGGCAGTGGCTCATTAGTAGACATAAGATATAATAATAAAAAGCGCGAAGGAAAAATTAGAACTTCTGTTTACAAAAATGGAAACTTATATGGAAGAGGAAAATGGGTAGGAAGATCAAGTTCTCGAATATATAATACATTAGTTGAAATTAATTATTCTAATGAAGAAAAACTTTTTAAATTGAAAACTACATTTAATCCTGATGAATTTCATCTAGAAGGTAAATGTAGTATTAGTGAAATTAAATAGAAAAATAATATAATTAATTCGTATGATAGAAGTAAATTTAAATAATTCGATACCTATAATTATATCAATTCCACATAGTGGAACTCTTTATAGTAATATTTTTTTAAAAAATATTTTATTAAGTAAAAAAGAATTACAATTTTCAGAAGATAATTATGTTGATAAAATTTTAGAAAAAGCTCTTGGTGGTAATATTTCTTATGTAAAAGCAAATTTTCCTAGGTCATTTATTGATGTTAATAGAAGTCCATTAGAATTAGATTCTTTAATGGTGTCCTCTAATATACCTACGATTGATAAGTTTAATCTTACTAAGGTGAAAAGTGGGATTGGAGTGATTCACAGAGTTTCCTATTATGGTAACGAAATATATGGTCATTTATTAACAAGGAGGGAAATAGTAAAAAGATTATTAAATAATTATTTTCCTTATCATAATGCTTTAAAACTTCTTATAAAAAATACAAAAATATTTAATAATAGACTATTAGTTCTAGATTTTCATTCTATGCCTTCAAAGTTTCTAGATAAAAATGTAGATATTGTTATAGGAAATAACTTTAATTTATCTTGCAATAATACACTATCTTCTAAAATTATTAATTATTTCTGTGACTATAATTATTCATTAAGCATAAATGATCCTTATTCAGGAGGTTTTATAACCAAATTTTATGGCAAACCTCTGGAGAGAGTAAATGTTTTACAAATAGAGATAAATAGATCTTTATATATGAATGAAGATACATTAGAGATTAAAAGCAATAAGTTAAATATTTTATCAAAAAACCTTAACTCAATTATAAAAAAATTAACTAATGATTTATAACCTACAATAAAGATCAGTTGAATTGATATATTTTTTTATATTGTGTAAGCAATAGTAGTCCTCTAAAGGATAAAAAAATTAAAAAAGAGATCCATAAACCATGGTTATCATATACTGGAACTAATATTATTAAACTGAGTAAATAAATAATAAAGCTTTGTAAAACAGTGTTTCTCATAATTTTTGTTTTATTAGCACCTATAAATACTCCATCTAGTTGAAAGGCTAAAAAAGATACTAAAGGTGAGATTATTATCCAAGTAACATATTTCTTTGTCTCAAATAAAACTTCATTAAGAGGAGTAATTATTCCTATAATTTTCATGGAAAAAAAATAAAATATTACACTATATAAAAGAGCAAATATCAATGATATTATACAGGAAGAAATTATAATTTTTGTAATATTTTGTTTATTTTTTCTTCCATACTCATTGCCTACCAGTACTTCACTTGCCTGTGCAAAGCCATCTAGGCTATAGGATATAAACATTTGGAGTATAATTAAAATAGCATTTGCTGCTAATATAGTCTCACCTAACCTGGAACCAATAGCAGTAAATATTAATATACTCATTAGAATAAAAAATGTTCTAATAAATAAATTAGTATTAGTTTTAAATAGCAAATTAAAATTATCTTGAAAAAGTCTTTTATGATTTAATAAATTAATTAATGGAATAAAAGGTTTAATATAATATAATCCAAGCATAACACCTGCATATTCAGATATAATGGTTCCAATTGCTATACCTTTAATATTTAAACCTAAATACATTCCAAGAAATAAATCTAAAACTATATTTAATGTATTAATAAATAAAACTAATTTAAATATTTGCCATGGTTTATTGCTTCCAAGTAATATACCAAATATAACAAAGTTAATAAAAGTTGCTGGTGCCCCAAAAATTCTAATATTTATATAGGACTTAGTAAAAGTTAAGATGTTCTCATTATCTGTAAATATTATTATTAAAATATTTTTTAAAAATAATATGGCAGGTATACATAACAATCCAAATAGCATGGCTAAAAGTAAATTTTTTTTAATTATATTTATAATTTTTTTGTCATTTTTTTGACCATAAGCCTGAGCTATTAAGCCAGTTGTGCCCATTCTAAAGAAACCAAAGCAGAAATAGAAAAAAGATAATATTGAACTCCCAATTGCAATAGCACCAATCTGTTCTATACTAATACGGCCTATTATTGAAGTATCAATTAGACCTAATAAGGGTGTAGATATATTTGATAAAATCATAGGTATAGCAATGCTAATGATTAATTTATATAATTTTATATAATTGTATGTTTGTTTATATTTCATTATAAATATAGATAGCTTAAATTTAATTAATTTTATATGATTTTTCGTTTTATGGCAGAAATCATATATATATAAGACTAAGTATTACTGAATATTTTTTTGAGGACGCAATGTTAAAGTTTTTATATTATTCATTCTTATTGATAATTGGTATTGTATCAGCCTTAGCAATTATTTCGTTATCTATTTTATGGAATTATGGAAACGATTTACCAGATTATATGCAATTACAATCATATAAAACAAAAGCAATGACACGGTTATATTCTAGTAATGATAATATTATCCAAGAGTATGCTAATGAAAAGAGAGTATTTATACCATATGAGGCAATTCCTAAATTATTAATTGAAGCTTTTGTTGTTACTGAAGATAAAAATTTTTTTAAACATGATGGAATAGACTTTAAAGGAATTTCTAGAGCAGTATTATTAAATATTAAACATTTAATAACAGATAAAAGATTAGTTGGTGCATCTACTATTACTCAGCAGGTAGCAAAAAATTTTCTATTATCAAATGAAGTTTCATTTGATAGAAAAATAAAAGAAGCTTTACTTGCACTTCGTATTGAAAGGACTTTAACAAAAGAACAGATACTAGAATTGTATTTAAATGAAATATTTTTAGGTTTTAGATCTTATGGAATAGCCGTAGCATCCCAAAATTATTTTAATAAATCAATAAATGATTTAAGTTTGGCTGAAATTGCTTTTTTAGCTGGTTTACCAAAAGGTCCAAATAATTATCACCCAATAAAAAAATATAATGCTGCAGTTAATAGAAGAAATTATGTTTTATCTAGGTTATTTGAAGAAGGAGTTATTAGTAGGATAGATTTATCTAAGGCATTAAAAAATAAAATTCAGGTTAAAAGTAATCAAAATAATATTAAAATTAATGCTCATTATTTTTCGGAAGAAGTTAGAAAGATTATTATAAATAAATACGATAAAGAATATCTATATAATGAGGGGTTATACGTTCTAACTACATTAGATGAAAAATTACAAAGTTATGCAGAAAAAAGTCTTAAAGAAGGTTTAGAACAGTATGATAAAAGACAAGGTTGGAGAGGTAAGGTAGGTAATATTGAATTAACGCATATTAATGGCCAATGGTTATCAAAATTTAATAATTATGAATTAAAGGATATAAATAACAATATATATGCTGTGGTTTTAGGCTTTGAGGATAATAAAATAAATATTGGTTTTTTAAATGGTGATTTAGGAAAGCTAGATTTAATTGAATCAGCTTGGGTTATTAATACAGGTGAGGAAGATAATATTACTATTGATAGTTATAAAAACATTATTTTAAAAGTAGGTGATATTATATTAGTAACCAAATCTTCAAATTATAGAGTGGGAGAAAAATTATATAAAATATATCAAGTTCCGCAGGCAAATGGAGGTATAGTAGCAATAGATGCCTTTACCGGAAATGTTTTAGCATTAGTAGGTGGATATAACTTTATAAAAAATAAGTTTAATAGGGTAACTCAAGCTAAGAGACAGGCTGGGTCCGCCTTTAAACCATTTGTTTACTTGGCAGCACTAGAGTCTGGTCTAACGCCTTCATCATTAATATTAGATTCTCCTTTAGTTATAGACCAGGGGCCAGGACTTTCAGAATGGATACCTAAAAATTACACAGGCTCTTATTATGGTTTGAGTACACTAAGAACTGGATTAGAGAAATCTAGAAATGTAATGACAGTTAGATTAGCAAACTCTATCGGTATAGAAAAAATAGTTGAAATAGGTAAACGTTTTAAAATTGGAGATTATCCTGAGCAATTAGCTACGGCACTAGGTGCTGGAGAAACCTCTTTATTAAATTTGACAGCAGCTTATGCTAGTTTTGTTAATGATGGATATCTTGTAAGACCAAATTTTATTGAAACAATACATAATAGATATGGCAAGATTATATATTCAAAAAACACAAATAAATGTCAAGATTGTAAAAATGAGGATGTTGGCCCTAAAATATTTAAAAATTCAATAAAATCTACTAGAGTAATAAAAGATACAAATGCATTTCAAGTAGCTTGGATTTTAAATGGTGTTATTAAAAATGGAACTGGTAAGTCTCTAAAAGCTATTGATAATTATATTGGAGGTAAGACTGGCACTACAAATGATAATAAAGATGCTTGGTTCATTGGTTTTTCTTCTAATTTAGTAGTAGGTGTATTTATTGGTAATGATATGCCGAGCTCTTTAGGAAAAAAAGAAACTGGTGGCAAAGTTGCAGCACCTATATGGGGTAATTTTATGAAAAAAGCATTACTTTTGTATCCTTCAAGTCCATTTAAAATTCCTAAAAATGTTGAAATGATTAAAGT
>Ga0209630_10005426_pt1 | contig 10802 bp, 12 predicted proteins | sample COG_01_FD_184745 | JGI IMG/M metagenome (GOLD analysis project Ga0209630, IMG submission 184745) | Pelagic Microbial community sample from North Sea - COGITO 998_met_01 (SPAdes) (version 2) | ecosystem: Environmental > Aquatic > Marine > Neritic zone/Coastal water | place: Helgoland, sampling... | reverse complement strand
GTATCATCCTCTTCTCTCATAGTATCATCTGCATCCATTTCTTCTAATTTGGCTGCAAGCATAGTTTTAAGGTGAGGTGTGAAAGATTCTTCTAAAGCAGCTTTAGCATTTGCAATTGCAGTTTCTTTAACAGCTTTTGCATCGGCGATAGCCTCTTTTAAAAATTCTCTGTTCATTTTTCCTAAAATTTTGTTTGGGAAGTACGTTTATTAAGAAACGTAATAGTAATTAATAGTGAGTTTTGATGCTATATAGGTTGTTGCGATAGCATATTTACGATTATACGTATATTAGGATTGTTTAAAAATACAAAAAAGTATTATATAGGACAATTTCCTTTAGAGCAAAGTATTTCTGTTATTATAGAATTTACTTTTGAGTAATTATCTGAATTGGAAAAATCAAGACCTTCTTTAACTAAATGCATATATGATCCTGGGTTTGAAGGGGTTGAAACAAAATCCCAACATAATAATTGAAAATCATCTTGTACTTCTTGCACTTCACCCATTGGTTTTAAACTCCCCATTCCTCGAGAAGAAACACCAACTGTAATTCCGTTTTCAATTAATGATTTTAATATATTTCCTGATGGTGTAGGTAAAACTTCAATTTTACCCATTATATTATCTCCATCCCACCAGTAATCTGTAATATTATGAGATACATTTTTTAAATTTACTACTGAGTCTTCAGGGTGATCTAATTCTCCTAAAGCTCTATTTTCATCGATTAAATTTTTATAAGACTCCATTTCTCTTTCCCATAATTCTCTAGAATAATAACGTCCATTACCATTTTTAACTTCACAGGTTGCTAATATGCCTTCAACTATAGGAAGCCCTCTTTTTGATTTTAATCCTTCTGAAAATGAAAGTTGTTGAGGTTTAAATAAAGAAGTTTCAATTAATACTTGTTTCATGATTTAATCGTTTAATAAATCTTTGAATGAAATTTTTGATTCTTTAACTTCTATAAATTTATCATTTGCTACTTTTTTAGTAGCGTCTCCATACCCACTAGATTTTTCTTTTCCTTTTATTTCTGTTGGTTTTAAACCAGGTGCATCTGCTGTATATCCTATACCTTCTTGACCAAATTGAGCTTTTTCAATATAATGAAGAGGATTTTTAGCTAAGTTTTTTGCTACTTCTTTTCTTGCTTTTTTTATGTATTCACCTAAGTTTTGACTAGTAAGTAATTCTTCTACTTTTGTCATTTCAAAATTAACACCTAATTGAAATTCTTCTCCATTAAGATTATCTATATTTTTATCATCAGCATAATCATAATTATTTTTATTTAAATCATCTTTTGCTTCATTAATATTGTTTTCAAAATAAGCTTTCCATTCCATAACAGAATTATTTTCAACTTTTTTATCTAAAGATTTAATATAATCTTCTTGTATTTTATTATTAGAATCCGTAGATACTTCTTTTATGATATGTTTTTTAACATGATTAAATAAATATTCTTGTGTTTTCATAATTCTATTTTAATAATTTTTTTATATCTTCTAGATAATCCATAACTAAATCTGTAGGTTTTACTACTTTATATGAATCAGGATTTTCTTTATAATATTCTATTGTTTTATTTTTTGCATTTGATATCGTGGTATAAATATCGTTTAATTTTTTCTCAATACCATCAAATGCTTCTATTCTTTTTAATTGGAAGTTTTTTTTTTCTTCTTCCTCAAATAATTGCTTTACTATTATGCCTGATCCTTTTATTTTTTTAGGGACCAACTTATATTTAAATTGTTTTACGTAAGCATTATCTGTAACTCCTTCAGGACCAGCTTTAGGGCCTGGTCCTAAATCTGCACCTACATTTTCTTTAACTTTTTTATATCCTAATTCTTTATAGGCTTCATCATCTGCTTTTTGTCCTTTTTTTCTAAATGCAAACGGTGTAGCATATTGTCCACCTGTTCCTGGGGTAAAAGTAGCTGAACCTGCTCCTCCTCCAGTAGTAGACATTTCATCTAGTTCACCTTCATTCATTGTCATCCTTCTATATTCTTCAGGATATTCATTTCTAATATGTGTACGAATTTTATTTCTTAACACACGAGCTTCATCATATATTAATCTTAGTTTATTATCTGATTTTGCCTTAGTGTAAACACCTTTAGATGTACTGACTAAATCCGTTGCAACATCAAACAATTTATCAAAATTAGGTAAATACTCTATCTTCCATTTAATCCCTCCTGTTTCCTTATCTATATCTACAATTGTAGATTTAACACCATCTTCTGATTTAGAATCACCCACTTTAAATTTTCCTTTTGTGTCAACTTTAGGTAAATTGTCTTCAGGTGCTTCCTTTAATTTATACTTGTACTTTCCCATGTGATAGTTTTAATTCTTCTAAAAGGTTACAATATTGTAATAAATCAACTAAATTTTCATTATTGATTCTTTTGTTTTTACCTATTTCAACAATAAACTTATTTACCTCTACTAATTTAATTTTAGTAGCTTTATCTTTTACAGACTTTATTTCTTTTAGTAAATTTTTCTTAATTTCTTGAATTTTTGAATTATAAAATTCTTTTAATTTACTTGTACTGTCTATATGTTCAATAAATTCTCTTAATATAGATTTTTGAATATCAGATAAATGAGAATATTTGTCATTAAATTTTTCTAATATTACTCTATAAGTAAGAAGTCTTACATCCTTATCTTCAGATTTAAATTCTTTTATAAGTGTATTTTTAACATTATCCTTACTTATTTCTTTTGATGTTAGTTGTTCTAATAAAACTAATTTATTATCAACAATTTGGTTAGGATTAGTAATGTCCGTTGTATTATACACCTCAAATAAAGTATATAAAGCAGCTAAAGATTTATAATCAGAAATTGTGGTTTTAAATAAATCTTCAACATTATAATGTTCTCTTAATTCTTTTACAATATTATATTTTTCTCTTTTAATAGATTTTCTGTTAAGTTTTTTAGATGCTTCTAATACAGTATTTAATATAACATTTGCTTTTGATTCTGATAGATTTTTGGATTTAAATACTACTTCATATAATTTATATTCTTTTCCTAATTCTGTGTTTACAAAATATTTTTTTAAAATATTAACTGAGGGTGAATCATTACCTGCTAAAGTGTCAGCAGTTATTTTTCTTACTAGTAATTCAAATAAAATACCAGTATTTTTAAATTTTGAATGTTTTATATACATCAATATATTTTTTTATAAATATGTTAAGATTTCTTGTTATCGCCAGCAATTACATTACCTTTAATCTTTTTTTGAACTTTATCTTCAGATAATAATACATTTTTATTGATCGGTATATCTTTTAACATATCTTCATATTTAGCCATAATTCTATTACTTTCTAAAGCTAAAGAAGAACCTTGAGTATCATTATAATCTTTTTTCATACCTTTTCTTCCTAATCTATCTTTTCCAAAGTTACCTTCTTGTTTATCTCTATTAGTTGGTTGTTCTATAGGACGTCCTAATGGTGTTTTATCAGTAGTTCCTTCATCATACCCATCAGGTAAATTAGAAGGATCTGAATACATTCTTCCTTTACCATATAAAGCAGCTAAGTCATGAGGTGTTCCATAAGATTTACCTGTTTCTAAAGGATCATTTCCTTCAGCTTCTATTTGTGTTAATCTAAAGTTACGTTTAGTATCTTCATTAACTAAATCTCTATATTCATCATATTGATCCTCACTAAAGTGGAATATATTTTCATATATCCAATCTGATGGGATTAATTTACTATCCACCATAGCTTGTGCTAATGTCATTTTTTCAGTCATTAACGCAATTTTTTCTTGGTCATAAATTATTGAAGGTGTTGTAAGTGAAATTTCAAAGTTAGTTAAATCTCCATCTCTATAACCTTGTGTGTATAAATGAATTAAAGCAATTTTATATAATTCTGATGTAAATATTCTTTGTATACGTTCTACAGTTCTAGCAAATCTAATATCTTGAGCAGCTAACGTAGCTTTACCATCTGTATTTTCATCATACCCCATAAAAGCTTTAGGAACTTTAAGAGCAGCAAATAATTTATCTCTTAAATACTCAACATCAGCAATTCCATCCCATTGCAATCCCGCTAAGTTATCTATTTTAGTTGAAGAATCATTTCCTCTAATAGGAATATAAAAATCTTCAAGCATATTTTGCATATTAAATTTTAAATTATATTCACCAGTTTTTTCATCCATATATGGAGTACGTTTCAATTTTGTAATTGTTTTTTCCATAAACGCATCTACTTCATTTGGGGGAATTGATCCAACATTCATATAATAAATTCTTTTTTCAGGAGCTCTTACAATTCTATGAATTAACATAGCATCTTCCATTAAAACGTATTGTTTAAATAGCTTACGAGCAGGTTCAATGTAACTTCTACCATAAGGTAAGAAATTCATATCCGTTAATAAACGGAAGTGTGCCATTTCATAATTATCGAATATAATGGAATTTGCCTGGTTAGCTGAATTTGGAACTGAAAAATATCCTGAATCTGCTCCTGATATTCCATCAGGATCAAATCTATATCTTATTTCTGTTGGGTTTTTAGGATCTCCTTCTAATCTTTCAATATGATAAGCTGTATAAGGAATTACTCCATATACACCAAATTTTTCTGCTATTTCTAACTTTAAGAAAAAATCTCCATACTTACACATATTACGAATCCAAGGCCATAAATTAAATTCTATATTTAATACATCATAAAATAAGTTATATAAAATTTGTTGTATATTTTCATCTGAGCTTTTAATATGCATTACTTCACCCATATCGTTTTTTAAAGTAGACTCATCAGCTAAAATATCTAAGGCAGATGCCACAATAGCATCAGTATCCATTGCATCATATTCTGAGTATAAATAAGGTCTTAAAGTTTGATAGTTAAAATTTTGTTGTTGACCATATAATGAGTTAGGTGAGTTTGTATAAACTCTATTAAATCTATCAATTAATGAGTTAGTTTCTAATTCTCCAGTCATTTGAATTTTATTAACATCCATCACTTTAAGTTGATCACCACCAACATTACGAATTAACACATCTGTTGAGAATAATCTTTTTAATCTTGAAAATAAACCTGTATCTGCCATTTTGTTTTGTTTATAAATATATTATAATAACCAACTTATATCCTCATCTTTACCCCCTATTTTCATTTTGTAAGGATTTTGAATATTGTTAGTACTATACCCCCCACTATGAGAGGTTTTTGATTTTTGTACACTACCTAATGCTGCACGAGCACTATCTAAACTTTGTTGTTGAAATTTTAAAGAAGTATCACGTAAAAACATACCAATTCCAAATGACATAACTAAATCATCATTATAACCTGTTTGGGCTTCTGGTCTTCCGTTTTTCCAAATAAATACTTTCATTTCTTCTAATAAACGTTTTGATTGAATTGTTACTGATCTATCTCCTACAAATTCTCTAAATTTATTAATACATAAAGGTCTTGTTCTCATTGACATTGTAAAACCAGGAACCATTTCTGAACTGCCTTCATATACTCTTAAATAAGATTCTGCAGTTAATTGATCTGATTTAGGAGATTGATATAAATTTCTATATCCCCTTTCTCTAATTGCATCTAATGTTGCCCACCCTATATTAGCATTTTCAACTACTAACATTGCATTATTATACTCAGTAGCTAATCCTGTTAAAAAATACCCAAATTCTTTAGGTGGCATTTGTCCCTTATATTCTGCTACTTGTGTATTAGTTTTAATATCCATAACATGACATGCAGAAAAATCCTTACCATCACCTCTAGCTACATCAGCTACTACCATATATTCTCTAGAATAATCAGCATTTTCCCAAACCCATAAATTTTGGTCTACGCCTCTTCTTTCCATAGGATCCTTTATAGTAGTATCCTTTAAAAATTCAATCCATTCTGAATAAAATACAATATCACCAGATGTTGAAAAATCACAATCACATTCTTGAGCTGCTATTCTAGGATCACCTAATAATTCATCTTGTCTATCTCTCCATTCTTGGTTTCTTTCTGGGTGTACATACCAAGGGAGTTTTATTGGTAAAAATTCATTTTCTTGAGCTTCAGCTCTTGTCCATGTTTGATGAAACCAATTACCTGTACCATAAGGTGTACTTAATGCTATACATCCACCTCCAGTTGCTAATGTTTGTTGAGCAGATGCCCAAATTTCACCAATATTTTCAATAAAAGCTGCCTCATCAATTAATAAAAGAGATACTGCTTCTGATCTACCAGCATCACTACTTGCAGATGTTGCCTTTATTTGAGAACCATTATTTAACCTTAATGTTAATTTATTATTTTCATCTGCATCTATCTTAAGCCATGAGGGTAAATTTTCATACATAAACTTTACCTTAGTAACCATATTTTTAGCTGTGTCCTGTTTAGTTGCAATACAAAGTATATTTTTATCTTTATGGAATAACATCATCCATAAAGAATAACCTGCAGTTAATGTAGAAATACCTAATTGCCTAGATTTAAGTATTACTGAATATGGGTTTTCTTTAAATAAACCTAATACTTTTTCTTGAAAAGGATATAAACTAAATGATATTCTACCTCTTTGTGGGTGTTGAATATAACAATACTTTTTCATAAAATGAACAGGATCTTTTGCACATTTTATATATTCTTGTCTTATTATTTTTTTTATATCTGACATCTATTATAGTAAAGGATAATTTACTATTGTTTCTTTTTTACTTTTTCTATTGATCTCCCCCCAAAATATGCACCAATTACTGTTATTAATACTAACTGTAATAAATCTGTCCATTTTTGTTCGACAGTAAAATTAATAGTTCCAGCATCAATGAATATCATAAGAACAGTAGAAACTACTAAAAAAATTAATATTAATGGTCTTACATTTTTACTTAACCATGAATCACTATTCATATCTGCTTTCCATCTATCTGTGATGTTAGCTTCCATTTTAGCTTCATGTTCTACTATTAAAGCTTTAATTTTTCTTTCAGCATTTAATTTTTCTTCTTTTGATGTGTGTAAATTATCAATAACCCCACCTACACCTTTTACTAGGTCTGCTGCACCACCTGAAAATATTTTTGTTAATATACTCATAACTATAATTTTATAACATTGATTCTAACTCTTTTTTAATATTAGTTAGTTTTAATAATTTATCTCTTAATTTTTGTTTTTCTTCACCCTCTGCTGTTTTCCATTTATTAACAGTTGACTTCATTTCTTTTGTTGTTTGTTGTAATTTGTTAGCAATAGTAGCTACTGAATCTCCTTTTAATTGTTTAGCTGTTGGTTCTTCATCTTCTTCAGACATTAATTCACCTGCTAATTTTTTAGTTTTTTCTAACTCATCATTTAAATCCTTTTGTAATTGGATATCTTCAGGAGTAGCTTCTAATAGAGTTATAATTTTTTCTTTAATTTGTGATTTTAATTCTGACTTTTTCATATAAAAATATTTTATTATAAATATTATGAAAAAATTACTGATTTAACTAATCTTATGCGTTCTGTATTATTACCTTGAATTGTTATATATTTAATAACTTTTGAATCTAAAATTTCTAATATTTTTTTATTAATATTATCCCTATATTTTATATTAGTTTCTCTAACTCCATTATCTTCCATTTTAACACCTATAGGAGAAATATAAAATAAATAATCATAATCATTAACTAAACATTCTAAGGTATGATTTAGAAAATATGATTCAGTAGCTGTCATTGATTTAGATAATGAATTAAATGCCATCACATCAATTACTGTTCTATCTGTTATAATATTTTTTTGCATTAATTCACTTGCTCGTTCAGATGCAAATACTAATTGACCCTTTAATGTTGAATCTGTATTTAATGGGATACCCATTTCCATAAGATATTTTGAACGTTCTGTTCTAAAAGTATAATCTTTAAATTCAGGTAATTTAGCTAATTCATTTACTAATGTAGTTTTACCTACTGACATTGTACCACAAAATCCTATTTTCATAACTTTATTTTTATTATAATATACAAATTAATTTCTATGAGTCATACCTTTAGGAGCAGGCTTTTTATACCATGGTAAACCTTCCCTTCCTTTTTTAATTTCATTCCAGGTTTCATAGTCATATTTAATACCATTTAAATAGTATTCTTTTCTTCTTTGTTGTTCATTAATTAAAGCTGGTTCTTCTATACTGTGTAATTTATTCATTCCATTGCATTCTAAACATAACATAGTAGTAATAGATCCATCCTCTTCTTTCTTTCGGAATTTTCTATTTTTAATATGTTCATTCATATTTACTTTTTTCATATTATAATTTTTTTAGTTCAGATTCCATTCCTTTTTTAACATAACCATCATTTCTTTCATTATATATTTCTCTTTCTAAATATTCTTTTCTTTCTTTTTTATTCATTTTATTTTGAAATTTCATAAATGATCCTTCTTTATCATTAGTTAATCCACCTATAGTATGAATTTTATCATCTTCAGACCATGGTCCTTGTTTATCTGCATGTTCTAAAAACTCATCAATAGCATCACTCATTGATAATAATTGCTCTGCTACTAATGTTCCTTGTGCTCCTGATACTGTAATACCTCTTGCACTTAAAGCATCACCTACAAAGTGTACATTAGGATATGTTGTTAAACTTAAATCATTATAATTTACTAAGGGTTCAGGTGATAAATACTTAACTTCAGGTACATAAATCCCCCAATCATCTTTAAGAGTTGGAAATACTTTTTTCATATCTTCAATGAAATCTTCTATATAACTATAATAACCTTGAAATGCATCTTTAATTCTATCTAAAGAATTAATATGCATAGCATCAACTAAAATACCTTCACTAGTCATACCTTTTTCACGTGTTGGGGAATAATATAACCCTGAATGAGCTTTACGAGCATATCTGCCTATTCCTTTAGAACAATCCATCCAAGATTCATTTACTTTTTTAACTAATTCTCTTGACCAATCAAATGGTTTTTTAATACCTTGGATTTCCATTAAAATCCCAAAATTAGTCATGTTATTTCTATATTCTTCTCCTTTTTTAGCATGTCCATTATAACTAACATCCCCATAAGTTTGTTCAACTGCTACATAGGCAGCGTTATTATTAGTACAAAATGAACGCAACGATACTCCTTTATCCTCAAATTTACGATATAATTTAAAATCATAACTTATGTCAATTAATTTTTGAAAATGTTTCTGTGGAGCCTCAAATCGAACACCAATTTGTACTGGTTTTGATTCAGTTGGTAAGTTATATTGTTCTGCTAGATGTTTACCAAAATCAATACCTGACTTGCCTACACCAAATATAAGTGTATCATAATCCATATGGAGAAGTTTATCTTTACTTCTATATAATAAAGAATTAGCATCAAAATCAATACCTGTTACCTTACTTTCCCAAATAAATTTAACACCACCTTCTACTAAAAAATCATACCAATTTTTACCTATTTCATGTAGATAGTCTGTACCAACATGCCATACAGGAAATAAACGTAACCCAAAATGGGGTTTAATAAAATCTGGTTCTGCTACTGGGTTAGAACATTGTACTTCTTCTGGTTTAGGGTGGAAACGTTTAAAATTATTAATTACTTGGTCAAATAACTCCATTGCTTTTTCTTCACCTACATATTTACTTAAATGTCCCCCAATTGAAGTATGATAGGTCAATTTACCATCAGACCAACCCCCAGCTCCTAAAAATCCAGTCATTACTTCTTCATATGGTCTTAAATATGGATCTTTACCCATATCAATTATAGTAATTTTTCCTTTATAACCTTCATCTATCAGCTTAGTAGCAGCGTTTACATTTGCTACTCCAGCTCCAACCATTATTATATCTTTATTCATTTATTATTTAATTTTACACATTAATATACGTAAAAAAAATGTGACCTCCAAATTGGAGGCCACAGATCTCTTTTACTTTTTTTACAAACACTCGGCTATGAATCGAGCTATAAGTTATTAACAGTTGCAGCAATTACATCCACAACTTGTTCCACATTTACATTCTTGACAATTACACATAATTTTAAGTTTTTTAATTAATAATTTATTTTAACTTGGGTCAAAATTAGCAGCATAAGATGCTTCTATTCCTTTTTCTTTTAATTCATCTACAATTTTATCTAATACATCTTCATCATATCTTCTTGGCATTTCAATATCAATACCTAAATCTTTAAAATATTCTTCTATATCTTTGTTAAAACTTAATTTTTTTATTTGTTTACCATCTTTATAAAGATACATACCATAAAAACGAAATCCTGGGTCTGTGTATGATATTGAAATTTTATCTACATCATTAGCTAACGCCTCAGCTAAATATTGTTTTTTGTAAAAAGAATGTATATTAAAATTACCCATTTAATTTTATTGTTATACCAACCAAATCACGTTCAATACCCCACTTATGGTCATATTTTTTAGCTAATTCTATAAATTCATGACCTTTACCTAAAAAATCTTCAATATTATTTTCATCATATCGATCTGATATTCTATAATCTAAATCATCATATATAATAGAAAAAGATGTCTTTCCATCTTCAATTTCACCTTCATATTCACCTGAATCTCCACTTAGTATTGCTATATCATCTTCAATATCAAGATTAATTGCTTCATGTAGCTTACCTTCAGCTAAATATTTTTTTAAATCAAAATTATCCATTTTGTTTTCATTTTTACTTTTAAATTTATCTAATACTTGATTGTAAA
>Ga0209630_10005425_pt1 | contig 10802 bp, 7 predicted proteins | sample COG_01_FD_184745 | JGI IMG/M metagenome (GOLD analysis project Ga0209630, IMG submission 184745) | Pelagic Microbial community sample from North Sea - COGITO 998_met_01 (SPAdes) (version 2) | ecosystem: Environmental > Aquatic > Marine > Neritic zone/Coastal water | place: Helgoland, sampling... | reverse complement strand
CGCCCGAAGCGAAGACGGAAGACACGCCCGAGCCAAACACGGAAGACACGCCCGAAGCGAAGACGGAAGACATTCAAACTAGTGCAGAAGAAGAAGCGAGCAGTGTCAGCATAGAAGATATTGGAAGTGAAGCTCCCGATGTTGTCGAAGAATACAGCGGCACGATAGAGGAAGATTTGACGCCCAACTTTGTAAACGTATTTTTCAACTACATCAAAGATTTGATGAAAGACGAAAATACTGCGATCGCAGCGCCGCCGGACCATTCAAAGGAGACTGCTCTCGAGTCTGAAAATGTAACGGAACCCAACGAACCGTCACGACCTTCGACTGAAGATGCGCATCTTGCATCGACGGTTCCTAACGCAGATCAACTTCCGGAGGGATGGACTGCCCAAATAAGCACAAGCAGCGACCCGGGGAAGGTGTACTACGTCAACGAAAAAACGGGCGAGACGACCTGGGATAAGCCGGAAATGCCGTCGACACAAGATGATACAGGCGCAACAGACGGCGTAACAGACGGCGTAACAGACGGCGCAACAGACGGCGCAACAGACGAGTCGTCCAGTGCACTGCCGGAAGGGTGGACGGCGCACGTCAGCGAGACGAGTGATCCCGGCAAGAAGTACTACGTGCACGAGAAGACGGGCGAAACGACATGGGATCGACCGTCTAAGCCCGAGAAGATTGAGTCGTCCAGTGCACTGCCGGAAGGGTGGACGGCGCACGTCAGCGAGACGAGCGAACCCGGCAAGAAGTACTACGTGAATGAGAAAACGGGCGAGACGACATGGGACAAACCAGGTGCGAAGAAAGTAGACGAATCTTCAAGCGACTCGACAGGCGACGCGACAGGCGACTCGCCTGCCGTCGCGACTGCTGACACCGAAGAAGTTGTGCCCGACGGTTGGTCTGTTCACGTCAGTCGAACGAGCGATCCCGGCAAGAAGTACTACGTGAACGATAAGACGGGCGAGACGACCTGGGATAAGCCGGGTGAAGGACATGTCGAAAATTGGGTCGAGAAGACAAGTAACAATGTTCGACCGGGCGAAAAATATTATGAGAACACCAAGACTGGCGATACGTCATGGTCCTTGATTGACGTGAACGGACAGAACGCTGCGTTCACGTGCATGAAGTGCAAGAAGGGAGGTAAATTGCCTCACACCACGTACTTCATCAAAAATGACAAGGCGCACAAGGTGCGTTTTTGTTCGATGAAGTGTTTTGAAGACACGGAATTTTAATACGCGCGAGTAATAAATGGAACTGTTTGTTTACATCCAAATATTGAGTATGGCGTGCAGCACTGTCGCAGTTTTCTACCACCTGAAGGCTGCAAATAAGAGTAATTCATTGCGGTCGACTAAACGGTATAAGAAATGGGCCCGCTTGTTTACGGCGGGATCTATTCTACTGTTGGGGGCCGCTTACAGCCTCGCATGGGCCGACGTGACTCAGCCCAGCAAGCACGATGTAAAGATAAATACCGTTCATCTCATGGGTGTGTTATTCCCCATAACACTGTTAGAAATTCTCGTCGCAACCGAATACTGACGTTCGCAGCGACTGGAAACGCAAAAAAGCCCCCGGCTGTACCATGATGAAGGTACAGCCGGGGGCTTTTTGTTTTTTTTGTGTTTTTAGTTTGTATGTTTGTGTATAGTTTTGTATGTAGTTTTATATGTAGTTTTTAATACTTTGAAGCTTCCATTTGCCTACGCGGACCTTTGATCCGACGATGGCAGTTACGATGCCGCCGTCGCCTGCGTCCTTTCCTCTCTGTTTGATCACATGCTGACCAACTTTGAAAGATGTCGGTGAGACACGTAAGAAGGTCGGTGAGAAGGTCGGTGAGAAGATCGACGGGAGTGTGAACGATGCCTTGGCCAACTTGAACTTTTTTGGCGCAGAAACCTTCGGTTCATAGCGGTAAAGGTCGCCTATCCGGATTTTCCCGCTGTAGGAAGCCCATGTATCCGAATCGCTTAAGAGGGTGTTCCAGTGACGGTGTTTCCACGACACCGATGTGATAGACAACCTGGACAACCTGCTCTGCGACCTGGTCGACCATTGTGGCGATGCGTTCGCGACATAGTCTGATCGTTGGTTCAGAATGACTGAGCCGAAATCATCACCGCCAAAGTGGAGCTGCGATACGAAACTCTTGCACGGGCAGTTGTCATCGCCGCACTCCTGCCTCTTCTTGCGTCGCAGTGCACGCGTGACAGGATCGCCCAGATCGTTGACGCAAAATCCGTGGAAGTCCATGTGCACGATGAGATGGGTCTTGTCGCTGCTGGTCGACTTTTCCTTTCGCACGATCCCCCGGCCGAGGCGTGCTTTGGCCAACGCTGCCTTTTCCATCTTTCGCAATGACGTGATCGACCGTTCGGCAGCCGCCCATTCATTCTCGAAACGAAAGACGTCATGGGGGTCACAGAAGCTGTTTTGCTGGACAACATCGACGAGATGTTGCCGCACTCGTTCAACGGCAACGTTTGCCGCGTCTTGAATGATCGCCTTGTAGTTCGGCTGCAGTTTCCAGTGAACGGAAACGATGTCGCCATCGTTGACCGCCAGATACGCCGGGTTCTGGCGACACGTCGGGCAGCTCGAGTGTTGCTTGATCCATCCGCTGACGCAGTCCCTGTGGAAGACGTGTCCACACGGCAGGCGATGCAGGTCTTCTTCGCCGCATGACTCCAGGCAGATGGCGCACGTCGTGTGATCCGTTGGGTTGCACATGTCGGAATACTTGTATACGTAAGACTGTGAGAAGACTTGAGTATACGAGTATAAAATCTGGTATCCGTTACCGATAAAAAAAACGATCATTTTTGATGATTGTGCATATAACCCATATAACCCGTATGTACCTACGACGTACCTACGACGCGTTGCCGCACGTCTGTCCGGAGTAGAAAATTTGCCAGTCGTTACTTTTGTGAACACAGTCTATAATATTCCCGTGTTCGACCTGGTCATTGCCCTTGCAGCATCGGGCCAGTTTGAACAGGTCGGTGCCCAGTAAAAAAAAGGTTACCATGACCAGCACGGCTGCCGTGCCGACAACTATGATAGTGTTGCTTATGAATTCCATTGTTGCGTACGTTTATTAGTAGCAGTACTATTCATTTGTTCCATCACGTTGCGCGTCGCCCATGCGGATCGCAGTTATCTTTGTCTGCGTCTGCAGTTCTTTTTTAGGTTCTCTTATCGGTTTTACGCAAGTCAGCCGTGCGTCTATTTCGTTGACCCAGTTGCGTTCCCGGTGAATCTTTTCAATCAACACATCATCGTCTATCGTTTTGGCTACCGCATTACTTACAAACAGGTTGACATTCTGGATTTTCCAGTCGCCTCTGTAACCGTAGTCTGCGCGCCAGTAATATGGTTGAGAGAAGTATGCGAAAGAGTTCGGGAAATATGCGCGCAGATGCGTCGGATCTTCCCACGCGTCGTCGCTGGCGCCATGCGGAGTTTTGATCTGCATGCACGCCTCGTTTTTTGCTACTCGATGCAGTTCTTGCATCAACGGAAGAACATTGTGAAGATGTTCGATCACGTGAGACAGAAAGATGTAATCTACGCTGTCATCATCGAACGGAAGCTTTTGCGTCGCGCACGAGTCGAGATCGAACACGACGTCGACCCCCGGCAGTTCGTGACGGTCAACATTGATCCATCGGTGTTTGTTCGTCGATTTCAGAATGTTTCTACCGCACCCAAGATTGATACACGTTAATTCAGTTAATTCTTTGGTAGGTTCAGACGGTTCAGACGGTTCAGACGGTTCAGACATTTATTACCTAAGAGTCGTCTATTTAAGTCAGCCCGCAGTGCGTTTCGAGGTCGTTCACTCTCGCTTCCAGGTCTTCGATGCGAGACTCGTGTTCGAACCGGTCTTCTACTCGGTACAATCTAGGACGATCGGCAGGCGCGCCGACTACCCGCGGGATTTTCACGACCTGACCGTCGACAAACGGCCCGCTGATGCTCTGTCCGCTGTACCATCCGAACGAGTAGTACCACGTCAGCAGATTGCCTCCGACCAGAAGTTTGTCTGTGATCTGACACTTGACGGCGGTGTCCGCTTTGCCCAGCTTGACCGCGCCCGATGCCAAGTCTCCCCGGCTCGTGCCTCCTACCCAAACCGAGTACCCGGGCGGATTCAACTCGGCCGAGTTGGCGCTGTTATCGAGGGTGATGGTGGGCGGTACCGTGACGCCGCGCCAGTATCGCGCCATGAACGAGGGCGCCTTGTCCAAGTGTTGGTAGGTGTGCGTCGTGTGTCTGATTCCCTGGAGTTTGTTGAACACGAAAGACCGTTCGAACAGCCCTTCCGGGTTTATGATCACGTTGTCGTACGAATCGATGAAAAGGTACGCGCACGCCGAGCCGTTCAAGTGTCCGTCCGAGAAAGCCGACGCGCCGGTGCCGATGTTGGTCTGGTTGTAGTCGTAGTACGACTTGTCTTTTCCCTTGTGCACATGGTTGACGTACGTCCACGTGTTGTAGTAGCTGGGATGAACCCCGTAGAAGCTCGCCGCGTTGTCTTCCATTTGCTGTTCGCTGTAGTTTTTGCACGGGTACATAGACGTCGGGTAGTACTTGGTGATGACAAAGTTTTGGAGAAGCTGTGCCCATATACTCTGGTCGAGCGTGAACTGAGCGCCCTCGAGCAGTTCCGTGAATCCGGGGTCCGACGCGGACGGAAAGTCGATCGTCGCAAGCTCGCACAGACTGCCGGATGCGGTGTGCGATCCGAACGGCGTGTTCACGGTGCCCGAGTAGATGGTCGTCCAGTTGGCCGCCGGGTCAGCGTGCAGATCCTCGAGGGTGCTCTGAAGCTGTTCCGACGTCGCCTGGAAGCGAAGAAGCAGGTTGGACAAATCGGCGTTGAGCGACGGAGGGGTCGATGTCGCGTAGTTGCCGACGACGCCATTCAAGAAATTGGCCGATACCGCGCCGATCGGGCCCAGAAGACTGCCTACCGCGTTGATCCCGCCGCACAGCAGGTTGATGCCGACCTGCAGCCCGAGATCTTTGTTGTCACTCAGAGAGAGAAGGGCGTACGCGTTCAGAATCTTGGTGTTGCCCTGAACTTGCAGTTGCTGGTTCCATGCGATCATGTTGGTGAGATTCGTCTTCACTTTGACGATCTGTTCTTCCGTTGGTGTAGAGCTCATTTAATGTATACGAGCTTAATTTTTAAGCATTAATAAATGGACAGTTCTTACATAGACATGGACAAATGGATGAACGCGGGGTCAGACGCAGGGTCAGAACAAACCGACTGGCTTCCGACGATGTCACTCGGTCTCGTTGTCCTGATCATACTCATCGTCTTATTCATCATATACGGAATACCGTACATACGCAAACTTATCGCGCTCTCGCGCACCCAAACACTCTACAACTCTTTGAAAAAGACGGTAGACACTGTACTAACGCAGGAACAAAACTCCGTCACTCAACGCCAAAGCGCATTGTTTGGAACTGCCGCCGCGCAGTCGAATACCGACGCTGTCGACTATATTGGATGTAACAATATATGCGCAAAAAAAAGCGACCAACAAGACTGTGAAAATATATGCAACGCCATAGACAACTATATCGCCAACTTGATCGTTGACATCAAAAATGAAATCGCAAAGGGGCTGTTGCAATTATTCCAAACGATAGGAACATGGAAAGAATGGGGGAATCTGAAGGAAGGTGTTCAATCTTTGGACGCGGGAACAATATCATTGATCAACCTCGCGATGTGCAAGATGATTGATTTGCTGAGCATGAACACAAGCACGTCGTGCGGTCAAGCCGAACTTGCAGAACAGGATAAACTGTCAACGCTCATACAAGACTTGGAAAGTCTCATGGTGAAAATTGAGAAGAAAATTGAGAATATACCGTTCGGCGACATCTTCAAAAATGCCATCAAAAACAGGATGGGACAGCTGATACATACAGTCCGAAATACAATTAACACCATCATAGACAACCATATATCTGCCTTTCTGGCGGATCTCAAAGATCACCATCCAGGGATTTATCTGGCGGTGATGTCTATCTTGGCGAAGGCGTGCACTGTTCAGGCGTGCGGTAGTGACGCGGACGGTAATACATGTACTACCGCTGTAACAAATGATATTAAAGATATAGGTCAATTTATAAGTGATAACCTTGGTATAACCCTCAGTATAACCCTCAGCGATGCGACAGTTGCGACAGTTGCGAAAGTTGTTAGATATGTTTGCAACGCTACCAGTACATACCGCACGGACAACCCGTCATCGTCACTTAAATGGACAGTAGACGACCCAAAATATAACTACGACCATCATGATCCAAAATGTCTTGATACAGATAATACAGGCAGTCCAGGATGTTGCAAACTGTCAGATTACCAGAAGTTTGTCAGCAAGGACGGTTTGCGCAAGGTAAAATGGTGCTAGGGTAAAAATGATTGATTTTTTTTCGGGATATGGAGATCAACTTTTACACCTTACAGCAAATGATGTTCTCTGACTCAAACTCTGCCTGTGACACCGGACCTTCCAAGTCGTGCGACTGTCTTTCGTGCCGCGTCAAGAGCGCGCCCGTGCCCGAGTTCCGCCGCAACATCGAACGACTGCAACGCGTGCACGCTCTGTACGAACATGCGTCTGCGCTGGAGAAGGTGCACCAGCAGATGGATCTGATCAACTGGGTGTCGCGCATGCGAGATCGGTTGGAGAAGCTGCGCATCGTCGAGTTCGAGCCCAAGTTCAACCCCAACGCGAAGGAGTTCGTGCCGACGTCGGCCCTGTCCGCGTCGTCGGCCCTGTCCGCGGCGTCGGCCGAATGGTTGCCTGCGGATAACATGCCTGCGGATAACATGTGCACGCCGCCGACCAAGAAAGAGCTGACGTCTCCGCCTGCTCTGGTCCGAAGTCGCGCCCGCTGGCGCATCACTCCTCCGGCTAGCCCAACCGTCGGTCCTCTGCCTACATACGACTTCGAGTGGACCGGATATGGCGAACCGAACATCGTCCGCGTCGACATCTTCGACACGACTCCGCCGCCCCGCGCTCTCTTCGCGTAAATAATACCAAAAAAACGAAAAAATACGAAAACAGACAAACAAAGACAAACAAAGACAAAAAAGACAAAAAAGACACGAAAAGAACAAAAAATCCCCTCTGCGAACCTACTCTCCTGGTTCGCAGAGGGGATTTTTTTTCGTTACTCGCGCTGACACACCGTCTACATAAAGATAAACATCATACAAGTAAATACGCGTAAATATAAAAGATGGCTAGTAGTCCTGTAGAATACATAGAAATCGATTCAACGTATCGGGATAGAAACGAGTTTCCTGACCCGGGCGAGTTCATCGTTCCATTTACATCGGCCGAACCGAACAATCCAGTTCAGATGCGCGATGCCGTTACGCTCGAAGCAAGTTTGGTTCCTGGCAGCAACACGCCGGATCCGTGGAATTTGTACGCGTTGAACATGTTCAGCGACGTAGCAAAGTGTCCACTAACGCCAGATTCGGTCGCCGTCCCCCCTGCCACTGCGATAAATTCAGCGACGCGTAAGAACGTTGGCCAAATGCTGAGCCAGGGTGGAAAGGAGGGTCCTGCGCCGACAACAGCGACCGTCGATTCAAGCCAGACGAGGCGCACGCTTGTCGTGCCGGTGCTGATCATGGATGCGAGTTCCGACCTTCTCACTTTTTACGTCAAGCAGTACAATGTCGTAGGCACTCCTCCGCAGTCTCCGCAGCAAAGTTGGCTCAACCAGCAGTTCGGGGCTTACAACGGTGCTATTTTTTCACAGCAGAACCCGTACGCTGCGGTCGACGCGACAGCCGCCTCCAACCGGTCGGTCATCACTGCGTACGAGTACATCGGACAAGGCATCGCTAAGATCACCGTTGAAAGCGGCATTTCGATCCCGTCCAACGCGGCGGCATTCGAGACGGTGCCCTTTTACATTCAAACGGCGACGATGCCCGGCTTCAAGTCAGAAGCGGGGGACGTTGTTCCGTCAATGACGGGGCAGATTTTCGTACCGTTCGGTTCGGACGCGGACGCCGCGTACACCGGCAAATTTTTGGTCAACGAGAAGCGCAACCAGTGGAGACAGATCCGTGTGTATTCGGACGACCGGCATTTGATGACGCTCGACACGTCCGGCGGGAACGGGTATCCGGCACAAGGCGCGGGACCGAACACCCGTTCGGACATCGTGCCGGCCAGCCGTTTGTTCTGCACCGCGGCTTCCGGTGGGCCGCCGCCAACTACCCCGCAGACGGACTTTGACATCGTAGGGCAGACGTTGATCAGCCCTTGGAACACGTGGCAGCCGTTCGACACGACGAGCATCCGCGCGCATCCCGCGACGGAGGTCGCGCTGTTTGGCCTCGACACGACCGAAGTCACCCCCAACGCGCTCAAGACTGTCCGGGTCGCATCAGCCAGCGCGTTGGCCGATTTGCAGCCGCAACGTGTGCAGCGGTTCGGAGGAGTCGTTTCGTTTCTGAGCATCGTCAGCGCGGGGAGCGGTTTCGTTGCCGGGACAACAGGCTACCCTGCGACAGGGGGGAGTGGGACGGGTCTCCAGGTCTATGCATTGAACGTAGATGGCACGGGTAGTCTCCAGCAAGTGTCCCCTGGCGGAACTTCAGTTTTGACGGTGGTTGCAAACACATCTCGCGACTACCGAGTAGGGGACGTTGTAACGATCGGGTCCGGGGCGGACACGGCGACGCTCGTCGTGTCAGGTGTGTTCGGGGTGCGCAACAAAGAGCTTCATGATGTGTATTGGCAGCAACCATCCAAAACGACGTTCATTGTTCCGCGCAACGTGACGTCCGATGATACGGACGAAGGCATGCAGTTTTCGGCGCCGTTGCAAGGCAGTCGGAGCCCCAACCTCAAGCCAGGCGACTTCATCGAACCGATGTTCGGAAACGCCTACCACGACCCCAACATTGAATGTGTGCGTTCAAATTCGAGCGTGGGTGTGAACACCAATCAGTTGTTCACGGTTGCGGTCGGCATGTCGTTCAATGCGGGAAATGCCGAGTCGCCTCCTTTTCTGCACGGCATCAACCAACACGCTACGATGCTTCAGTCGATGGTCGCAGTAAACGTAGGCGATCGGGTTTGCGGACATATCACACCGATAACGAGCGAAGAGCAGATTTTACCAGGTGAAGGCGACGCCAACGGGGTGTTCACGCTTTCCGTTGTCAATCCCAGTTCTGATGTAAAACTTGGCCAAGTCGTCCGTTTTCCAGAGGGCGCAGGAATCGCGAACGGAACATACATATGCGAGATTACTACTCTTCCTCCCAATGCAGTCAGTGTAACCGTGTGCAATGCGGACGGCAGCCTGGCGGATTTGTCAACGGTGGTTGCTCCTGATGATGAGATGTACGTGTCGAGGATGTGGGCACCGGGGTTTGGTTCGGGTCCTATCAGCGGCACTACGTTGGACACGACTCAAACAAATTCGACTCCGGCCGTCAGTCTCCAGGCGCGCGGGGCGAGTTTCAATTTGTCTCCAGACACGACGGTCGTCGGAGTCCAGTACGACGAACGGGACACGCTACCAAACAATGTAAGCGGAGCCGTCAACAATTACAACAACTTCATTTACTTGTCCGATCAGCGTGACGTCGACGGCAACCAGATTTCTGACGGAGTCGCGGCGACATCGCCAGCGATGACCCAACCGTATCCGCCCATCGACCCCGGTCCCGCTACTGTATTGACACGTTCACAGCCACAGTACAGTCGGATATCGCGCATTGCCGGATTGACTATTGACGAACCGGGGCTGCCGGATAACACATACCTCATTGCGCCAAACTTCAACACGCAGCCGCCGGTGCAAATCTATGGCGGAGGAGGAAAGCCGTTCTCCGTCGAACTGATATACGATACCAGCCAATTTGATCCGAGTCCACCGGCGCTCGCGACCGCCGGATACAGGACCCAGTTTCCGCGGGACCTCACGCCCGGCGCTTCGTTCTACATCCGCGATCAGAACGTGACACCGGGCGTAGCGGACCCTGACCTTGGCACAACTCCAACTCAGGCAGTTCCCGCTGGACCGTTTGTCCGGTGGAGCAACAATCAGGCGTTCAATGTCCCTCGGTACAACGACGCGTACGTCGGCATGAAGATCGTCGTCACCGATTCGACCGTGTCGAACACAGCAAACATCGGGAATCCTACCATCGTGCTGGAGTCTACCATTACCGGGTACGAGTATATTCAGCAGTACAGCGACGACTCTTCGAAATCGGAGTTCAACCAGATGACGAGTCATTACGGGATTCTGACGGTCGACCCGCCGCTCGCGCTCCCTACAGGCATCGCGCCTCACGCCAAGAATACGATGACGGTCATGATCATCCCTCGCCGAGAAACGCGCCAGATTTCCAAGTACGTCAACTATTCGGGCAAGGTCGTCGAATCCATTCCGGACGGCTCCAACAAGATTGTGTTTCCGCCTGGAGATCCGCTGGGCGATCTGGACGGTCTGTACGTCACGGTTGGCACTGCTCGGTACGAACGCCAGATTCGAAAGATCGTCGCGTACGACTCTTCGACCCGGTCGGCGTACGTCGACAGTCCGTTCACACAGGGGTACGCTGGCACGGCGGACTACAACGATCTGGCCCGGAGTCGTTTGAAGAAAGCGATTACTGTGACGGGCACCATGGACACTCTGACTTCGACAGTTAAAACCTCGACTCGCGGAATGATCACCTTTATATCGGCCGCTGACCAAAA
>Ga0209630_10005424_pt1 | contig 10803 bp, 13 predicted proteins | sample COG_01_FD_184745 | JGI IMG/M metagenome (GOLD analysis project Ga0209630, IMG submission 184745) | Pelagic Microbial community sample from North Sea - COGITO 998_met_01 (SPAdes) (version 2) | ecosystem: Environmental > Aquatic > Marine > Neritic zone/Coastal water | place: Helgoland, sampling... | reverse complement strand
TTCCCTTAATTTCCTCTGAACCAATATTTAAAAGAGAAACTTTAGGTTTTTTTTCGGGAAATAAAGATTTAAATAAAGCAGATCCTAATTCAGCAAAATCTATAAGATTTTGATCACTGCATTCAATATTAGCACCTAAGTCCAAAACTACATTCATTCCATTTTGATTAGGCCATAATCCTGCTAGAGCAGGTTTGCTAACGTCATCCATCATTTTCAAAATCATTTTGGATATAACAAATAAAACTCCAGTATTTCCTGCTGACAAACTGATATCAGATTTACCCTCAATTTGATGTTGAATACAATTCCACATACTGGTGTTTTTTGCATTTTTAATTGCTTTTAAGGGTGTTTCTTTATCCGAAATGATAGAATTTGAATTTATTATTTTTATTAAGTCTGTTTTTACACCAATTTCATTTAATTTATCTTTGATAATATTTTCTTTTCCAAAAATATTAATTTGAAAATCATTATTAGAAATATTCTTTTCTATAAATAGTTTTATACCTTCAATAGTTTTGTTTGGAGCATCATCACCACCCATTGCATCTATTGCAATAGTTATTTTTTTAGACATAAAATAAGTTTAATTATCTAGAATCTTTTTTCCGTTATAGTAACCTGATTTTAAATCTATGTGGTGCGAAAGTTTATATTCACCAGTTTTTTTATCTTCAATTAAATTTATAGAGGATAATTTGTGATGAGACCTTCTCATTTTTTTTTTTGAAGTTGAGGTTTTTCTTTTAGGTACAGCCATAATTAATTTTTAAATTTTAAGGCATCTTCTAACATATTATTTAGAGATAATTCAAAGCAAAAATTAAAAAAATCATCAAAATATTCAATTAATTCAGGTAATTTATGAAGTTCTTCAACTTTGAATACACTAAAATACTTTTTTAGTAGGTCAGGATTGATAGTAAAATTTCTATTTTTCGAGCCAGTTAAATCAAGTTTTAACAATATATCATAAAGAATTTTATTTAATTCTTTCATTTTTTTATTTACAGTAACATCTCCCAAACCTTTTTCTCTTAAATTATATTCAATGTGATTAAATAATTGGTCATATAAGTCTTGATCAAATTTAGAACTCTTTTTTTTAGTAATAATCATAAATATAGAGAAATGTAAAAACATTAGATAAATACGAGTTTCAAAAGTATCTGGTAAACCAATTTTTTTGTAAAAAAATATATTTCTAGATAAGGTCAACAAAATATTATACAAATTTACCTTATGTTTTTGTGTTTTAAATATCATCGTTTAATTTTATTGTTTTTATTCTTCATTTTGTTTAACCATTGTCAAATTAATAAGTCAACTAACGCTCACGGAATACTTTTTTTAGAAAATAGATCTAATAAAATTATTGTCAACAAAAGTAATAAAAATGACGTTATTAAAATAATTGGTCAACCTCATACAAAATCAATCGATAATGAAGATGAATGGGTTTATATTGAAAGAATTTTTGTTAAAGGAGATTATCACAAATTAGGTCAAAATATTTTAAAAACAAATAACGTTTTAATCTTACAATTTAATAAATTTGGAGTATTAGAAAATAAAAAATTATTTGATAAAGATGATATTAAGAAAATAGCTTTTTCTTTAAAAGAAACTGAGAACGATCTTTCAAAAAATAGTTTTATTCAAAAGTTTTTTTCAAGTCTTAAAGCTAAAATGTACAGAAGATAGTTAATGTGCAATTACAGCTAGTAATAGTAATGCAACAATATTAGTAATTTTAATCATTGGATTTATAGCAGGCCCAGCTGTATCTTTGTATGGATCTCCAACGGTATCACCTGTTACAGCTGCTTTATGTGCATCAGATCCTTTTCCACCAAAATTACCATCTTCAATGTATTTCTTTGCATTATCCCAAGCTCCGCCACCAGCAGTCATTGAAACTGCAACAAATAAACCTGTGATAATAACACCTAACAACATTGCTCCTAAAGATGATAATGCTGCTTCAATTCCACCAATTTGCAAGATAATAAAGTAAAGTAATACGGGAGACAAAACTGGTAATAGTGAAGGAACTATCATTTCTTTTATTGCAGCTTTTGTAAGTAGATCAACCAATCTACCATAATCAGGTTTTCTTTTTCCTTTCATGATTCCAGGTATTTTTTTAAATTGTCTTCTAACTTCAATAACTACTGCTCCACCTGCTCTACCTACAGCCTGCATGCCCATTGATCCAAATAAATATGGTAACATTCCACCAATTAACAAGCCGGCTACTATAAAAGGATTTGATAAATCAAATGTAACAATTATTCCCTCTAAAGCTGAACCTTTGACTGTTGAAAAATATTTTATATCTTCAGTATAGGCCGCAAATAAAACTAAGGCACCTAATCCAGCTGATCCTATTGCATAACCTTTTGTGACAGCTTTTGTAGTATTACCAACGGCATCAAGCGCGTCAGTAGTTTTTCTAACATTTTTACTAAGCTTAGCCATTTCAGCGATTCCGCCAGCGTTATCTGTTACTGGTCCGTATGCATCTAAAGCGACTACCATTCCTGTGAGCGCTAACATTGCGGTTACTGCTATAGCAATACCGTATAACCCGGCAAGTTCGTTTGTATATAATATTCCTGAAACGATTATTAAAGCTGGTATAGCAGTTGCCTCCATTGAAATTGCTAAACCTTGAATTACATTAGTTCCATGGCCAGTTGTCGAAGACTGAGCAACAGATCTCACAGGTCTATAATTTGTTCCGGTGTAGTATTCGGTAATCCAAATTAGCAAACCTGTAATTACGAAACCAACAACTCCACAAATATATAAATCCATACCGTTAAATGTTTTCACTTCATTACTATAATTTTTTGTTAAGCCAACAATTGAGTCAGTTACAGGATATAAAATTAAAAGAGATGTTACTGCTGTAACAATAAATCCTTTATATAAAGCTCCCATTATATTTTTACTCTTACCCAGTTTAACAAACCAAGTTCCAATAATTGATGTTAGTATACAAGCACCTCCTATAGCTAAAGGGTAGATCATTAAATTGTAATCATTAGGAAAGAAAATAGAAGAAAGAACCATTGTAGCAACGATAGTAACTGCATAAGTCTCAAATAAATCTGCAGCCATTCCTGCGCAATCTCCCACGTTGTCACCAACGTTATCAGCAATTACGGCTGGGTTTCTTGGGTCATCTTCTGGTATTCCAGCTTCAACTTTTCCTACTAAATCTGCACCAACATCTGCACCTTTAGTAAAAATTCCACCGCCAAGTCTTGCGAATATTGAAATAAGTGAAGCTCCAAAACCTAGGGCTACTAATGCATTAATTATTTCTCTATTGTCTACATTCAAATTGATTAAAATAATATAATAAATTGTTATTGCTAATAAAGCTAAGCCAGCTACCAATAATCCTGTTATAGCTCCTGATTTAAAAGCAATTGTTAAACCTGCCTGTAAACTATGCCTAGCAGCTTCCGCCGTACGAACATTTGCTTTTACAGAAATAAGCATTCCAACATAACCGGCAACACCAGATAAAAATGCACCTATAAAATATCCAATTCCTACAAGATAGCTAAAAAAATAAGTTACTATTGCAAGAACAATAACACCTACAACGGCAATTGTTTTATATTGTCTATTTAAATAAGCTTTTGCTCCAATTTGAATGGCTTCTGCGATCTCTTGCATTCTCTCATTTCCTGCGCTTGAAGAAAGGATTTGTCCAGATAATAGGTAACTATAAGCTACAGCCAAAATTCCTGTAAATGATATTAAATAAAGTAATTCTAAATAATTAGTCATGTTTAAAGGGCATAGATGCCAAAATAATGTAAAAAAGGCAAGCTAAACTTGCTTAAAAAACAATTTTTTAGTCTTATTTTCTTAACACCTTTGCTATTTTGTCTAATATTGCATTCAGATACCCAATCTGAATTTTTTCTAGAAAATATTCAGATGCTATTAAATACTCACTAATAATCACTTTTTTGGGAGTGTTGTGTTTAAACATAAGTTCAAAAACACCAGCAAATAATATAATTTTAAGTAATTTGTCAGTTTTGACTAAATCAATATCATGAGTTAAATGAGAATTTATTGTTTCTTCAATAAGTTCGGATCTTTCTAACGTGCCAGATACAACATCTTTTATAAATTTTTTATACTGGTTTTTTTGATATTCGATTTCTGACCCAGGATTCATTAAAGAATTATATAATTTTTGAATTACTTTTATTCGAGGTGATGAATTTTTAAATTTTTTTTGGTCCATTTTCTAAGATAGATATAACTGAGTTTGCAGCTTCGGAGCCTTTGTTTGGTTTCTTTAAGTTGATATTATTACTTCTTTCTTTTGCTTGATTAATGGTAAAAGCTGTAATGACTCCATTGCCTATAGGCTTCTTAAACTGCACTGAAAGATTCAAAATAGAGTAAAATAGCGATGAACATATGAAATCAAAATGAGGAGTTCGACCTTTTATCACACAACCTAAAGCAATAAAACCATCGAATTTTTTTATATTTTTTCTTATGGCAATAGGTATTTCATAAGCACCTGGAACATCTAAAATACTTACTTCATATTTTATATTTAATAGTTTTTTTTTTGCATTAAGAACTAAATTTTCAGATATTTTTTTATAATAATTGGAATTAACAATTAAAATTTTTTTCATTTAATAATTATTTGTTTTTTTATTTTTAAACCAAACCCATCAAGGCCAATAATTTTTTTTTTACTTCTAGATAGCAATATCATATTTTTAACATTTAGGTCTTTAATTATTTGGGCCCCAATACCATAATATCTTAATGTTTTAATGTTATTGACTTGTGAAACATTATTTTGATTATTTATCACCAATAATAGGTAGTTTTTAAACTTAGATAAAATTTTTAAAGATTTTTTTACTTTCAAATTCTTTAAAATATTTTTTTTTGTAATTTTAGTAGAAACCACTCTTACGGGTATAGACTTTTTTTTATTTAAAAGACCTTTAGTAATTACAAAGTTAATATTATTTTCTAATTTATTTTTATAATTATAAATATTTATTTTAACTTGCTTGTTCAAATTTACTATTTTTGAAGACGCTCTTATAACTAATTTTTCGTATTTTAAACGATATGAAATTAAGTCTTCAATTGAAGCCAATTTAATTTTATGTTTTTTTGAAAATTCATATAAATCGTTTAATCTTGCCATCCTACCGTCTTCGTTCATTACTTCACAAATTACTGAACTTGGGTTGAGCTTTGATAGTTTAGAAATATCAACCGAGGCTTCGGTATGTCCGGCTCTTTCTAGCACACCACCATCTCTTGCTACTAAGGGAAAAACATGACCAGGAGAAACAATCTCATTCCTTTTTACTTTAGGATTAATGGCTACTTTAATAGTTTTAGCTCTATCTTGTGCAGAAATGCCAGTTGTAATTCCCTTTTTTGCCTCAATTGAAATTGTAAATGCAGTCTGCATTCTAGATTTATTATTTGGTGACATTAAAGGTAATTTTAAATTATTTATCTGTTTTTTTGTTAACGCTAAACAAATCAAACCTCTTCCGTGTTTAGCCATAAAATTAATGCTTTTAGAATTACATTTAGAGCCCGGTATAATTAAATCACCTTCATTTTCTCTATTCTTGTCATCAACTAAAATAAACATTTTACCTTTTTTAGCATCTTGAATTATAGATGATATTTTAGAAAATTTATTTTCAAGCATTTAATTTGTGAATTTTTGAATATATTTACTAAATATATCCAATTCAATGTTAACCAAACTTTTGATTTTCAAATTTTTTAAATTAGTAAGTTTTAAAGTATGTGGAATTATATTTACAATAAAAAAATTTTTTATAACTTTAGATATAGTTAATGAAACGCCATTGATAGATATTGAAGCTTTTTCCATTAAAAATTTTGTAAGATTTTTATCAAAAATTTGAAATTTTATAATCCATGTTTTACCATCAATCTCAATATTTTTAATTTTAGCTACTACATCTACATGACCTTGGGTAAAGTGACCAGAAATTTTTTTACCATATAAAATCGACTTTTCTAAATTAATAATTTGATTTACTTTTAATAATCTAAAGTTTGATCGGTTAAGTGTCTCATTTGAAACATAAAAAAAAATAATATTTTTTTTTATGTTTATTAAAGTAAGACATACACCGTCGCAACAAATAGATGAACCAATTTCACTTTGTTTAAATTTTAATTTAGATTTGATGCCGATAAGCAAACTATTTTTGGTTTTATCAATACTATAAATTTTTCCTGTATTATAAATAATTCCATTAAACATATTTAAAATTCTTTTTTGTAAAGTTTATCATTATTTAAATTAATTGATATCTGCTTAGCTTGAATATTTTTAAGATATTTTAATGTGGTATTGTTTTTTCCATTTTTTCTTAGCTTTTTATTGCTTTTAAAAATATACAATTCATTAATTAGTCTATTTTTAATAAGTGTATTAAAAAAAGATAAACCCGATTCTACTAAAACTCTTGAGTAACCCATTTTATAAAGTTTTTTAAATAAAAATATAAAATCAATCTTATTTTTTAATGATGTAATTAAAATAATTTTATAACCTTTTTTTTTATAAATTTGAACTTTTTTAATATTAGATTTGTAAGTTATTAAATAAGTTATTCTTTTTTTTAAAATTTTATTTAATAAAAGATTTTTTTTTAATTTTAAATTTAGATCTATTATAAACAAAGCAGGTTTATAATTATCTAGGCCATTTATTCTACAATTAAGCAGAGAATTATCATGATTAATACTTTTGGAGGTGGATAACAATCCATCATGCCTAGATCTAATCAGATGAGCAATTTTTCTAGAAAAAATATTAGTTATCCATTTATCTTTTTTATTTATTGTAAAAAAATCTTTAGATATAGCTATTTTAGCGGAAATAAATGGAATATTAAATTTCTTATTGATAAAATAGCTTTTATAAAAATTTTTATATTTTTTTGATCTAATTAATTTAGCTATTATACCTTTTTTTAACAGTATTTTTTTTGCTTTTTTATAAGTTCTTTTGTCTGGATCCTCAAAAGCATAGTAAACTTTTTCTATTTTTTTTTTTATAATAATATTAGTACAAGGAGATGTTTTCCCTTGGTGGGCACATGGTTCTAATGTAGTATAAAGTGTTGATCCTTTAGTATTTTTAATTTTATCTAAGGCGTTAAACTCAGCATGAGGTCTTCCAGTAACTGAAGTAAGTCCAGAAGAAATAACTGTATTATTTTTTACAACAATTGAACCAACAGAAGGATTTTTTTCTGTTTGTCCTAAATTTTTTTCCGCTAATTGAAAAGCTAAATTTAAAAAAAAATTATGATTTATTGTCATCTATATTGCCTATAAACTGTTCAAAATCTTTGGCTTCTTTGAAATTCTTATAAACAGAAGCAAAACGAACATAAGCAACTTTATCTAGTGAAGAGAGACCTTCCATAATAAATTTACCGATTGTAGGTGTAGGTATTTCACTCTCTCCAAGTCCCTCAAGATTTCTTACAATTTTTGAGATAAATTTTTCAATCGTCTCAGACTCAATAGGTCTTTTTCTTGTAGCTATTCTTATCGATTTTGAAATTTTATCTCTATCAAAAGGTTCTCTTTTTCCATTTCCTTTTATAACAGTAAGTTCTTGAAATTGAACACGTTCAAATGTTGTAAATCTTTCTTTTCTTTCACAGCCGCAAAGTCTTCTTCTTCTTATAGCGGTACCATCTTCGGTAGGTCTTGAGTCTACTACGGATGTGTCTTTTTCTCTACAGAATGGGCAAAGCATAATTTTATTTAATTCTCATATATTGGAAAGGCTGTACAAAGATCAATTATATTTTTTTTAACCTCTTTTTCTATTATAGAATTATCTGATTTATTATTACTTAATCCTTTAATAACTTTATATATTAATTCAGCAATTAATTTAAATTCTTCTTCACCAAAACCTCTTGTTGTACAAGCTGGTGTGCCTAATCTTATACCAGATGTAATCATAGGGCTTTGTGTGTCAAAAGGTATGCCATTTTTATTACATGTAATATTGGCTCGACCTAAAGAAGCTTGAGCATCATTACCTGTAACATCGAATGATCTTAAGTCAAGAAGCATTAAATGAGTATCTGTTCCTCCCGAAAAAATTTTGATACCTTTTTTTGTTAAACTTTCAGCAAGAACTTTTGCGTTATTAATAACATTTTTAGTATATGTTTTGAAATCTTCAGATAAAGCCTCTTTAAAACAAACTGCTTTGGCTGCAATGACATGCATTAAAGGTCCGCCTTGTAATCCTGGAAAAATAGCGCTGTTGAATTTTTTTATTAACTCTTCATTATTAGTTAAAATAATTCCTCCTCTAGGTCCTCTTAAAACTTTGTGAGTAGTTGAGGTAACCACATCTGCATATTTAGTAGGATTTGGGTAAGCTCCACCTGCAACTAATCCTGAAAAATGAGCCATATCGACTAAAAAATAAGCTCCAACTTTATCACATACTTCTCTAAATTTTTTAAAATCGATTATCCTGGAGTATGCGCTACCGCCTGCAATTATTATTTTAGGTTTGTGTTCTAGAGCTAATTTTTCAACACTGTCATAATCAATTAAACCTGTTTCTTTATCTACTTCATAATGAACAGCATTAAACCATTTACCTGATTGAGCTGGTTTTGCGCCATGAGTTAGATGACCGCCGGAATTTAAACTCATTCCTAGAATGGTATCGCCAGGTTTGATTAGAGCTAAATAAACAGCTCCATTAGCTTGTGCTCCGGAGTGTGGTTGAACGTTTGCAAATTTACAATCAAATAATTTTTTTGCTCTTTCAATAGCTAAATTTTCTGATACATCAACAAATTCGCATCCCCCGTAATACCTTTTAGATGGATACCCCTCTGCATATTTATTTGTTAAAACTGAACCTTGGGCTTCTAAGACCGCTTTAGATACTATATTTTCTGAAGCAATTAATTCAACGTGATTTTGCTGTCTTACAAATTCATCTCTAATTGAGTTATATAATTCATTATCGGCATCTTGTAATTTTAGTTTAAAGAAATTATTTAAATATTTATTTAATTTTATTGCTGTAGACATTTTATATTTTTTTTACTCTTTTTAAATGTCGACCGCCTTCAAATTTAGTTTTTAAAAAAATTTCAACTAATTTTAGCGATAAACTTTTTTTTGTTAATCTTGAACCTAACGTTATTATATTAGCATTATTGTGTTGCCTAGACAATCTTGTTGACATGAGATTATAACAAACAGCTGCTCTAATACCTTTTATTTTATTTGCACTTATAGCCATACCAGTACCAGATCCGCATACCAGAATACCGATATCGCTTTTTTTATCTTTGACTCTTTTTGCAAGTTTTTTTGCATAATCGGGATAGTCGACCGATTCATTGTTGTAAGGACCTAAGTCAAATATTGATACATATTTATTTATTAGATGATTTTTAATATCTTCTTTTAAACTAAAACCAGCATGGTCTGATGCGATACAGATTTTTTTAAATAAAAAATTCAATTTAATTAAATTTATAATCTAATACACATGCAACAAGATGAACTCTATTTTCTTCTCCACCATTAAAAGCATTATGATATTTCGTGTTGTTAGTTATCCATACAGATCCATCTGCCGGCATATGTTTTGCAACGTTATCTATCACCATTAAACATCCTGGATTTGTAATTATTGGAATATGTAAACGTGGTTCTGGATCTCTGTGCCAGCTTAAAGTTGATCTTGGTGCTTTTAGTAATATTCTTATTCTTCCTAATTTGTATTTTGATAGAAGAACATCGATTACTTCTTTAAAATATGTGTTTTCAAGTTCAGGAACTAATTCTGTGTAGGCACTTTCATTAATTGCAACATCACGAGAAACTTCGTTGCCTGATTTATCTGGCTTTGTCCAATAAAGACCTCTGGCTTTATTATCTTTAATTGAATCCGGATCACCTGGAATTCTTGTTAGGCATATAGCTCCAAAATGCGAAATTCCACCTGCAGTATCAAACTTTTTAGTTTTTATAATATTTTTATAAGACTCTTGTAGTTTAATTATATCGAATTTTAGATTTTGTTTTTGAAAATCATTAAAATTAAGAAATTTTTCCTCTCTTTTTAAATTAAGGTTAATTATTTTTTTTAAATCAGATTTCATGTTTTATTGTTATTTATCTCTTTGTAATATATATTTGTATAATACATTTGTCGCATTTTAAATAAAATTAAATCATGATTACTGGAAAATTTCCTAGCTTAAGACTTCGCAGATCTAGAAAGTATGTATGGTCTAGAAAATTAGTTCAAGAAAATCACCTGTCAGCAAATGATTTAGTTTACCCTATTTTTTTAATTGAGGGAAAAAATAAAAAACAAATTATTAAGTCTATGCCTAATATCTATAGATATACTTTGGATAAATTAGAAGAAGTTGTCAGTAATGTTGTAAAAAATAATATACCAATGATTGTACTTTTTCCATCTACCCCTGTTTCAAAAAAAAATAAATATGGAAGCGAGGCACTGAATGAAAATAATTTAGTTTGCAGGGCTATTCAATTTATAAAAAAAAGATTTAAAAATGATATAGGAATAATGTGTGATGTTGCCTTAGATCCATATACCTCCCATGGTCATGATGGATTGTTAAAAAATAATTATGTAATGAATGATGAAACAAATGAAATTTTAATAAAACAATCTCTATTACAAGCTCAAATGGGCTGTGA
>Ga0209630_10005423_pt1 | contig 10805 bp, 8 predicted proteins | sample COG_01_FD_184745 | JGI IMG/M metagenome (GOLD analysis project Ga0209630, IMG submission 184745) | Pelagic Microbial community sample from North Sea - COGITO 998_met_01 (SPAdes) (version 2) | ecosystem: Environmental > Aquatic > Marine > Neritic zone/Coastal water | place: Helgoland, sampling... | reverse complement strand
GTTGAACTTGAGAAGCCTCTTGAAGAATTCGATAAAATACCTACAGCAATTTAAGTTAATATTTTTTAGCTTCCTTCTCAGTTTTAACTGTTTTGGTGCTATTACCATTGTTAATCCCTCTGCTGATCCATATTCAGATATTCAAGAAGCTTTAATCCTAGCGGAACCGGGTGATATCGTTAGATTAACAGCTGGGTTTTATGAACTAGAGGATAGTTTATCTATTGATGTTGAAAATATCAGGCTTGAGGGCGAAGGTATTGATAAGACTGTTTTATCTTTTAAAAATCAAAAGTCTGGGGCTCAAGGTTTATCTGTTACTTCCGATAATGTAGTTCTTCAAGATTTTGCAATTGAAGATGCAAAAGGTGATGCTATTAAGGTAAAAGGCGTTGATGGAATTAGCTTCATCAGAGTCAGAACAGAATGGACTGGTGGCGTTAGCTCAGATAATGGAGCTTATGGACTCTATCCTGTTGAGTCTAAAAATGTACTAATAGATTCATGTGTTGCTATTGGCGCATCTGATGCTGGTATATACGTCGGTCAATCAGAAAATATAATAGTCAAAAACTCTAGGGCCGAATTTAATGTAGCTGGAATTGAAATTGAAAACTCTTACTATGCTGATGTTTTTGATAACCATGCTGAAAATAATACAGGTGGAATCCTAGTATTTGATTTGCCTGACATCCCACAACAAGGCGGCCATCATGTAAGAGTTTTTAGAAATAAATCTATTAACAATAATACAGATAATTTTGCACCTGAAGGTAACATTGTAGGCGAAGTGCCGCGAGGAACTGGGATTATTATTCAAGCTAATTCTCATGTAGAGATTTTTGATAATGATATTGGAGATAACGAAACAATAAATATAGCGGTAGTTACCTATGGTTATGAGACTGAGGATGAAAGCTATTATCCACATCCTCGATCAATACAAATTCATGGAAATAGGTTTGGTAAAACTGGTTATAACCCTGATCTAGAAACCGGAGAGCTATCGAAAATTCTCTTTGAGTTATCAAAAGGTAATATGCCTGATATTTTTTGGGATGGAATAATGCCTCTTCAGCAAATTATATTTGGTCAGCCCGAAGAAGATAAACTTATCCTTGGCGATAATGGTGATGCCTCTATTTTATCAATTAATGCTTTTAAGTATTTAATGCCTTTTATGGATCCTGTTGAAACAGACTATGAAAAATTTAGAGGAAAAATTACGCCTTTAGCTCCTGTAAAGTTAAGTGAAAAACTCTAAATACTTTTTTCTTACTTTTCTCGTCTTTGCGGTGATAAATACTCAAGATGCATGGTCTGATGTAAATGATACAGTTATTCAACAAAAAAAAATGGCTGCTAAATTATCAGATTATGGTTTTTTTGATGATCTAAATATGCAGTCACCAACAGATGGGGTTCTACCATATCAACTTATCACCCCACTTTTTTCTGATTATGCTGATAAATTAAGATTTGTTTATATTCCTACTGGGGGCTTTGCAGAATATGTTCCTGACAAAGTTTTTGATTTTCCTGAAGGGTCAGTTTTGATTAAAACTTTTAGTTATTTAAATAATCATGAAAAATCTAACCTTGATAAACAGCTTTTAGAAACAAGACTACTCATAAAAAAAGATAACAAATGGAAAAATGTAAGTTATGTTTGGAATGAAGAACAAAATGATGCGTATTTAAGCATTGCAGGAAAGACTATATCTACTCAATTCATAAATGAAAATGGAGATATGCAAGATGTTAGGTATAGGGTTCCAAATATTAATCAATGTAAAGAATGTCATCAATCTGGTAAAAGTATTCAGCCTATTGGGCCTAAGGCTAGAAATTTGAACTCATCTCTTGATTATGATGACGGATCAATGAATCAATTACTTAAATGGCATGAAAAGGGTTGGATTGATAAGGGTATGCAATTTAAAACGATGGAAGACTGGGCAAATGAATCTGCCTCGCTTGAAGACAGAACAAGAGCATATTTAGATATTAATTGCGGGCATTGTCATATCGATGGCGGTTCTGCTGATACTACAGGACTTTATCTTGATTTTACTGAAGATAGAAAAATACATTTGGGATATTTTAAAAAACCGATAGCTGCTGGTAGAGCTAGTAATAATTTAAAGTATTCTATTGTTCCCGGAAAGCCTGAAAAATCTATATTATTTTATAGAATGCAATCTCTTGATCCTGGAATTATGATGCCTGAATCTGGAAGAGCTCTTGAGCACAAAGAAGCTATAAGCCTTGTAGAAGATTGGATTAAAAGCTTATAGAAAGTCTTTTAATTTGTTTTAAAGCCCATAGATATTTAATATATAGACTTAAGGAGATTTTTTATGTCAAAACACTCAGCAATTAATACATTTGGTCGTTCAGGTAATCCTGCATTTAAAAGAAATTTTGATCAGGGTGGATTTAGGACTCAATCATCTAGCGACATGAATACAGCCACTGGATTTCGAACATCCTCATCAACTGTTGAGAATACCAATCTAATGACTTTAGATGGTGCAGTTAATAAAACAGGTATTTTACTTGCTCTTTGTTTTAGTGGTGCCTTTGTTGGATGGAATTTCCCAGCATTGGCGATTCCGTGTGCCCTATTAGGATTTGTCTTGGCTATGGTGACAATTTTTAGAAGTCCTGAAAAAGTTGCATCAACAGCTCCTTTTTACGCGATTGCACAAGGTATATTTCTAGGCGGAGTAACAATGATGTTTGAGGGTATGTATCCGGGCATAGCTGTGCAGGCTTTGGGTCTAACTTTTGGTATTACTGTTTCTTTACTTTTTTGTTATAAAAGTGGGCTTATTAAGCCAACTGAAAATTTTAAACTAATGATCGTCTCAGCGACTGCTGGAATAGCTATTTTGTATCTTGTTAGTTTTATTATGTCTATGTTTGGTTCTCCAATATCATTTATTCATTCTAATGGTCTTATGGGAATAGGATTTTCTGTATTTGTTGTGGGTATTGCCGCACTTAATTTAGTGCTAGATTTTGATTTTATTGAAGAAGGTGCTGAAGTTGGACTTCCTAAGTATATGGAATGGTATGGCGCTTTCTCATTAATGGTTACTTTAGTCTGGTTATATCTTGAAATACTTAGATTGTTAGCGAAGATAGCTAGTAGAAGATAATATGAATTCATTTTTTTGGGTATTAGTTATTGTAGGATCTTTGTTTCTTATAAGTAATTTAGGAAAAGTTAAGGCATCAAAAAAACAAACAAATCGTGATAATAGAATAAATCGTTTTGGTAGGCGTCAAAAGCAACCCAGAGGTCAACCAACAATTATTGAAGGTCAAGCAGAGGAAATTAAAGAAGATGATAAAGATATTAGATAAGGTGTTTAGAGGATCACGTGGATTTATTTTTGTTTTAGCTTTGATGAGTCAATTAGTGTTGGCTGTTGAAAATCATAGTCCAACAATCATTCAGCCTGGCGCTCCAGGAGAATCATCTAAAAATCTTGATCCTAAAATGGCATCTAATATTGCTGATACTTCCTATATCAAAGCAGATGTTGATTTTCTTCAGGGTATGATTGTTCATCATGAGCAAGCTATAGTCATGGCTGCAATGGCTAGAAAAAGAACAAATAACAAAACTATTGTAGATTTAGCTAAAAGAATTGATGTCTCGCAAGAAGATGAAATAAATTTTATGGAAAGTTGGCTTGCAGAGCGTAATGAGAAGATTGGTGGTAAAAGAAAATCTCATCATATGGATTCAGGTATGCATGGACATGAGCATATGCAGATGGTTGGTATGGCTTCGCCTCAACAATTAAAAGATCTATCTAAATCAAAAAGTACAGACTTTGATCGTTTATTTTTACAATTAATGATTGCTCACCATGATGGTGCTCTTGAAATGGTGAAAGAGCTCAAGAAATTTTCAGGCTCAGCTTATGACCCTATTCTAAATGAATTTATTGCTGACTTAGTGAATGATCAAGGTGTAGAAATTGAGCGAATGAATATTATTGCTGTAGGTCTTTCGGATGATCCAAGGTCAGGTTTAACTGGTGGTTTATATTTTGCTGACGAAGCTATTATGAATATGGAATTAATAACTTCATTAAAAAAACCAACTGGTTTTTTTGATCCAAGTAATCCTGAAGGACGTGGCTCAAAAGATTTAACTAAAAATGAAGATGAAGATAAAGTTGTAACAACTGAAAAGGCTGCAAGGTCACTTCGATCCCCAATGTTAAGTTTTTCTAATACTGATATGGCATTTAGAGATGATTTACTTGTCGCTGGAAGTTATCACGGATTTAATATGTACAAAATTGATAAAGATGGTATTCCAAATCTTCTATCATCAATAGTTTGTCCAGGTGGTCAGGGTGATGTTTCTATAGTTGGTGATCTGCTCATTATGTCTGTTGAACAACTTAGAGGAAGGCTTGATTGTGGTCGTGAAGGTGTTGGCAGAGATGCAAGTCCAGAGCGTTTTAGGGGTATAAGAATTTTTGATATTTCTGATCTTTCTAGACCAAAACAAGTAGGTGCTGTCCAAACGTGTCGTGGCTCTCATACTCACTCAGTGGTATCCGGTCCATCTGAAGATGGAAAAATTATTGTTTATAACTCTGGGACGGCAAGTGTCAGAGATGAAGAAGAATTAGAACAATGTATAGGAAATATTCCTGGTGATGAGAGAACAGCTCTGTTTAGAATAGATGTTATTGAAATTCCAATATCCGATCCTTCTAAATCCAAAATAGTTTCTAGCCCTGCTGTATTTGCTGATCTTGAAACAGGTGCCTTAGCAGGACTATGGCGAGGTGGCGATCATGGTGATGAGACTCAAGATACCAGCCGAACTGATCAATGTCATGATATTACAGTCTTTCCTTCAGCAAATATAGCTGCTGGAGCCTGCTCAGGTAACGGTATCTTATTTGATATAACTGATCCATATAACCCTACAAGATTGGATGTTGTTACTGATGAAGGTTTTGCGTATTGGCACTCTGCAACATTTAATAATGACGGAACAAAGGTAATATTCACTGATGAATGGGGTGGCGGTGGACGAGCGCGGTGCCGAGCATGGGATCCTCTGAACTGGGGTGCAGATGCTATTTATGACATTGTTGATAATAAACTTGAATTTAGAAGCCACTACAAGATGCCTGCGCCTCAACTAGAAACAGAAAATTGTGTTGCTCATAATGGTTCTATTATTCCAGTACCGGGTCGTGATATTTTTGTTCAAGCTTGGTATCAAGGTGGAATCTCAATAATGGATTTTACTGATTCAGCAAACCCTAAAGAAATAGGTTATTTCGATAGAGGGCCTATTAATAAAGATATGTTGATTACTGGTGGATATTGGTCTGCCTATTTTTATAAAGGGTATATTTATGGAACAGAGATTACTCGAGGTCTTGACGTTTTTAAACTAGTGCCTAGTGAATATCTCAGTGAGGATGAAATTGGCTTGGCTTCAGAGGCATTACCAGAAACAGGTCCCGAAGTATTTAATCCTCAACAGCAAGTGCCTTTGATCTGGCCAAATAATTCTACAGATGCATCACTTTGAATGTATTTATCAGCACTAAAAAATGATAGCAGCATTTGATTTTGGTATAACTAATACAGATTTAGTTATAAAGGATCAAAGGATAAAGTTTTTAAGTGTGCCTTCACCTTTTGACAGAAAAAATCGAGACTTTGATATTACTGAAAGGCATGTAATAGAAATTTTAGAAAAGTTAGATATTAATATTAAAGAAATTTCTTCTATAGGTGTTACGGGTGGTAAATCTGCTGATCTACCAGATAGAATATGTGACGTACCTATTACTAAAGTTAATGAAATTGATGCAATTGGCAAGGGTGCAAGATCTTTATATAAGATATCTGAAGAATCTTCACTTGTAGTTAGTTCAGGAACTGGAACGGCTTGTGTACATATTCAAAATACTGCAACAAATCACCTAGGAGGAATTTCTGTGGGTGGCGGGATGTTAGAAGGCTTATCAAATCTTCTCGTTAATATTCCTCATGGAGTTAAAATTAATAACCTTGCAGAGAAAGGAAACAGGAAGACCCTAGATGTAATGATTGGTGAAGCTGTCAATGAAATTGGAAATCTTAATGCAGAAATAACGGCAGCAAACTTTGCAAAAGCAAGAAATGAGCCTACTAATTCAATAGAAGATATTTCTGCATCTTTGTGCAATATGGTTGGTGAAGTTATTGGAACAGTTGCATATCTTAATGCATTACTTGTAGGCTCTAACAAGGCTTATTTTTTAGGGAGAACTAGTATGCTTAGTGAAGTTAAAAAAGGAATTGATGCTCGATTAGCATTGGCAGGCATAGAGGGTATTTATGATGAAAATAGAGCTTTTGGTAATGCTATAGGTGTTTTAGATACTATAGATATTTAAATGTCTTTTCCTCTATAATATCTCGCAGGAAACTGAAAATGATCATAACTGATAAATCTATAATTATTACACTGGCTGTGCCAGTATTCCTATTACTTATAGTAATAGAATATTTATATGGTCTAAAAGTTGGTAAAAATAATTATAAGCTTAGTGATACATTTACAAGCCTTGGTTTAGGCTTAATGAGTAGATTTCCTCCAATGTTAAATATTGGGCTTCAAGGAGCGGCCTTTGTATATGTCGGTTCATATTTAAATCTTAAATTACTTCCACTTGATAGTCCTATTACCTGGATTGTAGGATTCTTATTGTATGATCTTTCATACTATTGGATGCACAGAATGCATCACGAAATTAAAATCTTATGGGCTACACATAGTGTTCATCATCATGGAGAGGAATTTAATCTATCAACTGCATTAAGGCAAACTAGTACTGGCTGGCTTTGGAAATGGATTTTCTATATCCCGATGATAATGGTCGGAGTTCCAGGAGAAGTATTTGTAACAGTTGCAGGAATCAATCTTGTCTATCAATTTTGGGTTCATACAAAACATATTGGTCATCTTGGAATATTAGAAAAGATATTTATAACTCCAATGAATCATGGAGTTCATCATGCAAAAAATGCTGAATATATTGATGCTAATTATGGTGGCGTTTTTATCATTTGGGACAGAATGTTTGGGACTTACATTCCTGAGAGATCAGATATAAAACCAGTATATGGAACTGTTAAACCCTTAAATAGCTGGAATCCGATTTGGGCAAACTTTCAAGTTTTCTATCAAATGGTTCAAGATACCATTCATACAAAAAAGCTTAGTGATAAAATTAAAATATGGTATGGCTCTACTAGCTGGCGTCCTGCAGATGTTATCGAGAATAATCCAAATCAAGAAATGGAATCATTAACTAAAAAATATAACCCTCCTCTAAACAGAGAGCAAAAAATATTTGGTGTTTTTCAAATTTTTTCCATAGTAATATTAGCAGCAACTGTAATTGTTACTGTTAGTAGTCAAACCTATCAAGAAACTTCAATCTTTGGATTAATATTTGTACTAACAATTATTTTGATTTCTTCAATCCTTCAAAATAAAGAAAATAGCTTTAACATTCAGCTATTTTTCTCCTCTGGACTGGTTTTACTAATTTTATCAGGAAGCGTTGTAAGCACTAGCTTGTTGGCTTCACAAGTTATTATTGTTCATGCATTAATAAATATTTTGTACATAGTAATAGGAATCCCTATTCAAAAATACTCATTAAGAGAATCTGTTAATTAGAGTTTCCTAATTCTTTTGCTGGGATTCCAGCTACTGTAATACCTGGCTTCACACTTTTTAAAACTAAACTTCCAGCAGCAACTGTAGAGCCTGCTCCGATTTCTATATTTCCTAAAATTGTACTTGAAGCATATATAGTCGCCCCTCTTTTAACATCAGGATGTCTTTTACCCGAATCGCTACCTGTTCCTCCGAGTGTTACTCCTTGAAATATAGAAACCTCAGATTCGATATTGCATGTCTGGCCAATAACAATGCCTGTGGCATGATCCATCATTACTGCTCCAGCAATATTGGCAGCAGGATGAATATCAATACCAAATACTTCAGATGCTCTATTTTGGAAAAATAATGCCATTGTATGTCTCTCATTTTTCCAAAGGCAGTTTGCTGCTCTATAAGTAGCTAAACCAAGGAAGCCTTTATAAAAAAGCAAAGGTGTTGATAAATAATCACAAGCTGGGTCATTTTCTTTAAAAAATGCTAAGTCTTCTTCTAGAGAAGTCTCTATATGATCACATTCTCTATAAACTTCTAAAATAAATCTTTTTATATCGTTTGCTGAAAGAGCATCTGAGTGCAATTTTGAAGATAAAATTGAAGCAACAGCAGCTAATAAATCAGTTTGTGATGATATTAATGAATGTAAGAAAGGACCAAGACTTGGCTCAGCATCTTCGCGCAATTTAATTTCCTTTTTAATTGTTTTCCAAAGTTCTCTATCCATATTTTGAGATTATAGACTAGATTAAGGCCCTCTATTTATATAAAATGCCAATCATTAATTTATAAGGACTATGACATGAGTAAGTTTTTTCTTTCTTTACTTCTATTAACCCCAATTAATTTTCTTTTTGCAGATGAAGGGATGTGGGAACCATCTCAACTTCCAAATATTGAAAAAGATATCAGAGCTGCAGGATTTAAGGGCAATATCAAAAAGTTTAGTAACCTTTTTGAGCATCCTTTAAATGCCATAGTCAGTCTAGGAGGATGTTCAGCAGCTTTTATTTCTGATTCTGGACTTATTGCAACAAATTATCATTGTATAGAAGGTTCATATCTCCAGTTTAATGCAAGAAGACTTGAAGAAGATTTATTTAAAACGGGTTTTTTAGCTAAAAATCTTGATGAAGAGGCTCAATCTGCACCTGGTGCAAGGGTTTATATTACCCAAGAAAGTACAAATGTAACTAAAGCAGTTCTAAAGGGAGCTACTGAAGCACAATCTGAAAATGAGAGATATAAAATAATTCAAACTAACAGAAAAAATTTAATAAAGAGTTGTGAAACTAGTGAAGAATTTCAATGTGAAGTTAGAAGTTTTTATAGCGGAGAAACCTACCAATTAATAAAAAAATTAATAATTAAAGATGTAAGACTTGTCTATGCTCCTCCTCAATCTATTGGTGAGTATGGAGGAGAGATAGATAACTGGATGTATCCTCGTCATACTGGTGATTTTGCGCTCCTTAGGGCCTACGTTAGCCCTGCTAATGAGAGTAAGGAATTCTCTAAAGAGAATATCCCATATAAATCTAAGAACTTTCTAAAAGTCTCTAAAGGCGGGATCAAAGAAAGTGACTTTGTTATGGTTGCTGGATATCCTGGAAGAACTAATAGACTACTCCCTTATCCAAAAATAAAATTTGATGTTCAATTTGGTTTCAAACATTATGTAGAATTCTTAAAGTCAGGTATAGATTTAATGAGAGATCTTACTAAAGATGATGAAGCTAAAGCTCTAAAATATAGAGGCAGTATAAGCGGATATGAGAATTACTATAAGAAAATATCAGGTCAAATTGAGGGAGCAGAAAACTTCAATTTACTTGAACAAGAAGAGCAAAATTGGAATAAATTCCTAGATTTTCTAAATTCTAATGGATCTACTTCTGAAAAAAATGCTCTTGATGCCCTCTTAGAAATTTCAAATGAGCAAAACAGTGAAAGTATCAATAATATGTATTATGGAGGCTCTTCACTTATTGGAACTGCATCAACGATCTATAGACATGCATATGAAAAGACGAAGCCTAATGAAGATAGAGAGCCTGGTTATCAAGAAAGAGATTATGAAAGATTGGTTAATGGGATGAGGGGTATGGAATATAGATTTGATGCAGAAGTCGATAAAGGTATCTTTTTATTCAGATTAGATAAATACAGAAATGTTAAAGGCGAAGACAGGCGTAAAACATATAGTGAGTTATTAAAGCTAGATGGTCCCTACGAAGAAACTGTTTCTGTGGTAGATAAAATGTACGCATATTCATCAGATCTTCTTGATATGTCAAAGAGAATTGAACTATTAGATGCCTCTATTGATGAGTTAAATGCGTCATCAGATCCATTTATTGTGTTTGCTAGAAATATGTTTGATGAGGGTATGGAGCGTGAGAAAAAAAATAAAGCTCGCTCAAGCTTACAGCAAAAAAATATATCTATTTTTATTAAATCTTTAAGAAGATTTTATAAATCTCAAGGTAAAGATATATATCCTGACGCAAATGGGACTTTGCGAGTTACTTTTGGAAATGTAATGGGAGTTGAGCTTAACGATGGTGTCTATTACAGACCGTTTACAACTCTTGAAGGTATTAGTCAAAAAAATACAGGTATAAGCCCATTTGAGGTAGATACCAAACAACTCAAATTAATTAATAATAAAGAATATGGTAGTTATGAATTTAGTGAAATTGGAAGTGTTCCAGTGAACTACATATCAAATTTAGATATAACAAACGGTAATTCAGGATCATCAACTTTAAATGCTAAAGGAGAGTTTGTAGGATTAGCATTTGATGGAATGTTAGAAACTATAATTTCTGATTATAAATTTATACCTCAAACAAGAACTATTCATGTAGATTCTAGATATCTCTTATGGACATTAGAAGTATTCGAAGAAGATACAAGGCTAATAAATGAAATGAAGATTGTTAGATAATTAAAGATTTCAGAAAGGGCTCGAAGATTACATTTTAGAGAAACTTTGTTTTGATTTCTTATAGGAGATTATCAAAACACACTTTTAAGGTTCTATGTAGATAAGGGAAACTCAACACCTTAAACCATA
>Ga0209630_10005422_pt1 | contig 10805 bp, 5 predicted proteins | sample COG_01_FD_184745 | JGI IMG/M metagenome (GOLD analysis project Ga0209630, IMG submission 184745) | Pelagic Microbial community sample from North Sea - COGITO 998_met_01 (SPAdes) (version 2) | ecosystem: Environmental > Aquatic > Marine > Neritic zone/Coastal water | place: Helgoland, sampling... | reverse complement strand
CTTCAGGAGTTGGAGAAGGAGAAGGAAAAGGAAAAGAGAATGCAGAATAGCGCGCGAGGAGATGGAGTAGAGGACGATGAGTTCAGTAATGAATATACGATCACGAGAGAGATGGATGTGTTTGCTTTAGGTTGCGTAATCGGTGAATTGTTCACGGATGGTACGGCGACTTTTGATTTAGCGCAAGCGCTCGCGTACAGAAACAAAAACGAAGGGTACGAACCAGATCTTTTCATCGCAAATAATCTCTTGAAATCAGTTCCAAACGATGAAAAAGCGCGAGATGAAATTTTGAACTTAATTTTGGCTATGATCAATCGTGCTCCGTACGAAAGACCGTCTGCGGAGGAAATATTCAACTCTTGCGTAGCTTCAGCTTTTTTTCCGGAGTATTTCGACGCGTTGCACGCGATGGGAAGTGACATCATTAACGCCAATTCCAGTTCAGACGTAACGATTGAATATTTGAAGAAAGAAGTTCCCGACCTCGTCAAGAAGATTCGTAAAGTAGAGGAGAGACTTCCGTCATCGAAAGTGAAAGGCGGTTCTCCTGGTATGCGCATTCTTGCTCAATACGTCTGTTTAGCTATACGCGCATGCGATGTCCAGAGTGCGCGAGTAGTCGGGTTTTATTTGCTCGAAAAGTACATTGGCAAATATTGCGATGATCAGACAAGAATCGATCTCATCGTCCCACGATGCGTCGAAACGATCAAGGAGAAAGACTCTGAAAACGACGACGATAGTGACACAGTCGTTGTTGTGAACAGCATTTGCAGCGCACCATCGACGTCTCGAGTGAAAGCTGCGGCAATCCGGACTTTAGACGCGACGCTTTCTCGAGCGCACGATTTGCAGAAGTCAGATTCAAAGTTATTTCAAGACTACGTCTGGCCTGCTTTGCGCCAGCTCGCAGCTCAACCGTCTGGCGCTGCACAAGGCAGCGAAAATCAAAACGAATATGCGAAAGTTGTGCTAGCTGAATCGCTCTCGCGCTTTTGTCAAAACGCATTTCGGTTCTCTGCACAGCGTTCAGCCCTCGGATGTAAAGAAGTTATCGATGAAGACCAAGCGAACTTAGCTGAAGCTTTCACAAAGCTAACGACGGCAAAATCTGGAACGATTTATTCGGATGATATGGGAGGAGCAGGCTCGTCTGCGTATAACGATTTCGATGATGTGGACAACAATGAAAATAATTCAATCAACCAAAATATTATCGCTAACGGTGGTGATTTCGACGAAAGTGCTAACGCAAACATTTCTTTGGGCGGGAAAAAAACACCGTTGAGTGACTCTTTCGACACATCTATCCAAGCTCACAGAAATGAAGCGCGACAAATCATACTGGAGATTTTCTCGAGCTTGAATACGCATCCAAACGCCACGCTGGCTTTGTTGGAAAATATAGGGGAAATTGCAAAGTTTTTTGGCCGAAAAGAGACGACAAGTTTCTTATTACCGCTCTTGGTTACGTGCTTGAATGCGTCTGATTGGCGAACGAAACGTGCGTTCTTGTCGAATATTTCAGATGTTGCAATGGAGTGTGGTGCATCCGTCACAGAATCGTTCGTCGTCCCCTGCGCTGAGAGGTGCTTGACAGACATAAACGATGACGTGGTTCACTCAGCTTTGAAATGTCTCCACAACATCGTCTCTGATGATGTTGAACATGATGAAAATATGGATGCTGAGGCTCCAATCACACGCACTCTTTCACTCGATTTGCAGACGTCAGTCATTGTTAGCGCGTGCTCGAAAGCTGCGCCATTGATGTGTCATCCGATCCAATCCATACGAGATGCGGCGATTGACTTCTTCGCATCCGCTGCAAAGAAACTTGGACCAGTCGATTCTTTTGCACTTCTTGCACCAATAGTTGAGCCATTCCAGAGAGGAGCAATGGCGTCATTTTCGTCGCCTCCCCTTTTATCTTCGACTGAACATAATAAAAGCAGCGATTCCTTGTCGGTGTGGGTAACGTGCCCGGATGCGTTTCAAGACGCTCAAAGTATACGTGCCGCTTTGAGAGATCCACCATTGTGCGAGTCGTATGACCGAGCCGTTGCTTCTTTGTTACAGAGTAACTTTGTTTCTGCGGATGATTTGAATAACTTTGCAAACACGGTCATACTAGAATCTCTAGCGATTGAGGAGTCGGTGCAGCCTCTAGTACCTTACATTCTGGCAACGTTAGAGGCACGCCGGAGGAAAAACGCCCGGAATGTTTCTTCTCGCGAGGGAGTAGCTACTACCTCAGGAAAACCCACAGTAGCATCAAAACACAGCTCTGCGTCTGCAATCCTCTCAACATTCCGTAAACCGCTTGTTGTGTCGGATAAATCCATTCCTGTGGTAGACGTCACGCAAACAAGCGATAGTTTTGACAAACCTGTCGCTTCCAAATCTGTCACCGAGAATGCCGCTGCGGGAAGGAGTATTTCCTCTTCTGCATCTTGGTTACCACGTGGCGTGCTTTTGGCACACTTGAAAGAACACAGAGGTGCTGTTAATCATCTCGCTACGGCACCTACTAATTCGAACGTGCCGTTTTTTGTATCGTGCTCTGATGACGGGTCTTGTAAGATATGGGATTCCAGACGATTGGAACGAGATGTATCGTTTCGTTCACGTCTAACTTATGCTTCTCAGAGCGGTAAAATTAAAAGTGCGTGCGTTTTATCTGAAAATAGAGTCTGCTCGGGCTCCGACTGTGGTTCAGTTCACGTGTGGCGTGTAGAATATGTGAAAGCGATGAAAACATCGAAGAGCACTGGAGAAGACGGGCCAGATGGCAGAAAAAGAATATACACCGGTGCAGCTGAAAAATATACTGGCGCAGCTGAAATACACACATATGATATTTCCGAAGGTGCAGTCGTTTCGACTCTGGCGATTTCGCCGAACGTTGTTGCCTTTGCAACGCAACGCGGTGGATGTAAAGTTTGGGATTTACGGCAATCCAACCAAGGCGTCGGGAGAAGCGCGATCGTCTCCTTGCCTTGGCATCCTAAAAGAGGCGTGATTACTTCTCTTGCGAATGCAAACGGAGAAGTTTTAACGTCTGATTTCAGCTCTGTTCCGTTCGTGAACAGTCTGAATGTCAACGAAGAAGGCTTCTCGACCACGCCATGGTTTGTTTTATCGACCTCGACGGGTGAAGTTGAGCTCATCGACTCGAGATTTATGACATCTGTTACTCGATGGAAAGCTCCCACCCCAACAAATGCAAGAAACTCATCATCTGCGTCCACGCCACAACATCGGAAGTTGCGCACATTCTCCGACTCGATTTCATGCATGAGCGTTCGGGCGTTTTTACCACCGTCCTCTGACGCCATAAAAATGATGAAACCTCTGGTATGGTGTTCGCACAAAAGAAACGAGATTGCCTTGTGGGATGTATCTACTGGCGAGTGCAGAGAAGTTTTACGAACTTTGGACTCTGATTTAAGCGGCGTTGAGTTGGAAGCGGCGAGCAGAGCCCGACCGAACGTTTTGGCATCTGGCACGAGTTTACGGAAACTCGATTCTGATTGGCGCTTAAGCGACCCATTTTTACGCTCGAAGTCGAATGATACCGACATTATTGCGACGACGACAAGCAGAGGAAGGGAAGAAAATGAGAAAATCTCCGCCGAGGACGACGAAAACGTTGATGATGAGAGTGACGAAGACGATATGAACGACGACAACGACGAACCGATCGTCGACAATGAGAGTTTCCGATCACTCCTCTCATTACCGTCTGGTGCGCTAATCTCGGGCGGTTCTGATTGTACCATACGCGTGTGGTTTCCCGGAGATACCTCGAAGTCACGCATTCTCTCTGGTCCGCCTCGTCATGGTTCTGGCCGACATCGATACGTGGAAAGTCGTCTTGAATCAACCTCGCGTCTGGTCCGCGTCGGCGAAGCGAAACAACGTCCCACGTTCATTCGCATTCAGCAAGAAACCTCCCCGTACCACTCATCGTCGGCATCCTCCTCGGGAAGACACAGACGCGGCTTTTCTGGTAGTGGTAACGACAACAACCACGGCACCAACGCGGCCGCTCGGGAGAGCTCCATCGCGAGCAAAAACGAGGGACACCACGACGCCATTACGGCGTTGGCGACGGTTCCGTCCTATTCCTCCTCTTCCTCGTCCGCAGGCGACGCGTTTAGGGGTGGTCGAATGCTCTTATCGGCGAGTCGAGACGGTGTTATTAAAGCTTGGAAATAAAGCGAGCGAGTGAGATAGAAAAGAAGAGCATTTGTAATTAATAAGCAAAGTCAAAGCGCGCGTTGTATTTGTATTTACTAACGTTTCTCGAAGAGACGACGAGCTTTTTTGCGTGCGGTTGAAGCAAAAGCCAACCGGGGAGGCGCAGCAGCCAAAAGCTGAAAAACCTTACAAAAAAGTTGCAACTCAATTCGCGTGATGATGTTCCACCTCGCGACGCGATGTTGCGTCGTCGTCCCGAACGCGCGCGCCTCGACGTCATACGCTAACACCAACAACACGAGTCCTACCACGAAGACCTATCGTTGTCGTCGTTACCATCATCATCATCATCATCATCATCATCATAATCGAACGAGAAGAAGAAATAACGTCGTCAACGCCGTCAACGCGGACGGGGACAAAATTAAAGACGCGTGGAGGCGCCTTCAAAACGACTACGCCAGCTGGCGCGCGATGAACAACATTATCGCGCCAAATGTGGAAGTCGCGTACGTCGGCGGCGGTGGGGAAGATGGGAACGATTTGTACAGAGGCGTAAAAGCCACGGCGGATATCAGAAGCGAGGACGATTTAGTGCGACTCCCGCGAGCGGCGTGCATGCTCGTCATCGAAGGCCAGGAAAATCCACACGAGGAGTACATTTCGAACGAGCTATGGGCGAAAGCAGGAGACGAACGATGGGCGTTGCGAGTGGCGCTGGTGCTCTTGTACGAAAAATCCTTGGGACGTCAATCAAAATTTTACGAGTACATCGAGCAGCTCCCGAAATCGTTTGAGAATTTAGGCACGTGGACGGAGGGAGAAGTGAGAGAATTACAATATTCCGTGGGAGAGAAGTTTGCGAAAGAGCAGAGGATGGAAAACGAGAAGGCTTGCGAGTTGATTCAGAATTACGCGCGAGATGGCTTGAAGAAGACTGCGGAGGAGGAAGTTATCTGGGCGTTGGACGTGGTGCGGTCGCGAGTGTTTTCCGGGAAACTTGCCGACCAAGCTGCGATGCAGAGAAAGTTGTTGCCGAGAGCTTTGTCGGTTGGTACAGTTTTCGCGTCGTTTTTGACCGCCCAGACGACTGAGTTGAAATGGTTGTGTGTATTTGCATTGTTAGCTTTGGTTGTTTTCGATTCGACGAAGGAGAACGACGTGAAGATGGACACGGCGTACGTGTTGATGCCATTGATCGACGCTTTCAATCATCGAACGATGTTGAAAACGGAATTTGAGTTTACGAATTCGGAGTTCGCGTTGAAATCACCGAAGAATTATAAGAAGGGCGAAGAAGTTTTGATTAGTTACGGGTTGATGCCAAACGACGAGTTACTTTTGCGTTACGGATTCGTAGATGATCAAAACGTGGCGGACACGTACCAATTCGAAGGGTTGCTCCCGTACTTGATGCAAAATGATCCGACGCTCAAGGAAAATATGGAAAAGAATCCGAAACGCATCGAAGCCTTGCGCTTTATTCCTGAAGGGTCTCTGGAAGAGTTAACATTGGAAGATTCCGCGTGGCGAGGCGCGTTCGTCAGCGACGGCACCGCGGAACCGAACTTGTTATGGGCGTTGCGCTGTCTGTACGCCACGGAATCGGAATGGAAAAACGCGGGCGAATCCTGCGACGGGTTTAGATTAGGCGGCGGGCAAACGGAAAAAAAAGCCGCTTTAGCGTTGAAAATGGCGTGCGAATACAGATTACAAGAGATGGAAACGACGTACAACCAAGACCAAGGCTTGCTGAAAGAGAAAGGGGAAGGGAACTGGAAAATGCGACAGGCGATTTTATACCGCATGCGCAAGAAAAAAATTCTCTCCGATGCGGTAAAGAGATACTCGGTGTAGTCACGACGCATATAATACCGATATCTTCTCGAATCTATCTACTACAATGGCTATATCTATTGAATCTATACTCGCTATCTCTTCTCAAATTTTTACGCTACTCAACAACTTTGCCAGCTCGTCTTCCTCTTCGTTCGTTCGCACCGTCACTTTCATCAACATCTCCAAACATTTATTCACCAACGCAATTTGTGTTTTTGCAAACTGGCTCTGCGACGGCAACTGTTTCAATCTATCCAACCGTTTATAAAGCAACTGTCTCCTCTTGGCATCCTCGCGCTCCATCGCCGTCGTCGCGTCGCCCGTAACCACTCTTCCCGCGTTGCCGTTTCTCACATCGCGATCGACGATACTATCGTCATCCGTACCTCCCCCTCCGTCCGAGAAAGCCGCTCCGAGACTATACCTATGTTTACTCGTCCTCTCCCGCCGTTGCTGTATCGTCCGTTTCTTCTTCTCTTTCTTTCTTGACAGCGAGAGCAGCATCGCTGCGTTGTTGTTCGTACTATTATTCTCCGCAGCTGATGTCGTCGTCGTCGTTGCGCAGAAATCCCCTTTCCTTCTTCCTCTGACTGGGGACACCCCTAAACGCGCGTGCGACCGCGACGCGACCGTATTTTTCTTCCTCCCGCTCGTTTTCCTTCCTCCCGCTCCCGCCGCCGCCGCCGCCGCGGCTCTGGTTTTCATCCGTCCCGTTCTCGGTTTCAACGCTCGGTCGGTAATCATCATCATCGTCGTCGCATTCGTCGCATTCTTCGTCTTGTTTTTAAAAAAGAAATTCTTCTTCGATTCGTCGTTTCCGCGAAAATGATTTCTTTGTTGCGCGTGTTCGTGGTTTTGATGGTTTTGATGGTAGCAGAACTCTTCTTCTTCTTCTTCGGCGTCGTCGTCCGCCGCGAAGAAGACGCTCTCTGTTTCAACGTCCGCGTCGTTATCGCTCGTCTGCATGTTTCTTTGTTATTGTTATTGCGTTTCCTTTCTCTTTTTCTTTTCTTTTCTCTCTCACAAAGTCTTAAAAACCCTAAATGTATAAAAATCCCCTACCCCTTAATCTTATGGGTTAAAATCACTAATCCATGAGTGATGGATTTCAACCAAAAAAACTACACTTTGTAGCAAACGTAAAGCGCGCGATATCTGTGCCACTCATGAAGTAACGCGCGACGCGCATCAACTCTACAACATATTGTCTATCATTTCCGCTCAAAAAATCCGCTTTACCCGACCGAACGGCGACTCGACATTCATCCAAACTTCGCGTTCTCACAAATTGCTCAACTCGTTGTGTCAACTGTCCTAGGCCATTTGTAGCAAACGATCACTGCGTTCAGTTCTTGCGATCGTTCGATGAGAAAGGTTGTTTAGGAGGTGCTGTAAGAAGAGGGGTTTTGATTCCGGTCGATTTTTGCACGAGAAACGCGTGGTGAGAGCGCGTTGAGGAGTGTTTACGTTATAGAATTTTAACTCCCTCGAAGAGTGGTTGTTGGTGAAGGAAGTAGATCAGGTTAGAATTGGCGGGATCCCAACTGGGAAGATATTGAACGTAGAAAGATAGCAAACTCGATAAAAATGACGTCAGAACATCTCACAACACCCGTAAGTGGTGTTATGACGAGCTCTGCCGCCACGAGAAGATCGAGTCGGATTGTTTCAGCTCCTCAAGTCACCCAAAGCGAGTATGCGAAGAGGTGCGATGCGAAGAAGGCGAAGAAGCAAAAGCGACGGCGAGATTCGAACATTCTAAGACGAGAAGATGCGGTAAAAAGACGCTTGGAGAGCGAGGAAGAAGCAAGGAAGAGTGGCGAGAAAGTGAAAACGTACGAAAAGTGTTGCATAGAGGCGAATTATGTCACGGACTTCCCGCGTCAAGATTTGTTTAAACTAATTAGCGAGCAGAAAAGAAAACTCGTGATGACTGATTCGGCCATGAACTCGCCACATGTGATGAGCGAAGATGAGCAGGAAGCCGACAACGACGAGGAAGAGAGAAGAGCGAGACCTTCGGAAGACTTTGAATACGACGAGCAGTATTGGTTCGAACATTTCTCGTCATGTACAGCGCGTTCAGAAGTGAGTGGTCGCCCAAGACGAGAAGGTACGAAGGAAGAGAAAGAGGCTGAGGCAAAGTTTAAGCGCACACATCCCGTCAAAGATTTGTTCACGACGTTCGACGAATACGCTACCACGTTCGCTGAAGCAACGCTGGAGATATCGAAGACTCCAGAGGGCAAGAAAGGTGAGAAAGCGAGAGAAATAGTCAAAGGAAAGTTTACCGATAGAAGCGGCAACGCCAAAGTCACACCGGAACACTTGGTATCGATGGCGCGACAAAAGCCGGGGGTTAAACCCCGTCGGCAAGGCAATACCCTTCTCACACCAGAAGAAGAGAAAGCGGTGGCGGAGTTCGTGAAGACTTGTCGCGCGAAGAGCTTGCCAATCTCACCCGATTGCGTGCGTACACTTTTGAATCAGCAATTGCAGAGCTCCCCAGACTCGACACGTCGAGCGTTGTACCAAGTTCTCGTGACGAAGAACAAAAAAAGTTCGATTGACGGCATCACCAAAGGTATATTAGACGGTTTTTATCTTCGACAAGGGTTGCTAGTAAAAAATACGGAATCTCTAGACGTGCTCCGTGCAAACTGGACAACTTCGGCGAATGGTGCGTACCTTTTTTAAAACTTTCTTTCAAATTCTGATTTTATTTTACTGCATCGGAATCAAAAGCGAAAATCTACTTTGACAACGTCAAAGACGTCGTGTGTTCACCTGCTTTTGGGATAGCTGAGCCAAACGAAGACTGGGATCCAAACGATCCGAACAGTAGCGAATTAAAATGGATACATCGTGATCGAATTTTTTCGTGCGATGAAACGGACGTGAGCTTGAACCAAACAAAGATGAAATCCAAAAAGGATAGAGAAGTCGTAGGCATCGAAGAGGACTCGCCTCAAACCATTAACGTGAAATCATCCCGAAAGATAAGTTATTGCTATGGACGAACCGGCAATAACCAATTGATGCCTCCCTTCTTTGTTTTTGGTGGAGCTCAAAAAGTCCAACCGTTTTGGACGAGTGACGAAATTCGTGGCGACGTCAAAGACGAGAACGGCAACTTGATTCCAACGCAGTACGGCGCCAACGAAAAAGGCTCCGTTGACGAAGAGATGTTTCACGAGATCTATGTGAAACAAATCATCATTCCCGCCGCGCGTGCGCGGGGCGTCCGGAACGAGGATGGTCACCGAGGGATATTTCTCTTCGATGGCGTGCAAACGCACCTTTCCAAAGCATCCATGGATTTACTCGATGAAAAGGGTGTGAGAGTGATTTTGAGGCCCCCGAACACTTCATCGCTCCTTCAAGGTGAAGACACCGTCATCTTCCGGTTCGCTTTGTTAATTTTTTTTGAAATGGCATCCAATACTAACCTCTTTATTTTTTCTTTTGTAGAGCGTTCAAACCAGAGTTTCGAAAGCAAGTTGCAATGCGCTTGCTAAATATCAACATGAAAACGAACTCTACTTCGGTACAGGATCTAACGGATCGGGATTGGCCACACGTGATGCTCGCTTCGATGAAAGCAGTCATGAATGAAGACCTAATCGGAAGCAGCTGGAAAAAAGAGGGCGTGGTTCCGTTCACCAGAGCCCCGGAGAAATACTTACGAGCTGAAGAAGTGGAGAAAGAAAAGCGACTCGATGGCGCTTTCAGCACTCATTTATTGGCTCCGAAAGTGACTGTTCCAACGCCATTCGGTGCTGTACCAGTTATGGTACCGAAAGAGACGAATCGTGCCCGCGAGGGACTCGCTCGAGCGCTCAATGGTGTTCAAAAAACAACTGTGTCAGTGGAGGATTTGGAGGCTTTTAAAGTCAAGCTGCTTCAAAAATTAGAAAATCAGGAGAGTATTGGCTCAGAAGATATTCTTCAACTACACAGTTTAGGCGAAAAAGCCGCGAAAGAGCGCGATGAAATAAAGACTGCAACTGAGAACTTTATCAGAAGCGAGGCTCCGAAGGCGCGAGCGAGCGATTTATTCAGCATTCCCGGCGGGGTAAACTCAACGATGGGTTTGGCGAGAATACAACTCGCCGCTTCGAACGCTGAAGAGCGTGCTAGTCTTGTAGCATCCAGAAAGAAGGAGAAAGAAGAAAAGCAAACGGCGAAAGCTGCAAAAGCTGAGGAAGAGTTAGAGAATGAGTTAGAGACAGCAGCGCAAGTCAAAACTGAGTTCTTGAATAAGATTCGGAAGCAAGGTCCAGCAGCTTGGAATCAGCTATCTCACTTGTCTGCGAAAAAGCTGTACCTCGCAAAAATGAAGAACCGCCCCGATAGGAATTTGAGGAAAAGTGAATTAATTGAAACGTTGAAAGACTTGTATAAGGACGAGTGCAACGTGGGAAGTTTAGACGAACCCGACTGGACGTGATTTTCCGACGAAATCGCTGGAACCGTCGGAAATGGTGTCGTTGAAGCAAGAATCAATAGAGAAGCGTTTGGTGATGAAGCCGAGATGGCTTCACGCGCTGAACCTGAAAGATAGTTATACCCCCCAAAACACCTCCAAAACTCGTACAAATGTAGATAATGTAATGATAAAGCTGACAGACAAGTTAAAGACAACAAAAAGACAACTTAAAAGATATATATATATATAGCAAAGGCAATTAAACTAGATGTGGTGTGTTCTCTCTCCTCTCATGATGTCAACGATATAAATAGCGCCAAAGCTCGTCGTA
>Ga0209630_10005417_pt1 | contig 10809 bp, 6 predicted proteins | sample COG_01_FD_184745 | JGI IMG/M metagenome (GOLD analysis project Ga0209630, IMG submission 184745) | Pelagic Microbial community sample from North Sea - COGITO 998_met_01 (SPAdes) (version 2) | ecosystem: Environmental > Aquatic > Marine > Neritic zone/Coastal water | place: Helgoland, sampling... | reverse complement strand
TATCTAACAATAAAGCTTCATCAAACCCTTTCTGTTTAGCTTCAGTTGTTGCTAATATAGAATTGGTATAATGCCCAGTTACTTTGGCTTCAACATGACATGACTTAGGGTTTGGTCTTTGATAAGAAGAAGTCATCAATTGCAATTGTGAATCGCCCAAATATTTACCCCATTCCCAAGCACAAAGCATAACGTGCACTTTATCAGTTGGCTGTAAGGCCATATTTGCTCCGAGATAAACTAATGGTCTGATATAAGCATTATCCAATTTGTTTTTTTCTAATAGTTCATAAGTAAGAGCAGTTAACTCCTCTACTGAATATTCTAATTGGATATGCATTTTTTCTGCAGAATACAGTAACCTTTCATAATGCTCCTTAGCTTTAAAAACTTTCGCACCATCTTCTGTTTTATAAGACCTAATTCCTTCAAAAACTCCAGCTCCATAATGTAAAGTTTGTGAATATAAATCAATTGCTGCTTCAGCAGCCTTTAACCATTTTCCATCTAAAAAGATCGTTGTTTCATTTGTGTAATACATTGTTTCGTTTTTTAATAATTTGTTTTTAGTTATAAAAAAAGCCTTACTCGATGTGAGTAAGGCTTGAGATAATTTATATAATATCATCCTAACTCACTCTAATGGTGCAGAAATAATAATGACAATAATGATTACTAATATTTGTTTCATAATTTAAGTTTTAAGCATAAAAAAAGCCATCCGATTGGATGGCTTTTAAATATATTTATATACCATCCTTATTGTCTGTGATTAATAATCACGACATTAATAATTGATATGATGTTTACGTTTTTCATTTCGGCCACAAATTTACAACAAGTTATTTTTACAATCCAAATAAAAATCAATTTATTTTTAAATTCCCATGATCGCGCTGTCTAACTCCTCTTGTTTTTTAAACTTTTCTAAGAGAAGCGTATAGAAATCCATATCATTATGAACAACGTCTGAATACTCAGCATAATCAATGGTTATGCTTTTAACCCTGACCTCAGATTTCCCCAATTTACGCTTTAATAGGGCCAGCATTTTTGTTTTTGTTTTTCCTTCAAAATTAAAATAAACAGCACGGATTAATTCTCCCATAAACCTTTCACATATATAAAAAGTTCGAAATGCACTCAATAAATCATTTTCCGATAATATAGAATATTTCTCTTTTAAAGGTTTAGCCACTATGTTTTTTTTTGAAAAGTTTGATTTAACAGGGTCAGTAAAAGAGCTAACTGTTAAGGCTAAATCATTTCCTTCCATCTTAAATGATAGGGATGCGTGCCTTAGCTCCGTAAACTCTTGTTGCCCTCTTGATTTCCTTTTTTTTTCATCAGTACCCCCTGGATAATTATCTAGTTCTTTTCCTGAAGATGAAATTAGTTCTCCTCCTCTTACCTCACCTATTCCGTTTGCAATTAAATCCATATTAACATCTCCTCCATGAAGATAACTACTGTGTAATTGTTTACTTACTTCATACAATTCAACTGGATTCAATGAAAAATCACCTAATTCAAATTGATCTGAAGTAAATGCATCATCAAATTCTAAATAAAAGTCATTCGGCAACTTATCTTCTGGTTTACCAATTGTAACACCAACATGCAACTGCACTTCATCTACATTTTCACTAGTGGCATCTGGGCCTATCGTAATCACGCGTACTTTAAAGTTCTCCGATTTTAATGAATCGGGAATTACAAAATTTTGAGTATATGCATTAAAAGTACAGCCATCTGTATACGTGTAAACATATCCAAACTTTGAATATTTCATCTGAAAATCTCCCATAAACATTTTCAATTCTGTAAGCCTAAACCTAAATCGCTTCAACCTTTCTTCTTCAATTGCTAATCCCTTTTTGGCTTTTTTCAATTGTTTTACAATTTGGGGTTTACGATTATACAACGCAGAAAGCCTTTCTTGTAAAAAACTAGTTTTCTTTTGAGTTTTATTTTGGGAATATCGATTTTTATCTAATTCAAATTCTGTTTCCTTTATTTTCAACAAATTCTCTTCCAAAGCATTAGAGTAGTGTTCTACCCAGTACTTTAATCCTTTCTCACCATTAATTTCATTGTCTACAAATGGAATACTTTTAAACTCCAACCTATTGATATTTGTATGTAAAGTTTGACCATTTCCAAACGTAGAATCGGGGGAAAGTTCTTTTGATATTTTGGAAGCATAGAGCAAATAAGCTTGCCCTTCTCTAGTTACGACAACTGTTGACTGTTGGCGAGAATTAAACCCCCACATGCTAAAATGGATATTTGTATATCCATTTTTCATAGCTTCAAATTCCCTTATAGTAGTTTGATTTGCCACAATAGATTGTATGTTTTGATGGCCCGAGACTATTTTCGTATCATAAGTGAATAATCCTACACCTTTTGGATTGCCTAAACTGTGCTTGCTACCCCTAATCAATTCTTTTTCATGAAGTAATCCTGCCGTTCCACTGCCATCTCCCGCAGCCAACAAGATGCTATTGTAAAAACCACTTTTACCTCCAATTTTTAAAAAATATTCATATGATTTGTTCTGAATAAAACTTCGAATGGATTCAGAAATAACATTGACTATTTCTTGTTGCTCAACTAGCTTAAAACTCCTCAACTCATTTAATTGCTTGACTCTATTATTAAAAATAATATTTGGGTCTAGAACATCCATTATCTCTGAAATTGGTATCCGTTTACTATCTTTTATACGAACTGCTTTATCTGGAAGATTGTTGGATAATTCTCTTAAGAAATTGACATATACGCTATCCGATATTCCCTCAATTTTTATTTCATCCCTTCGCTTAAGCTCACGGTAAGTAGTCTGTAAAGCCATTTTTGTTGCTACTTCAGAAAGTAGTCCTTGAGATGCCTGTTTAAGTTCATTAAAGTTGACTTCCAACAATGAAGGTTCATATATAACCACTTGCTCTATAGAATCATAATCAATTATTGAATCTCGCAGCTTTTCGCCTTTTCTTTTATATAAAAAATAGATTGTATCTCCTTTATAATGAAAGTACTCCCCAAGGTTTCTATTTAATGTAGGACTTTTTAGAACCACGTGATGTAGAATCGCTTTTTCTTCAGGTGTAAGCATACTATTTTGACCCCAAGAAAAACTTGAAGCTAGCCATAGTAAAAACAATAAATATGTTTTGATTGGTTTCACTTTGCTATTATAACAGAAAAACGCCAAAAAGGGACATTTAATAAGATATCTTTGTCAATAATTTTAAACGCGTTAAATGAATTTTGAATACAACTCTAAAAGCATCAAATTCCATGTGAAAAAGTTCTTAAGTAATAATCAAGATCACTTTACGAATAAAAATTAATGGATGGTTCGGAAGTTGGAAAAAATTTAAAAGTCAGCACAAGTAGTTCGGAAGGACTTAGATAATAAATTGTTTTAATAATTTATTGCGAGTTATTCAAAATCTGAATAAAGCAAATACTTCTTTCTCGTTATTTTAAACCCTTTAACCTCATCTTGAAAGCTCTCCCAAATTTCATTTGCATCTTTTCCAGTTTCAATCATTTCCCGAATTGTTTTATCTCCGGTCAACAATTTAAAAAAGCCATCCTTTCTAAAAAAAACTGACTTGTTCGATGATTCCTGATAAATCGCTACTACCCAGTGTAAATAAAGTTTCCCAAGACTCCTTAAGTAGTGTTCTCCAAAGTCTGCCAAATCATATCCATTGCATTTTTCACCCTCTAATTTTGGGTGTTTTGCTCCCGGTGTTGGTTTAGGATTAAAAGAAAAACCCGTTTCCGAAATTAAGGGTGAGCCTATCATTTGAAACGGTTTCTGAGTTCCTCTTCCAATGCTGACATTAGTACCTTCAAACAAGCATAAAGAAGGGTACAAATAAATACTTGCCATGTTTGGTAAGTTAGGAGAAGGTTTTATTGGTAATTCGTAAAAGTCTGAATGTTCATAGTTTTGACATTTAACAACCATCAAGTCACATTGAACACCATTTGCTAACCATTTTTCTCCATTAATCATTTGCCCGTATTCCCCAACCGTCATACCGTGTACAATTGGTACCGGATGCATTCCAACAAAAGATTCATTTCCTTTTTTAAGAATTGGTCCATCTACATAAAACCCATTTGGATTAGGTCGATCCAGAATAATCATTTTTTTATTCTGTTCTGCGCACGCTTCCATTACATAATGCATCGTACTTATATACGTATAAAATCGTGCGCCTACATCTTGAATATCGAATATTACAACATCTACATCCAATAATTTTTCGACATTTGGCTTTCTATTTTTTCTGCCATAAAGGGATAAAATAGGTAAGCCTGTTTTGCTATCTTTTCCATCTGCAACTTTTTCGCCTGCATCAGCATTCCCGCGAAATCCATGCTCAGGAGCAAACACTTTTTTTACATTTACTCCTAATGACAATAAGGTATCTACCAAGTGTATTGGCCCGACCATTGAGGTTTGATTTCCAATAATAGCAACGTGCTTATCTTTAATAGTTGGTAAATATTCAGCAAACATTTCACTTCCTACTATAATGGTAGTTTTATACTGAGCTATTAATTGAAATGAATTCATTATCACTAGTGCTAGCAGTAGACCAAAAACTTTATTAAACTTGTACTTCATTAAATCATTATATTTGAACACTGAGCTATATATTGCAAAACGCATGCTAAAAGGGAAATCTTCTAACAAGAAAATTTCACGTCCTATTGTTTCACTTGCAATAATAGGCATTACTTTAGGCATAGCCGTTATGCTCTTGTCAGTTTCCATTGCAACAGGTTTCCAAAAAGAGATTCGGGATAAAGTTATAGGTTTTGGTTCGCATATTCAAATCACTCCGGAATTTGGCAATCTTTCGTTTGAATCCACTCCAATGCTTGCGGACCAACCTTTTTTGAAAGAAATTGCTAATGAGGAAAAGGTTAAGCATATTCAAAACTTTGCTTACAAACCAGCTATAATCCAAACGCGAGGGGATCAGAAAAAAGAAATTCAAGGAGTTATTTTTAAAGGAATAACCCAAGATTTTGACCCTTCTTTTTTTCAAAAAAATTTGGTAAAAGGAAAAATTCCAATTTACACAAACGAAACAATCAATGATAGTATTTTAATATCTAGCTATGTAGCTAAAAAACTAAACCTTGAGCTAAACGAGAAAGTAACTACCTATTTCGTAAAAGAAGCTGGCCCCAAACAACGTAACCTAATTATTGCAGGTATTTACGAAACAGGAATGGAAGATTTCGATAAGCAATTTGCCATTATTGACATCAATCATATTCGTAAATTAAATAACTGGGGAATTACGGCAAATTTATTTTTAAAAGATGAATGCAGGCATGGATTCCCTGTGGTTGAAGCACAAGTCGTTGGAGGCAATGAAAACTACAGGTACAGCTGGAATGGAAGTAGTTATTCTAATGAATATGAGATGATTATTTGCCCTATAAAAGACACAACAATTATGTTAATAACGACTGATTTTGCGTCTTATAGTTACTTAGATGAACCAGAGCCAAACTCTTTACCAGATACTGCTTGGTTATCAATCAATGTGGACAGTACGTTTTCTTGTGCTTGTTCATCTTCTGATATGGGGATTGATTTTGACGTGGTTGATGATAACACACTTAAATATAACTTTAACGGAAATACTATTACCACAACGTTAAAAACATCAGGTGGAAGTGCAAAATATTATACAGGCGGGTTTGAAATTCTACTAAAGGACTATAATGATTTGTTTGTTGCAAACGATTTAATTGAAAAACACACGACAAGAGAATTTAGTGTTTCAACAATAACGGAACGAAATGAGGAAATATTTAATTGGCTTAATATGCTGGATCTAAATGTTTATATAATAATTGGGTTGATGATTTTAGTTGCAATCATCAACATGACTTCGGCACTATTAGTTATTATTTTAGAAAGAACTCAAATGATAGGTATTCTAAAAGCATTGGGACAAGGAAATTGGAGTATTCGAAAAATATTTTTATACAATGGTGGTTACCTCATCACCAAAGGAATGTTATATGGAAATATTTTAGTAATAGGAATGATTGTTCTTCAAAACCAATTTCACATTCTTACGTTACCACAAGCCAATTACTATGTGAGCGTAGTGCCAATGTCATTTCCGGTTACTGCAATTGTTTTAGTAGATGTTTGTGCATTTGTACTCTGCTTTATAGCTTTGGTTTTACCATCTTATATGATAACGCGAATTAGCCCAGTTAAGGCAATAAAGTTTGAGTAAGCTTTATTGATTATTGTTGCATCCAGAGAAAAGTTACTTCGCTTTGCTCCCAATAACTTAATATTGGAGATTACAACTTCCTCGCAATCATCAAGCCATCTCTTATTGGAAGTAGAATGTTCTCTACTCTAGGGTCATTATGAATTTTTTCATTGTAATCTACGATTGCTTTTGTTTCCATATCGTGTTCTTCAACTTTCTGAACTACTTTTCCACTCCACAACACATTATCTGTAATTATATAAGCTCCTATGGGGAGCTTATCAATTACCAAATCGAAATAATTAGAATAATTTATCTTATCAGCATCAATAAAAACCAAATCAAATGTCTCTTTTAGAGCAGGAATAATATCGATTGCATTTCCAATTCTAAAATCAATCTTATTGGAAACATTTGCCTTTTCAAAATAAGACAATGCAAAATCTTCTAATTCAGCATTTCTATCTATTGTAACAACCTTTCCATCTTCCTTTAGCCCCTCTGCCAAGCAGATTGCGCTATAACCTGTATAAGTACCAATTTCAAGAATATTGGTTGGTTGAATCATGTGACTCAACATACTTAAAACTCTTCCTTGCAAATGTCCCGACAGCATTCTTGGTTGCAATATTTGGATATTTGTCTGCCTATTCAAATCATTTAACACTTCAGTTTCTGATGTAGTATGAGCGACACTATAAACATCTATTTCTTTTGGTAAAAAATCCATATGGAGAGTTATTTTTTAGGCATAAATGAGAGACTTGAAAATTGATCAATATCCAGCATTTCATTAGCTACTTCTAATAATGATAATGCACTAATACTATCAATTTTATCGTAAACACCTTCAATGCTTTCAACCTGATCAAAATACAACATACTTTTACCTATTGACAGCATCAAATTAGAATTATTATCATGTCCAATAGCTATATGTCCTTTCAATTGTTTTTTTGCTAAAGAGAGCTGCGTTGCACCAATTTCTTTGTTTTTTAAGGTGTTTAACTCCTTATTAATCAACTTTATTATTTTATCAAAATTCTTCGTTTCAGAACTGAAGTAAATATTGAAATTTCCTGTATCGATAAAGGATTGATAATTTGACTCAATGCTATATGTATAACCATATTTTTCACGAATATTTAAATTCAATCGGTTGTTCATTCCGCTTCCTCCTAAAATATTTGCGAGTAACACAAGTACTTTTCTTTTCTGATTTTTAAGAGGGTAAGAAGGTAGTCCCATTATGCAATGAGCTTGAACCAAATCTTTTTTTAATTCCACATTGTCCAGCTTGAATTTTGAAACTGTGTTCAATTTATCATTGGAAGATATTTTCGGAATAACAGCAAGATGCTTTTGAATTAACTTTTCAAATTTATCATACGGGATATTACCAACAGAACTAAATACAATTTGAGAAGTATCCATCATTCTGGTTAGAAAACACTGAATTTCCTTTTGCGAGAATTTTTTTATGCTTTGTTCTGTTCCTAAAATTGTTCTGCCAAGGGCATGGTCCGGATATAATATGGTTTCAAAATCTTCAAAAAGTGTTTCTGAGGGGTTATCTGCATAAGAGTGAATTTCATCCGTGATCACCTCTTTCTCTTTGTCAATTTCTTTATCTAAAAAGGTTGAATGAAAAGTGATATCACAAATTAGCTCAATCGCTCTCTCGTAATATTGGTTAATAAAACAAGCATAGACACAAAGTTCTTCTTTTGTGGTATAAGCATTCAACTCTCCTCCAACAGCATCTAATCTGCTCAAAATATGATAGGCTTTTCTTTTCTCTGTTCCTTTAAATAAACAGTGTTCGATGAGGTGGGCGATTCCATGCTCATTTTCTTTTTCGTTACGAGAACCAAACTTTAAGATTAATCCACAATGAGAAACAGCCACCTCTGGCATATATTGGTGCACTATTTTTATCCCATTTGGAAGAATATAGGTTTTCATTTACGCAAGGATTACTTTCTTAATTATTATTAGAGCGCGCAAATGTACAACAGACAATTTTAAAAGAGAAGATTAATAAAGAATCTAATTCGAAATTATGATTTCTCTAAACAATAAATCATCAGAAACATCATCTGTGGTTATATGAAATTCTGCATTATTTGTTGTAAAACCATCAGCAGAAATCTCCATATTGAATTTCATTTCAGGCTTAACTATAAACAAAAACTCACCTTTTTCATTTGGTAAATAATCACCATAAACCTCACCTGTTTCTTCAACATACAATTTAATCATTGCCTCAATTGGTTCTTTCGTCTTCGGGTCTATCACCATAAACTTTACTGGCGTTAGGTAATTTTCTTTGTATAATAAATGTACCTCATAAATATCACTTCCTCCAAAGCCATTGCCATCATACCTCGAATAATAAGCCCTTTTATCATTTTCTCCTACAGAAAAATAAATATCATCATCAACACTATTAATAGGATAACCAAGATTTTTAGGAACCTCCCAACCTCCTTCAGCCTGTGCCTCAGCATTATGAACATCATAACCTCCAATTGTTTCGTGACCGTTGGATGAAAAATACAAGGTTTGGCCATTTGGACTAATAAAAGGAGCCTCTTCATCATATGATGAATTTATTACCCCACCTATATTAGCTGGTTTAGCCCATTTTCCATTAGGAAGCTGTTTAACTCCCCAAATATCTTTTCCCCCATATCCACCAGGGCGATTAGATGAAAAATAAATATACTTGCCATCAGCAGTTATGCAAGCACTAGATTCTTTGTGCTGGGAATTTATATTCTCACTCAGCATTAATGGCTTCAACCATTCACCTCCTTTGTTTTCGCAAAGAAATAAGTTGCCATAATCGTTGCCGATTTCCGTTCGATTGACTAATAAGATAGTTCCTATATCATTCATGCCAACAACAACATCATTCATTTCAGAATTAATTTCAAAACCGATTTTGTGTGTATTGATCCAGGCATTGCCCTCTTTATCAGATATGTAAATATCACTAATCTTGTTGTCAGCATTTTCTGCACCATAATTTCTTGGTCTTTTTGAAGAAAAAACTAATTTAGATTCATCTGCTGTGATAAAGGGTATAACTTCAGAGTATTCAGTATTGATAGCAGCTCCTAAGTTATCAATTTTCACAAAAACTGGATTATCAATTGACCTTTCGGCCCTTTTCGCAATATCAACGTATCGATTAATCTCTTTTTCGCCTTTCAACTTGTCATCTTTTCCCAAATAAATTTGATAATTCTCTAGTTCCTCCCTGAATTTTTCATCAACATGGTATGCCCTTGCTAACCAAAAACAAGCTTCAGTGTTACCAGCTACTTTCGACTTATTAAAGTATGAAATAGATTTTGTTTTCTCTCCTGGAATATTGAAATAACATGTACCGATTCGATAGTTAATTTCATCGTAATTCTCATCTAAAGAGTAAATATTGGTATATAAAGGTAACGCCTTTTCATATTCTTGGGCTTTGTAAAAACAATTAGCTTTGGACCATATTTTTTTATGGTTTTTATTGTATTCTTTAGATTGTGCAGAAAAAGTTTGTGATAAAACAAACAGACTTATTAGCGCTAAAGTGAAATGTATTTTTAGATTCATACGTCCAATTTATAACAAAAAATATAATAATCGTTAAATTAAGCAATTAATTTACCAACATTTAAACAGCGCCAACTGAACACTCATCCATTAAAATCGATATCCCACCCCTAATCTAAATATATTCGCACCACTTTTCCATTTTCCGCCAAACCCAGTTTCATTACAGACCCAACAATAAAAGATGTTAGTAAGGTTTAAGTCTTTACGTTCCAAATCTTCCAGAAAACATTTCTTTCATTCACCACATAACCAAAACCTAAATTTATAAACTTCTGGCATTTTCAATTTTGTACTAAAAGCTTTACTGGAAAATATTCCTCCTAAGAGCAATCAACTTTAAAATCGGCATTGCAAAAACCTAAAAGCGAAGCAGCAACAAAACGATTAATATATTTTTATGATGTATATCCTATTTTTAACGTCAAAATATACGTTATTTTTGTGCAAATTTCAGACTAATGATTGAAACAGATATAATAATAATTGGAGCCGGACCCGTAGGGTTATTTACCGTTTTTGAAGCTGGCTTATTAAAATTGCGGTGTCATTTAATTGATGCACTGCCGCAACCAGGCGGGCAATGCTCTGAAATCTACCCGAAAAAACCCATTTATGATATTCCTGGCATTCCTGAAATATTGGCTGGTGACTTGGTAAATGACCTATTGAAGCAAATTGAACCCTTTAAGCCCGGATTTACATTAGGAGATCCAGCAATTGACATAGAGGAAACTGCAGATAATCAATTTATTGTTACGACCAGAGAAGGAATTCAGCATCAAGCTCCCAATATTGCTATAGCAGGTGGATTAGGTGTTTTTATTCCCAGAAAACCTCCTGTGCCTGAGTTAAAACAATTCGAGGGCAAGGGGGTGGAATACATGATTAAAGACCCTGAAGCTTATAGAGGGAAGAA
>Ga0209630_10005410_pt1 | contig 10825 bp, 5 predicted proteins | sample COG_01_FD_184745 | JGI IMG/M metagenome (GOLD analysis project Ga0209630, IMG submission 184745) | Pelagic Microbial community sample from North Sea - COGITO 998_met_01 (SPAdes) (version 2) | ecosystem: Environmental > Aquatic > Marine > Neritic zone/Coastal water | place: Helgoland, sampling... | reverse complement strand
GCGTTTCTTAAGGACAACAACGACAACAGTAAAAACAACAATTCCATCACGTTTTCCGAGACGCAGTTGTCTCTCCCAGTTCGAGTTTTAATACACCAGATGGTGAAAGAAAAAGGAAAGAATATGCTCGGGTCGAGAACGATTTCGGAGACGAATCAAATACGCGCGTTTCGAAAGAAAGATTACTTCTCTAATAAAGAAGGAGATGAAGACAAAGAAGAAGACAAAGAAGAAGAAGAACAACAACGCACGAGATTTGAACGAGGGAATATCGAACTGAACGACGCGTTTGACTTTTTCCTTGAACTGAAGTTGAAGACAAATGGTAAGCGGTCGTCGTCGTCGTCATTGAAAATCAACGCGGACGTCGCGAGAAGTAAGTATCACAAACTCAGTCAACGATTGCATCCGAGTTATAACGCGGCGTCAAGCGGGAGGATGCGAGGGTGGTGCGATCAATGCGGCATGCTTTTAGAGTTGGGAAGATGGTACAGGTTTACCACCACCACCGGTTCGAGAAGTAGAAGCGGAGAAAAAGATGAACGAGACGGAGGAGAAACGGCGGATGATTTGACGGATATTTGTCGAGTGTGTTTGGAGAAGAAGAAGAAGAAAAAGATGCGAACGAATTTTTCGACGAACAAAGGCAGACGCGACGAGACGGAAAACGCGTATCTCGAGATGGAAAAGAACGGGGAGTTGGTGTTGATTAAAGATTTGTCCGCGTTTGGCGAGAAAGGGAGCGAACTGAGAGAGATGTATTGTTGCTCTTTAAACGACGACGAGAGCGACGACGAGAGGGAGAAGAGCAACAACGACAAGAAGAAGAACTCCATACTACTCACTCGCGCGCACAAAGCGACTTTAGACTTTAAAAAGCTCACGGTCGCGTACCTGTGCTTCAAAGATCCCTCGAGAACGGAGATTTACAAAACTTTTGGGTTTGATCAGTTGAAAAAACACGAAGAAAACTACTCGGATGTGAATATTTTCGATTGCGATCCGTGGGAAGTGTACGAGGATTTCTTCGAAGGCAAAGACGAAGACGATCGACAATATTTACTCTTCAACGGGGTAGATTTAGAATCATCAGACAGCGACTTAGAAGAAGATATGATGGTCGAAGAAGAAGCAGAAGAGGAAAAAGAGGAAGAGGAAGAGGACATGGACGACGATTCCGAAGAAGATCTCAATCTTCTCAAACAAGCAAAAGAGATGGCGAAACAACAACAACAACAACAACAACAACAACAAAAGAAAGTGATCATGTCAAAGAGCACATCCGCGAACGAAGTTTTGAAGTTCCCGTTTTATCAACCCGGCGGAGTTGGTGGCACGCACAATCGATTCGTTGACAACGACGACAACGAGGAGGATGACGAGAAGAAGGAGGACATTTGGTCGACAACAATTTCAAAAGCGGCGGTGTGAAGAATCATAGATTATTAGGCGAGTGAAAGAGATAGCGTTTGCTGTAACAACAATAATATATAGTATTATCTCAAAATAAGTACACTGATGTGCGTTAGTAGGTAGCGGTTGATTATATTCATACTGGTGGTGTATTTAAACTTGTATTATATTCTCTCTTTCTCTCTCGTATTCTTTTTGAAGCCGAAGCCGATGATGATGATGATGATGATGCGTTAAATTATATATTTTAATAATAATTATTATAGTAACGCATGATCAACATTTAAATCTTTTGCGGGGCATCGACGATGAAGGAAATTCCTTTATCGATTTGCGCTTTCAACTCTGGTTTTAATTTGTCCAACCATCCTTGCTCGTAGGCGGTGATGTCGCCAATCGGCGACACTTCTTCGACGCCTTCTTTGCCCAACTTGCACTTGGTCGCAAAGAACGGCATGTCCGGAACAATATCGGAGGACACGTACGAGCACTCGTACACGTCAGATTCGCCACTCAAGCCTCTCAAAATAGCCTCACCCATACGCGCGGCGGCATATGCCATGGACAAAGTTGCCGAACCGCCACCGGCTTTAGCTTCGACGACTTCCGTCCCGGCGTTTTGGATGCGAATGGTCAAATCTTCCGTTTCTTTCTCACTAAACGCCGTTTGCGGGAACGTTTGCGACAACAACGGCAAGATGGTGATACCGGCGTGACCACCAATCACCGGCACGTCAACGTCGTTCACGTCCAAACCTTTCAAAGTCGAAACGAATTCGTCCGATCTCACGATATCCAACGTCGTCACGCCCAAAATTTTCCTCTTGTCGAATTTCCCGTTTTGCTTCATCACTTCGCACGCGATCGGCACGGTCGAATTTACCGGGTTGGAAATAATCGCCACGACTGCGTTCGGGCAGTGATCGGCCACGCCTTGCGTCAAATCTCGAACGATGCCGGCGTTGATGGAGAATAAATCGTCTCTCGTCATCCCCGGTTTACGAGGCACGCCCGCCGGTATGATGACTAAATCGCACCCTTTCAGAGCTTCTCCGAGCTCTTCGTTGCCGCAAAAACCATTCACGGTGGACGCGGTGTTGCAGTGAGACAAGTCCACGGCCACACCTTTGACGATTTGTCCGACATCATACAGCGCTAACTCAGAAATCATCGGATTCATTTTGAGCAATAAAGAGAGCGATTGCCCGATACCACCAGCGGCGCCTAAAACGGCAACTTTGAATCCATCGTCTTGACTCGCGTAAACGACGACTGAAGCGCCTCTTCTCGTTTGAGATCTTCTCGTCAAAGTTTTTGTCGCTTTCCTACTCATCGAGATTGCTTTTCTTTGTTGGTGTTGTTGCGTTTTGATCGAAGATCTGGAAGAAACAACGTTTCGCGTTTTATGAGTACACGCGATCGAATTTCCGACGGCGGATGATGCAGTTGAACTCGTCGTCATCATCATCGTCAGCATTCAACTAAGAAGAAGAAGTTAAAGAAGAAGACAAAAAAGAAAATAAACTTCTTTTAAGAAAGATTATAACACGGGGAAGATCTGTAGGATTTTAGGAGAACGAGAGACAAAACGTGTTCTTTCTCTTCTTTCTCTATTGCGTGTTGTGCGGTTACTTTTAATAAAGAAGAGATGAGAGAGTTTGTTTGAGAAAGTCTCTTCAAGGTGTTTTGTAACTGCTTTTTTGAAAAAAAAGAAGAGCGTTTTTTGATGCATGGAAGCTCCAAGATCAAAAAAATATCGAGAGAGAGAGAGGGAAAAGCTTGTTCCGGTTCACTTTTGTGTGGGCTCTCAAAAATCATCATGAGGTTTTGTTTTCGCCCTCTTTGTGTTGAAATTTTGCCACGTGCGTTCCATCCTTTTTCTTCTTCTCTTCTTCTTCTTCTTTCTGACCTTTATTATTATTATTAGTATCACTTTGCGCACAACCTAAACTGCCAATAATAATAATAATCGGATATAATACTACTACTCTCTTCTAAAAGTCGCAAAAGCGAAGCATACGAGAGAGTATATATATAAGAGAGAGCATATATAAGAGGGAGAAGAAGAAGTTAATAAGAGGAAAATGATGCAATCGTCCTCGTCTTTAGCAGATATGATGCAGCAGCGTTCGTCTTTATCTTCTTCTTTTAAGAAGCAAAAGACGATTCAGACGACGAGAAGTCAAAGAAGAGTAAACAGAAGAGGCGAAGCCACGAATACCACCACAAAAGCGATGATGATGATGAAAAGCAGAAGAGGCGAGGATGTTGGTGGTGAAAAGACCTCTTCTTCTTCTTCGCTGGAATCGTCTTCAAAAACCTTGATGTTGGTGACAACGAATTCGACGAAAACGAACAAAAGAGGTTTCATGCAAAAACGCAAAGCCACGATGGGAAATGGTGGACTTCGTGTTTCTGCCGCGACCGCCATGGACTCGTTTTCGAAGTTCTCCGCGTTATTTAGCAACTTGTTCCCGTTATGGACCGTGCTCTCCGCGGCGTTGGCGCTGACGAAACCGGCGTTTTTCAATTTCATGACCACGCCGATGATTACGTTTTGCTTGGCGTTGTTGATGTTTTCCATGGGAATCACGTTAACTATCGACGACTTTTTGAGAGTGTTTAAGAAACCAGACGTCATTGGTCTCGGATTCTTGTACTGCTACGTGGCTATGCCGGCGTTGGCTTTCGTCATCGGCAACGCCATCGGCTTAAGCGGGCCGTTGTTAGCAGGTTTGATTTTGGTTGGAAGCATTAACGGCGGCCAAGCGTCGAACTTGTGCGCGTACATCGCGAAAGGAGACGTGGCGTTGTCCGTGTTGATGACGACAGCGACCACGATTGGGTGCATTTTTATGACGCCGTTGATTTGCAAGTTGGCGTTGGGCGCGATTGTGGACGTGAACGCAATCGGGATGGCGATAAGTACGATTAAAGTTGTTTTGGTGCCCGTCGTGTTAGGTGTTACTTTGAACAAAGTGACGCCGAAAACGTGCCGAACGGTGGAGCCGTTTTGCCCGATCGTCGGAGTCATTATGACGGTTATTTTGGTCGGCGGGTCCGTCGCCCAATGCGCGGAGGGCATTTTGAACGCCGGGATGAAGTTACAAGTTGGCGCGTTCTTGTTGCACTTACTCGGTGGTGCGCTCGGGTATTGGGGAATGAAGATATTCAAGTACTCGGAGACGACGTGCAGAACGTGCGCGATTGAAACGGCGATGAAATCGAGCGCATTTGGGTTCTTGTTGGCGAGTTTGCACTTCCCGGAATTCTTGGTGAGAGTGCCTTCGGCGGTTTCGGTCGTCTGGATGGCGATTATGGGATCGATGATGGCGGTAATTTGGAGATTTATTCCAGTGGAAGACGAATAAATAAATAAATAATAATACGCGACGAAGTAACTTCTTATGCGGCGTGTATATGATACGTGAGAAGACGTTTGTGACTTTTATTATTATTATTATTATTAGATCATATTCTGGACATATTTTGTTGTGTGTATAATTTGAGTTGCGACCGGGGGACGAGCGTCGTGCGGTTTTTACATAGTACATATAATAGAAAGAGTAGAGAGAAAGAGAGAGAGAAATGATTTAATACTAAGCGTGTTGTTGTTGATAAAATCGATTACGATTCCTATTACTCTAAAATTATTATTTCTGCTATTTTTCTACGCGGTTTTTGAAACACGAAGAAACTAATACGGAGATTCGCGACCGCTTCTGATCGAAGACGATGGGCTGTTCCTCATCGCGCCTCCTCCAAAGCCAACGTTGTTGTTGTTGTTGTTGTTATTATTATTATTGTTATCATTGTTGTTATTGTTATTATTATTATGACCTTCGTCTTTCGTTGTCGTCCACGAGCACACTGAAGAGTCTTCGCCTCCGGTGTATAAGTGCAGCACGTTTTGACTATCAGTCGTCATCGCCGTTGAAGAAGATGATGCAAGTAAGCAACGAACGATATCGCCGTGACCTTTCATCATCAAATCCTCACGGTCTCCTCCACGGCCTCCTTGTTCAGAAGAAGAATCATTCGGCAACACGTATTCCGGCGCGAGTAAAGTCAACGGTTGCGTGCTCGTCTCGCTCCTCATAGCGATTTCGTCGTAAGCTATCGGAAACAAACCGACGGTACCGTTGATTGTTCCGCAGCACGCGTAATATTTATGGTTATTTGCCTCGCCACCGTCGATGACGTTGATGATGTAATCGACGCCGTTTTCGATCAAATCTTTCAATCCTTTCTTCGATATCGACGAGGAAGAAGATGCTTTCTTTACACTCATCGCCTTTGCTTGCTTTGCTGCCTCTCTCGCTTTTTCTCTCGCGTTCTTCACGTGTCCAATCTCCACGCCACACGTCGCGACACCCGCGTCGCAATCGAACAAATGAATTTCCTCGATGCCAGTCAACGCCCACAAGATATTTTTACTAGTGCTACCGCTACTCGTCGTACTACTCAAAAACCCAAACTCATTAATCGCCGCATTCGCGGTTCCAATACTCACTAAACTGTTCTCGTCGTCAATTTCGTTGAGTAAGTTAAACGTGCACGTCAACCCATCCACGGAACTCGTTTGCAAAATGTGTCTCTTTTCCGGATGGAATCGAAGTTTCGTGACTGTTTCCGAGTGCGCGTCTTCAAACTGTTTAATCATCATCGTCTCTTTTCCACCTCCTCCTCCTCCTTGTCTGATCATCCGTCGGTCGTAAAACAAAATCTTCTCTCCGCAACTTACGGCTAAAATTGTTTCGTTCGCGCCGCCGATGGAGCACGTCTCCAAGGATCCGTTCTTACCGAGAATATGATTCGGTACCCGCGCTTGCGCGACGGCGCAGTTATTATTATTTGTCCTCGCGTCCCACTCTCGGACCGTGTTATCGTGCGAGCACGAAAGAATCGTCGTTAATTCGTTCGGCACGGGAAAGTGCGCGTCAGTCATCGCGCGTTCGTGCTTGAGTATCATAACATCGTTGTTGTTGTTGTTATTATTATTAGTATTAGTAGTAGTAGTAGTATCGAAAACTTTCGCCTCGTTCGCGCTCGTTCGATAGCAGACTTTCGAGAAATCAAAGTTCGATTCTATTTGCGTGATGTAACAGGCATCGGATGATGCTCCTTTTTCTTCCGTCCATTTGTCGCGAAGCTTTACGGCGCTTCTTCTTCTTTTATCTTCTTTGTCTTTAACTTCTTCTTCTGCCGTCATCATCATCATCATCATCGTCTTTAAATTCGCCACTGGTTTCCGTATCGTAAACTCAGGGTCTGGGCCAAAATCGTGCGATACCACTCGTTGTTCTCCTGCTTCTTCTTTTTCTTCTTCTTTGTTCTTCTCCACGTCCATCATCTCATCGTCGTCATCCTCGTTTGTATCGTCGTCTTTAAATCGAACGTGTCCCCCCATCGCTTTTTTTTTTTCGTTTGTGTGACAAAAGACTGAACTGTCGTTTTTTTCTACTTTTTTGAGTCTGCAGTCCAAATTTTTTTTCAAACAAGCAGCAGCTGAGCAGCTGAGTCATAATAATTTTCTGTTGCGCGTCAGCTTTTGTCTGCGTAACTCATACACGCGCACGAATAAAAGAAGAAGAAGAAGCAGAGAAGAGAGGCGTATAACTACTCACGCGTCGTTTACATCGATACTGTTTAAAGAAAGCGCGCGACGACGACGACGACGACGACGACGTATACTACGAAAAAGATGACGATGAGATTTTCCTTCTTTTTTAACATCGTCGTCGTTCCTTTTTTATTGATGATGGGGAAGTATCCTCGCGTCGTTTCCGGTTTGACGGCGATTCCGTCGGCGAGTTGGCACGATTTCGTTGCAGCGTGTTTATCTGAATCAGGCGCAGAAGTTACCGGAGAGTGCACGACGTGGGCTTCTGGTAATGATTACGGAACGATGCCGAATTGGGATACGAGTTTGGTGGAAGATATGAGTGGATGTGCTGGATTTGGTGCTCCTCAAGGCTTTAGCAGTAAAAGTACATTCAACGGCGACATTTCGAAGTGGAACACAGAAAAAGTGACTGCTATGAATGATATGTTTGAGGGCGCTTCTGCGTTCAACCAAGACATTGGGAGTTGGGACACAGCGCAAGTGACTTATATGGGATATATGTTTGGTTACGCTTCTGCGTTCAACCAAGACATTGGGAATTGGAACACAGCAGAAGTGCGTGATATGGAATATATGTTTGATTCCGCTTCTGCGTTCAACCAAGACATTGGGAGTTGGAACACAGCGAAAGTGACTACTATGATAGCTATGTTTAATTCCGCTTCTGCGTTCAACCAAGACATTGGGAGTTGGAACACAGCGCAAGTGACTGATATGAGAATTATGTTTTCTTCCGCTTCTGCGTTCAACCACGACATTGGGAGTTGGTACACAGAAAAAGTGACTAATATGGAATATATGTATCTAAGTTTGTGTGAAAGTAGTATGATTTTGTTATGATGGTTTGAAAGTGGTATGATTGAATGATTGTGGTGTGATGGTTTGGAAGTTGTGTTTATGAATGTTGTGAATGCATACAAATCGAAGAAATTGCAAAGAAATGTAAAACAAAAAATAGACTAAAAGAACCACAAAAAATATCGCTTACGTTTAAGTTTTTTTGCAACATTTCCCCCAATACCGCGACACGGGGATTCCCTGAAGATCTCTAAAGACTCGAGAAAAACGTCTTCAGTCGTCATTTGGTTTGCCTTCGTGTATCCCTGTGTATCTACTGAAGACCCTGAAGACCAAAAGTGCTATTTTTTATATTATTATATCAAAGAAATATACAATATTAAAAAGTCTTCAGGGTCTTCAGGAACATCGCGAACATACACACAATTAAACCAAAACAGGGGTGAAGACTTCCTCGAGAAAGTCTTCAGATTTTACGCTTCAGTCTTCAGGGTCTTCAGGAACACGAGCAGCAAATAGAGCACATTTGGACTCAACAAAATTTCTGTTTTCTTCTAAATATTTTTCTCAGGCTAAAGTACCAGTAAAATATGGCTCCCAAGAAATCCAAAGTCAAGAAACACAAAGTTAAGAAACCAAAAGTTAAGAAACGCGTCGCTCAGCCTGCGAAAAGCATAATCGAGCGAACGATATGTACGCACCCGATGTTGAAGCGCGTCCAGAAGGAGGTGCGCGAGCTGAAAAAGAAATCGGCGAAAAAGCACACAAAATAATTAGGTAATATTTTTACACTCAAATAGTTTCAACGTATTTTCTACACGGTACGTTCAAAGTATTGTCTTCAGTCGTCTTTTGATTTGATAGTGCGCGTCTTCGTGCTACCACTGAAGACTCTGAAGACCTGTCTACATTATATGCTGTAAATATAAAAAAAAAAGTGGGCGAACCTTCGGGTTCTTCAGGACACTGGGAAGCCCGAAATAATATTTTATGTAAGTTGAATTCAAAAAAAACGGGTAGGTGCGTCAAAATAATGACATTCTTTGTTATCACACATCACACAAACTTAAAAGTAGCTTTTAAATCTAAATTGCGTTTACTACCATATGTTTTAACGGACTTGATAAAATTCTCACCCTCGGAACGCTGTTTTAATTCCCGCATAACATTTTTAATATGTACCAGTTTTTGTAGCAAAACTAAAGCAAGAGTATTGGATGTAAGAGAGAGAAGATATTGTATGTCCATCAGACTCCAACATTTTAAGCTCTCTTTTCCACTCACCACTTTATAGTGACGTAACTCAATCACAAAAAATGCATTTACCCGTCATCTTACTGATAAACTTCCAGAACTTTGATTTTCCCTCGCCACCCTGAAACACGACCGCTATCGGTGTTTGTAATTCTGGATATTGAAAAATGTGCACTAAATAATATTCAACATATCTTCGATCTTGCCCATTACCGCCTACTCAACCCAAAAGCAATTTCCTAAACGGTTCGCAATCGCCTTCCACAATACAATCCTTGTCTTTATTCTCGATATCGTATCCTTTCCATAAATTATATACGTCGTCGGGACAATTTTTGGGTCGTATATGCATAGTCCTATACTTGCGTTTCTCTGGGTCAGTTTCCCATACGTCTAAAAACGGCCGCCTCTGCGAAAAGGACACTCGAAAGGCGAAGCACGTGCACGTCGAAGCGCGTCCAAAAAAAGGAGAGGTAGGCGAGCTGAAAAAGAAATCGGCGGTAATATTTTTACATCACTACTCAAATATTAGTTTCAACAACAACGTATTTAACTCTACACACGCGGTGTGCGTTCAAAGTACGTTGTCTTCAGTTGACTTTTGGTTCGAAAATAGTGCGTGCCTTTCGTGATACCACTGAAGACCCCACGACGTGTTTACGTGACGTGTTATTAGACGAGTTTAAAAAGAAAGAACGTTTTTTTGTAAACTTTTTCTTCGCGAAGGGTCGTCAGAAAGGTTGGTGTACGTGGATGTGCCATTCTGCTAATGATTTCTTTTCATCTCTCACAAAATGACCTCGCGTAGATTTTTTTTGAGTTGACCTCCTTGCCTTGTTTGTGTCGTGCATCCTATGGAAAACTACAAATCCAATCTTTTCCCGAAGAATAACCTCACTTTTCAAACTCCGCGTGAAACGGTACTTTCAAAACAAGTATTCATAATTAAACGCGGTAAACACGAAGTATCGAATCTTCTTCTTCTTCCCCGTTAGTAATCTTAATCAACGGATCTGGCCGTCGTTTCTTTATTATAGTTTTTTACAAAGAGATCTGACAGACTGGCCCGTTTCATTGTTTCCAGAATTCCAAACGGAATGCTTAAAAGTTTTACAACTATTCTTTTGCTTGGGGCGGCAAAAGCTTTGACCGTCGACGATGTTACTGACTTGCAGGTTGAGTTTGTGCACGGAATAAGTAGCTCAGCGACGGAATGGTATCCATCGTACGTTTCGAGTGATAATTCAAACAAGACACTTACGAGTGGTAGCGACGATGGTGAAGGGATTTCTTCCTCATACTGGAGCTATTCAGAAGGTTCGGGCTACGAGCAGATCTTAGATTATGGTCTGAAAGTTTTTGCCTACGAAAATGATGACATTATGGGTAACATGGATACCACCGATGGAGCAGCTCTATCCTTCGAGGCTTGGGTAAGAGTTGCGAATGAAGATAACTGGAAGTCAAACGCAGCAGACTCCCCGAAAGGTTGGGTGATGTCGTACGAGACTGGCTGGGGGCCGGCAATTTGTTTAAAGGATAGTCGTGTAAACAATGATGGTAGCGGAGGCGTAGGAACAACACCAGGGAATGATGTCAATCAGGGAATTGACACCGGATATTACGGCTCATCCACTTTCATAAATAAGTTTGGCGAAACTGGAACTCTTTCCCAATCGAAAAATGGCTGGGATCATTTTGTAGGATACTGGGAGAACACAAACGGAGTCATTG